>Ga0209189_1002570_pt1 | contig 12641 bp, 11 predicted proteins | sample C_130820_EF_Meta_FD_187308 | JGI IMG/M metagenome (GOLD analysis project Ga0209189, IMG submission 187308) | Freshwater microbial communities from Lake Croche, Canada to study carbon cycling - C_130820_EF_MetaG (SPAdes) (version 3) | ecosystem: Environmental > Aquatic > Freshwater > Lake...
GTTCGATGAGCACCGGGAGATCAGCCCGCAGCGTGGGCTCGCCGCCGGTGAGACGGATGCCGTCGAATCCGAACCGCTCGACACAGATGCGGGCGATCCGGGTGATCTCCTCGTAGCTGAGAACATCCGCACGCGGCAGCCAATCGAGACCTTCAGCCGGCATGCAATAGGAGCACCGGAAATTGCAACGATCAGTGACCGAGATCCGCAGATCGCGATGAACGCGCCCGAACCCATCGGTGAGTTGTTCGGGACTGGGCAGGGACATGCGATGAGGCTAGGGCGTGAGGAGCATCACGCGTACCGCGTCCCCGGCAGAGACCGTCGGGCCGTCGGGAAGCACGGCGAGCGCGTTGGCCGCCGCCATCGATGCCATGTGATGCGAACCCTGTGCGCCCGAGGAACGAACCCGGTAGGTGCCCGAGGCGATGTCGTACTCGCACCACACCCGGGCGAAGTGCGTCTTGCCATCGGCCCGGCGAGTGAGCGGTTCTTCAACAACGGCCGAGACAACGGGCCGATCGAGCTGGGATGGCCCGAACCCGGACATCTGACGCAGACCCGGCCGGCAGAAGAGTTCGAAACTCACCATGGAGGACACCGGATTTCCGGGAAGTCCGAACACGGGAACGGCGGTGCCATCTGATGGTCGGGTGATCGTGCCGAATGCGAGTGGCTTCGCCGGCTTGATGGCGATCTGCATCCACCGCATATCACCGATGCGATCCAGCACCACCTTGATGAAATCGAAGTCGCCCATCGAAACACCGCCGGTTGTCACGAGTGCATCGCAGGACATGATGCCCGCCCGCAGCGCAGCTTCGATCGCCGCCTCCTCGTCACGGACCAGACCGAGATCCACGGGTTCGAAGCCGCTGGAGCGCAGCAGCGAGCGCAGCGTGAGCCGGTTGGAATCACGGATCTGGCCCGGTGCGAGCGCTGAGCCATCGTCGACGAGTTCGTCACCGGTGGAGATCACCCCGACTCTCGGACGCGGAATCACCGACACCTCGCGAACACCGATGGTTGCGAGCACGCCGAGATGTGCGGCGGTGAGCGCAGCGCCGGCCTCGAGAAGGAGGTCGCCCGGTTCGATGTCATCGCCGGGGGGGCGAACATGATTGCCGACCGGAACCTCGGCGCCAACGAGCACGCTCAGTCCATCGGCCGAGGCCTGCGCGAGTTCGACCATGACCACAGCGTCGGCACCCGGTGGCATCGGAGCGCCAGTCATGATGCGCACGGCCTCACCCACACCAACCGGCGAGTCGAGTCCGGACATACCTGCACGAACCGTGCCCACCAGTCGCAGCTCCACCGGCGAACCCGACGCACCAGCGGTGTCAGAAGCACGAACGGCGAACCCGTCCATCGCCGTGTTGGCAAAGGGGGGCACGACCTCGGTGGATCTGATGGATTCAGCGATCACGCAGCCGAGCGATTCGTCGAGGGCGAAGCTGATGGGTGAGGCTGGTTCGCAGCGGGCGAGGACGATTCGGCGTGCCTCGTCGAGTTCGATCACGAGAGTCGGTTCTGAACCAGATCGATCAGGTACTCGCGGAACTCATCGCCGAGGTCACTGCGCACGAGCGCGAGTTCGACAGTGGCGCGCAAGTAATCGATCTTGCGGCCGACGTCGAAGCGTCCTTCGGTGAATACCCACCCGTGCACCGTTTCCGAATGCAATAACAGTTCGATTGCATCGGTGAGCTGGATCTCGCCACCCACCCCGGGGCGAGTCTCGCTGAGTGCGTCGAAGATCCCGGGAGTGAAGATGTAACGACCCATCACCGCAAGATTTGATGGAGCGTCGGCGGGCGCAGGCTTCTCGACGATCCGACCGATGCGAACCAACTGCTCGGTGATGAATTCGGGATCCACGCAGCCGTAGGAGGAGATCTCCTCGAGCGGGAACTCCGACAGGGCGATGATCGAGGCGGCGGTCTCCCCGTGGGTCTTCATCATGTCGGCCAACACGGTGCACTCATCGTCCATGATGTCGTCGCCCAGCATGACCACGAACGGGTCATCGCCCACGTGCTTGCGAGCCACTGACACCGCGTGCCCGAGGCCGAGCGGTTCGCCCTGACGCACGTAATGGATATCGGCCAGATCAGCGAGGCGACGAACCTCTGACAGTTCCTCGGTCTTGCCGCGGTCCTCGAGGAAATACTCGAGTTCGAAGTTGCGATCGAAATGATCCTCGATCGCGCGCTTGGAACGTCCGGTGACGATCAGGATGTCATCGATACCTGCCCGCACTGCCTCCTCGACGACGTACTGGATCGCCGGTTTGTCGACGATCGGGAGCATCTCCTTGGGCTGCGCCTTGGTGGCCGGCAGGAATCGGGTCCCCAACCCAGCGGCCGGGATGACAGCTTTCGTGATCTTCTTCACCGGGGGGAACGCTCCTTCTTGCGCATGGCGATAGATCATAGGCCCGAGCGTAGAAGAGTCTTAACGCTTGACCGACCGAACGCAGACAGGGATCGCTCTGCGGCACGCCCTGATGTCCCTCCGGCCTTCCTCGCTAAGATCTCACCGCTGTCGATCCCCCCAGTCCCGCCGAGGTTCATGATGCCCACCTACGAATATCGATGCAAGGACTGCGGACATGAGTTCGAAGCTCAGCAGGCCTTCACCGATGATCCGCTGACCGACTGCCCCACGGTGCAGCGGCACCCTCAAGAAGAAGTTCGGGTCGGTCGGGATCTCCTTCAAGGGCAGTGGCTTCTACAAGAACGACAGCCGTGGGTCGTCCTCGAGCGCGTCAAGCGGATCTGCAGGCAGCACTGGCTCCTCGAGCAGCGACTCCTCATCGGGCGACTCAGGTGCGACATCCTCGCCAGCACCGGCCTCACCGTCAGCGCCATCAACTGCGAGCACCCCGGCGAGCACCCCGGCCCCGGCCCCTTCGGCACCCTCGTCGACAAGCGCCTGAGTCCTTTTGCCCTGTCGCAAATGTCGGGGAGCCCCTAGCGTTCCGGCACCCTTCGGGCCTCGACCGCATTGCGGTCCCGCAATCGCCGAATTCGGCGTGACCACGGGGAGACTCAATTGCATGTTCGGTCGCCAGACTCGTTCCAACAACTCCTCCGGACCATCTCGAGGAAATCCGTGCTGCGCGCCTTGGTCGGCTTTTCGGCGTTGGCCACTGCAGTTGTAACCATCGGGTCCATAACCGGTGCCCACTCGTTGAGGGATTCCTACGGCAACCGCGTCGAAGTCGCCGTGGCCCGAACCGACCTCCGAGTCGGCCAGGTCATCACCGAACAGGATTTCGAGCGGCACGAGATTCCGGGTTCGCTGATTGCCGCCGGCGCGGCCAGCGAACCCCGGGCCAGGACCGTCATCGAGCCCATCGTTGCTGGTGAACCCATCATGGAACGTCGCCTGTCCGGGTCGTTGGCTGCGGGAGTCGACGCCCTCATCGGCCCGAGATCCCGAGCCATCACGATCGAGCGCAATCCGACCACTCCTGCCGTCGAGCCCGGGGATCAGGTTGACCTGTTCGCCCCAGCGATACGAGGCGGGGCAGTCCGCGTTGCCCGCCGAGCCCGCGTTCTTGCCGCTGATGACCAGTCGGTGACGGTGGCAGTCCTGGAGACCGAAGCCCCGGCAGTGGCTGGAGCCAGTATCGAGAAGATTCTTTCAATCCTGCTGATCGGAGCGGGATAAGGTCATGGAATGGTCACCCAGAACGCGTATTCCCCCTCCCCCAGACCCGTGCTGCCACGGTGGTCGATCGCAGTGATGCTCAGTCTCGCGGTCATGGCGGCAACCCTCGGCTGGTCCATGCCCGGAGCGAACGCCGAGCGCGCCGCCACTCTGCCAGTTGCCAACGCAAGTGCCACTGCGAACAGCATCGAGCTCGCCCAGTCCGCGACACCTGACCTCACCGATGAGCAGAAGAGCGCCGCACGCAACGAGATGACCGTCTGGAAGGCGGTCGTGCTCGGCGTGGTCGAGGGCGTCACCGAATACCTGCCCATCAGTTCCACCGGACATCTCGTCGTCACCCAGCGCCTGCTCGACATCGGAAACGATTCGGCGACCAAAGACGCAGCCGACTCCTATGCCATCGCCATCCAGTTCGGAGCCATCCTGGCTGTGCTGGTGCTCTATCGGAAGCGGGTCGAACTGATCTTCCGTGGCCTCATCGGGAAGAGCGAACGCGGCCGCCGCCTCCTCATCTCGCTGGTGCTGGCGTTCCTCCCTGCCGTGGTCGTCGGCGTCGGACTCGAGAAGCCGATCAAGGCCCATCTGCTCGGCCCGGTAGCGGTTGTCATCGCGTGGGTGGTCGGCGGCATCGTGATCCTCGTCGTTGCGCCCCGTATCAAGTCCGACCGACCCGGTGTCTCCCTCACTGCCATAACCGCCAAGCAGGCCCTCATCATTGGTGCGGCGCAGGTCCTCGCCATGTGGCCCGGCACGAGCCGCAGCCTTGTCACCATCCTCGCGGCTCTCGCGGTGGGAACCACACTTGCGGCCGCTGTGGAATTCAGCTTCCTGCTCGGCCTCATGACCCTTGGCGCGGCAACGATCTACGAGAGCGCCAAGAACGGATCCACCGTCATCGACGCGTACGGAGTGGCCAGCCCGTTGGTCGGCGTGGTCGTGGCCTTCGTTGCCGCTGCGGCTGCCATCCGTTGGATGGTCACCTGGTTGCAGACCCGCAGTCTGGCGATCTTCGGCTGGGAGCGCATCGTGGTCGCAGCTATCACCGTCGCTCTCATGGTCGGTGGCGTCATTTCAGCGTCCACCGTCTGAATCAACACTTCCCGTTGGTGAATCTCAGCTCCCGCTGAGCGCGACCTCGTCGACAACCAGCGTGGGACAGGCGGTGCCACTGGGCAGCCACTCGACGTCCGCGCCGACTGCGGATGTGTCGAGCAGCATCCGTTGCAGACTCGACGCGATCGTGACCTCGCGCACTGGCTCGGCCAACTCGCCGTTGCGGATGATGAGACCTTCGATGCCCACCGAAATGTCACCGCTCACCAGGTTGACCCCGGAGTGGAGGCCGGTCATCGACTGCACATACACACCATCATCGATGCCGGCAAGCAGTTCTTCGAACGAACCTGATCCCGGCAGAACCGCCAGCGCCTGACAGCCCACGCCGGGAGTGGACGAGACACCGCGTACCGCCGAACCGGTGCTCGGTCGACCCGCCCGACGCCCCGTGGCCGAGTCGTACAGGAAACCCTGCAACATGCCGTCGACCACAAGTTCGTTGCGACGACACGCAAGTCCCTCGCCGTCGAACATATCGGCGGCATAGGAGCGGTGGTCGGTGGGATCGTCGATGAGCGTGAGCGCGCCGGTGGCGATGCGCTCCCCCACCCGCTCGGCGAACGGGGACCGACCCTTGAGGACGCGGTCTCCGGTGAGCGAGGAACCAAGGAGGCCGATCATCGTGGCAGCAACTCGTGGTTCGAACAGCACCGACAGGCGCCGAGACGCCGATGGGCGGGCACCGAAAAGACGGGTGGCCCGCAACACTGCATCAGAAGCCGCTTCATCGAGATCGAGTGAATCCGGCGAGAAGCCCACGGTGGAACCGGCACCCGTGTAGGTCTCGTCACCATCAGCGGCGAGAGCCAGCACGCTCATCGAGCACCATGCGCCGCGGCTGGTACCAGCGATGCCCGTGCTGGTGGCGACGGCGAAACGCCCAGAAGAATCAGAGAATCCCGCCACGCGCACGCCACTTATACGAGGATCGCCGGCCAGCACCATCCGTTCGAGTTGGAGGGCCAGCTCTATGTTGCGGTCGGCAGGCATTGCTGCCACGGCATCGTCGAAGGCGTCGAAGGGCACCGGAGCCACACCGTCGGGTTCGGCGAGACCGACCCACTCATCGGGTTCGGCGAACCGGGCGTTGTCGCGTGCTTCGGCGAGTGCATCGTCGATGACATCAGGGTCGAGGCTGCCAGCCCACGCGAATCCCTGCCGATGGTCTCGCACCACCCGAACTCCGACGCCGGCGGACGAAGCACTGGTGAAGGACTCGATCTGCTGGGCGTGCGCCCGCACACTCGTGTAACTGCTGCGCGCCACGAACGCTTCGAGTTGCTCACCCGGTTCGGCCCGGCCGGCGACGCGCTCAGCGGTGGCGAGGAGAGCAGCGCAGTCGTCGTCGGGGGGCTCGAACGACGCCGGGTTCATGAACCGGAGATCGTGAGATCGTCGACCACGAGGGTGACGCCGGCTGAACTCATGGGCAGGAACTGCAGATCGGAACCCACAGCCCGCACATCGCGCAGCATCTTCTGCAATGTGGAGGCAATCGTGAACTCACGAACCGGTTCGGCGAGTTCGCCGTTGCGTATACGGATTCCCTCGGCGCCCGTGGAGAAGTCGCCGCTCACCGGATTGACACCGGAGTGCAGGCCCGAGACTTCCTGTACAAGTACGCCGTCGGTGATACCGGCGAGCAACGCTGCGGGATCGGACGTGCCGGGCAGTAACGACACGGCGAGGCAACCGACATCAGGGGTGCTCTTGAACCCGCGCACGGCGTTGCCGGTGCTCACAGTTCCGGCCCGACGGGCCGACTGGGCGTTGTGAACGAACTTCCGGAGCACGCCGTTCTCGATGAGCAGATTGCGTCGAGCAGCGAGGCCCTCGCCATCGGCATCGGTGGCGGTGAAGGCGCGGGTGTCGGTGGGGTCGTCGACGAGAGTGAGCAGTGGCGAGGCCACCACCTCACCCATGCGATCAGCGAACAATGAACGACCCTTGAGTACCGCGTCGCCGTTGAGGGTGTAACCGATGAGGCCGAGGAACTGGGCGGTCACCCATGGATCGAGGACCACCGTCAGACGACCACTACTGGGCTGCACCGCACCGAGCATGCGCGTGGCCCGCTGTGCAGCCTCGGCAGCAGCGCGTTCGGGATCGAGCTGTGAGGGTTCGCGGCCCACCGAGAAACCGAAGCCGGTCTGGGTGTCGTCGCCATCGGAGGCCATGGCGTAGGTGGCCACGTAACAGTTGGATTCGCGACCGGCCGAGCGGATGCCGGTTGTGGTGACGACGGCGGACTCGGAAATGGAATCCATGTACTCGGCAGACTCGATACCCGAAATGCGTGGGTCGGCGGCAAGCACCGCCCGCTCCATCTCGATCGCGAGAGCAACTTTGGCTTCAGGACTGAATGTCTCGAGCGCCGAGCGGTAGAGCTCGATCGCTGGCGCGTCGAAACCATCGGGTTCGGCCAGCCCGGCGAATTCATCGAATGTGGCGAATCCGGCATTGTCACGAGCATCGGCCAGTGTCTCGGCGATGACGGACTCATCGAGACTGCCGGCGTACGCGAACCCCTGACGACCATCGATGACCACGCGGATGCCGACGCCTTGGGCCTGAGCAGACGACAGCGACTCGACCTCTCCGCCATAGACCTTGATCTCGGTGTCGGTGCCGCGCACCACCACAGCCTCGACCTGTTCACCGGGTCGGGCCATGGCCACGACCCGATCAGCGACCGCAAGGAGTTCGTCGCTCATGCGGCGGTGCCGCCGATGGTGAGTGAGGAAACGCGCAGGGTGGGCACACCGTCGCCGACGGGAACTCCCTGGCCATCCTTGCCGCAGGTTCCGGGAGGACCCATGGCGAAGTCATTGCCAAGAGCGTCGATGCGCTGAAGCACCTCAGGACCGTTGCCGATGAGGTTGCCCTCGCGCAGCGGTTCGGTGACTTCGCCGTTCTCGATCAGGTAGGCCTCGGTCATGCCGAACACGAAGTCGCCGGTGGCGGTGTTGACCTGTCCGCCGCCGAGGTGTTTGACGTACACACCCTTCTCGGTCGAGGCGATGATCGCATCGGGTTCCTCGGTGCCGGCAAGGAGATAGGTATTGGTCATTCGCACCATCGGGAGGTGCTGATAGCTCTGGCGACGACCATTGCCGGAACTGGCGCGGCCCTCCTTGCGGGCCCGCAACTGGTCCCACATGTAGTCAGTGAGAATGCCGTCCTCGATGAGCACGTTGCGCTGGGCACGGTTGCCCTCGTCGTCGATGGCGATGTTGCCCCACTCGCGGCTCATCGTGCCGTCGTCGACCACAGTGACGCCCTTGCTGGCGACCTGTTGACCGACCCGACCACCGAAGACCGATGCGCCCTTCGAGACGAGATCCGCCTCGAGACCGTGACCACAGGCCTCATGGAAGAGCACGCCGCCACCGCCACTGCCGATGACCACCGGCATCTGTCCGCTGGGTGCGGGTCGGGCGGCGAGCTTGGTGATCGCTCGCCCGGCGGCGCGGCGGGCGAGTTCGTCAATGTCATAGCGATCGAACAGTTCGAAGCCGATGGTGTGACCGATGCTCTCACGCCCGGTCTGCATACCGGTATCGCCGGTAGCGACACAGCTCACGGCGAAGAAGGTACGCACGGTTTCGTCCTCGGCGAGCAGCCCATCAGAGTTGGCCACCAGGATGCGACGCAGGCTGTCGCCGTAGTTCACCGACACCTGGCTGATGGCGCCGTCAGTGGATCGGGCGATCTCATCGGCGCGGGTCAGCAGTTCGACCTTGCGAGCCTTGGGCACCTGAACAGGCGCAATCTCGATCTCATAGCCGCGTGAGGCTTGCTGACGCGAAAGTGCGATGGTGCGCACGCCACCGCCGCCGCCCCGAGCGGCTGCAGCAGCGGCCTCAGCAGCGGCGATGAGGCCTGCCTCGGAGAGATCGGCGGTATGGGCGAAACCGGTGGTGTCGCCGACAACCACTCGGATGCCGGCGCCACGATCGCGACCCGAGGTGAGTTCCTCCACACGACCATCGTCGAGCAGCGCCGAGGAACTGCGCCGATCCTCGGCGAAGACCTCGGCGAACTCGCCGCCGGTCCGAAGCGCTGAGCCCAGCACTCGTTCGAGCACCGATGCATCGATCATGGTTGTCCTCGTCTCGGAAGATGGAAATAGAAGGTGTGCGCTGATGGTGGTGCGATCACGACTGGCCGCCGGAGCCGGTTGGCCGTTCATTGATCAGAGTCGTAGCGTACCGGTGATGCCCGTGAAGCCCGGTTCGAGCGCAACTGTCGAGTTGCTTGTCAGCGACGCCGACACCGCGATCGCTCATCGCTCCGGCGAAGTTCCGGTCCTCGCAACTCCCCGGGTCATCGCATTATGCGAGCAAGCTGCCTTCACCGCCGTGGCTCCGGAACTCGATCCCGGCCAGACCACCGTGTCCATGAAGGTCCAGATCGATCACCTCGCTCCCTCAGCGATCGGCCAGACCGTCACTGCCGAGGCCACTGTCGACAAGATCCAGGGCCGGCGAATCATGTTCACCGTCTCCGTCAACGACGATCACGGCCTCATTGCCGTGGGCCGGGTCACCCGGGTGGTCGTGAACATCGAGGAATTCCTCGCCAAGGCCAGCCGCTCCGACTGACACCGCCCGTGCGGGCGGTCTTCGGGTTCGTACACTGTGGTTATGACTGCGACGGCCACCTCACATGCGCCGCGCCGTCGATGGGCCCTTCCGATGCGGATCGTGATCAGCGTGCTGATGCTGGCGGTGCTCTATTCAAGGTTCCCGGATCTCTCATGGTCGGAGGTTGCTCCCACCTGGAGCCTGACGACCGCGGAGTGGCTGCTGGGAGCCGTGTTGCTCACCACTGTGGCGATGATGCTGTCGGCGCTGCGATGGCAACGGGTTCTCCGGGCAATGGACATGCCGACGAGTCTGCGCACGCTCATCCCACTCGCGTTCGCCGGACAGTTCGTTTCCAATGTGCTTCCCACGACCATCGGTGGAGATGTGCTTCGAGTTTCTCGGCTCTCGAAACAAAACGGCGAAACCGAGAACACGTTCGCTTCGGTCGTGCTCGAACGTCTCAGCGGTTGGTTGGTCCTCCCTCTCATCACGTTCTTCGGACTCCTCATCAATCCTGAATTGCGCGAGCAGGGCGAAGCGACCGTGTTCGCCGTGCTGATCTCCGCGCTCACCCTCGTCGGGCTCGTAGCCATCATGGTGATCGCTGACCATCCGAGACTCGGCGGGAGATTCGCGTCGCGAGAGGGCTGGACCCGCTTCGTCGGTGCCGTGCACTCCGGCGTGGCTCGAATGCGCTCCCACCCGGGCGCCACAGTCGGCATCGTGCTCGCCGGACTGCTCTACCAGCTCGTGCTCTGCGTGGCCGCACTGATGGTGGCCGCTGCGCTCGGGTTCGGGTGGCTGGGGATGACCCCGCTACTGGCATTCTTTCCTGCGGTTCTGATCGCCCAGGTCTTGCCCCTCGGGATCGCTGGTCTCGGGGTACGTGAGGGAGCATTCGTGCTCTTTCTCACCCCCCTCGGGGTCCCGGCGGAACAAGCGATCGCCCTCGGACTGGTGCTCTACGCCGTGAACCTCATCGTGAGCCTCGCCGGAGCCCCAACGTTCGCCATCGGCGGTCGATATTCCCGAACGACGCCATCCGAAGCCTCAGACCCGACGCCCGCCTGATCAGCCCCGCTGCGCCCGATCTGAAAGCGGCACCAGTCACAGTCCTTGATAGCTCCGGTACCGACCGGAAGCAGTACCGTTCGAACGTCTACTGAAGGAAACCGACTGCGAATGATCCTCGAGAGCATCACCTCCCCAACCGATCTCCGAGCACTCTCCCCCGAGCAGCTCGAGACGTTGGCGCGGGAGATGCGCGACCTCATTGTCGAATCGGTCACGACTCACGGCGGCCATCTCGGTTCGAACCTCGGCGTGGTCGAGCTCACGCTCGCCATCCATCGGGTCTTCGAATCACCCAAGGACATCGTCCTGTGGGACACCGGACATCAGTGCTACCCCCACAAGATCGTCACCGGTCGGACCCAGGGGTTCAGTCACCTGCGAGAGGCTGATGGCCTTTCGGGGTATCCGTCGCGGGCCGAATCGAATCACGATTGGGTCGAGGACAGCCATGCCTCCACGGTGCTGAGTTGGGCCTACGGACTGGCCACTGCCCATGCGGCCAAGGGCGAAGCGGATCGACGCATCGTTGCCATCATCGGCGACGGAGCCATGACCGGCGGCATGGCGTTCGAAGGACTGAACAATCTCGGTCATGCCGGACGCGATGTCATCATCATTCTCAATGACAACGGTCGTTCGTACGCCCCGACCATTTCGAGACTCGGCGAGAGTCTCGTCAAGATCCGCAACAACCCGGTGTACATGCGCCGACAGGCACGGCTCGAGAAGTTGCTCGCCGAGCTGCCTGTTGTCGGCGGACTCGCCGAACGCGGAGTCGACGCCACCAAAGCCGCCATTCGCGAGATGTGGGAGCCAACCGCATTCTTCGAAGCTCTTGGCGTGCGTTACGCAGGCCCGTTCGATGGTCACGACATCGCAGCCGTCGAGGTGGCGCTCAACAACGCCATTGCGATGAGTGGTGGGCCGCAGGTCATCCACGTGATGACGCAGAAGGGTCGCGGCTATGCCCCCGCCGAGAACGATCCCATCAAGAGACTGCACGACACCTCTCAGACGAAGCCGGGCAGCTACACCGCCGCCTTCACCGAGGCGCTCATTGCCGAAGGGGCCCAACGACCCGAACTTGTCGCCATCACAGCGGCAATGCCCGATTCGACCGGTCTTCTGGCATTCTCCGAAAAATTTCCCGGTCGCATGATCGATGTCGGCATCGCCGAACAGCACGCTGTGACTGCAGCGGCCGGCATGGCCCGAGGCGGGCTTCGGCCAGTGTTCGCGGTGTACTCCACCTTCCTCACCCGAGCCATCGATCAGGTCAACCTCGATGTCGGCCTGCACAGCGAACCCGTGGTGTTCTGTCTCGACCGCGCTGGCATCACAGGTGACGACGGCCCAAGCCATCACGGCGTGCTCGACATGGTGCTGCTCACCAAAGTGCCGGGCATGACCGTGTTCGCCCCCTCCTCCTATCAGGAGGTCGGGCAGATGTTGCATGACGCTCTCGAGATCACCGACGGCCCATCGGCCCTCCGCTGGGCCAAGACCGATGCCCGCCATGTCGGTCCCGATGAGGTCGGCAGTGGGCTCAACGCCCGCCGTCTTCGTTCGGGCACCGAGCTCTGCATCATCAGCGTGGGCAAGATGCTCGATGCCGCTGAGGCCGCCGCCGATCAGCTCGAGGCCGAGGGACTGTCCGTGTCGCTGTGGGATGCCCGGGTGGTGAAGCCGCTCGACCTCAACATGCTCACTGCAGCGGCCGAGCACCCGTTCGTGATCACCATCGAGGACGGTCTGCGCGACGGCGGTGTCGGTTCGGCCATCTCGGATTCGCTTTCCGAACTCACCATCGGCCGCTCACAGCCAAGGGTGCGCACGCTCGGTGTCCCTACCCAGTACATCGCTCACGGCAAGCCGGCGGCCATCCTCGCCGAGCTTGGCCTCGACGCTGCCGGCATCACCGAATCCGCTCGGTCGCTTTGTCGATCCGAGGGCAACGTCACCGCCTGATCCATGGCTTCTGGTCCCACTGACTTTCCGCCTACTGCCCCGTCGGGTGTGTTCGATCTAACGGGGAGCACCGCGCTGGTCACCGGCGCATCCTCGGGTCTCGGCCATCGCATGGCACTCGTACTCGCCCATGCAGGCGCCACGGTTGCTGTCACCGCTCGCCGCACCGATCGACTTGATGCGCTTGCCGCTGAGCATCCGTCGATCCGACCA
>Ga0209189_1002572_pt1 | contig 12636 bp, 4 predicted proteins | sample C_130820_EF_Meta_FD_187308 | JGI IMG/M metagenome (GOLD analysis project Ga0209189, IMG submission 187308) | Freshwater microbial communities from Lake Croche, Canada to study carbon cycling - C_130820_EF_MetaG (SPAdes) (version 3) | ecosystem: Environmental > Aquatic > Freshwater > Lake | place...
GGTACTGACTGGTATGATGCAATCACCCGTCAAGCACCAATCCAAAGACATACTTTGGGCTTTAGTGGTGGTGGCGAAAATAGCCGTTTCTATGTAGGATTCTCAGCACAAGACCAAAAAGGTATCTTGGTTACTAATGGTTTAAAGCGTTATGCTTTCCGTATCAATTCAGAATTTAATGTTTTGAAAAACCTACGTATCGGTGAGAACATCCAAATGACTTACCGTCAAGTATTAGGTCAAACAGGTGGTGCAGGTGGTAATGGTATTGCTGCTGATGAAAATGATATTTTACAAGCATTCCGTATGCCATCAATCATTCCAATTTATGATGAGTTTGGTGGATATGCAGGTACAGCGGCCAAAGGTTTCAACAACCCACGTAACCCAGTTGCCAACCAAGATGGAATCAAAGGAAACCGTAACTTTAATGGTGTAGGTACTGGTAATGTTTATGTTGAATTTGATCCAATTCCAGGTTTGACATTACGCTCTTCGGCAGGTGGTAATTATAATAACTCATATTTCTATAATTATTCTCGTTGGCAATATGAAAACTCTGAAAATAACTCAGCGTATGGATATAGCGAAGGTGGTGGTTATTCATTTGCTTGGACATTTACCAATACTGCTAGCTACAAAAAAGCATTCGGAAAACATAATATAGAAGTTTTAGCTGGACAAGAGGCATTGAATACAGGTGCAGGTAGAAATATCAATGCAAGTGGTTTGAATCCGTTTTCTACTGACCCTAACTATGTAACAATCACTACATTAGGATCTCGTAATCCACCTAATAGTAACTTGTTTAAAGGTGTAAACTTTAACTCTTATTTCGGTAGAGCAATCTATAACTTAAATGATAAATATATCGTAACTGGTGTAATACGTCGTGATGGTTCTTCAAGATTTGGTGTGAATAGCCGTTATGGTATATTCCCTGCGGTATCTGCTGCTTGGCGTATCTCTTCTGAATCTTTCATGAAAAACTTGCCTTGGGTACAAGACTTGAAAATTCGTGGAGGTTACGGAACAATGGGTAACTCAAATAACGTTGACCCTAACAACCAATACAGTTTGTATGCTACAAGAGTTGATAACTCAGGTTATGACATCACGGGCTCAAACTCTGGTATTGTAGCTGGTTACTACCGTTCACGTATCGGAAACCCTGATGCTAAATGGGAAACATCAGTAACTAAAAACATTGGTATTGATGGTTCATTCCTGAAAGGTAAATTAGAAATAATCGCTGATTTATGGCAAAAAGATACTAAAGATTTATTATATCAATTACCAATCACTGCTACTGCTGGTTTTCAGGCATCTGCTCCTTCAGTAAACATTGGTAAAATGGTAAATAAAGGTATCGATATTCAAGTAATCAACCGTGGCAAAATCAACAAAGACTTTGGTTATGAGTTGAACGTAACAGGTAGTTTCTTGAAAAACGAAATTGTTAAAATTGCTGATGGTTTAACTTACTTGACGAATGTTGACCCTGGTTTCCGTGGTGTAAATCCAATTCGTAACCAATTGGGTTATGGTTTGTCTTCATTCTATGGTTTGCAAGTTTTAGGTTTGTTCCAAACTAAAGCAGAAGTAGATGCTGCTCCAAAACAAGATGGCAAAGGCGTTGGTCGTTTCCGTTATGCTGATACAAACAATGATGGTGTAATTGATTCAAAAGACCGTACTTACTTAGGAAGCCCAATCCCTAAATTTACAGGTGGTGTAAACTTCACTGTTACTTATAAGAACTTTGATGTTTCAGCTTATTTGTATACATCAATTGGTAACAAGATTTACAACTTCTCTAAATGGTACACCGACTTTTATCCGTCATTCTCAGGTGCCGCTATTTCTGAGCGTGTGAAAAATTCTTGGTCGCCAACAAATACTGGTGCAACTACACCAATCTTTGAAACAGCGTCGAACTTCAGTACAAATGCACAATCAAACTCTTTCTATGTTGAAGATGGTTCATACCTAAGATTACAAAACGTATCACTAGGTTATACTGTTCCTAAAAGCGTATTAGAGAAATTGAAAATTGCAAGATTACATTTCTATGCTTCAACTAACAACTTATTTACAGTAACTAAGTACCAAGGTTTAGACCCACAAGTAGGTGGAAATGCTGATACAAACTTTGGTATTGACGTAGGTAACTATCCAATTACTCGTAGTGTAACAGTAGGTTTGAATCTTGGATTCTAATTTTATTTAACATTTAAACAAATTCATTTTACAATGAAAAAATATATTTTTAATAAATTAACAATAGCAGTATCCTTGCTTACATTAATAGGATACTCATGTAAGGAAGATTTCCTTACGGTGCTACCAACTGCAGCAATTGCAAAAGCCCAATTGACTACCAAAAACGGTTTGGAAGGTGCATTGATTTCTGCCTATGGGCAGATGAGTGGTTACGGAACTCGTATGATTCACCCAAATAACTGGGTTTGGGGTAGTGTTCGTGGTGGTGATGCAAACAAAGGAACTGACCCAGGTGACTTTTCTGACATCAACCCAATCCAACGTTTTGAATACCTTACTACTCAAGGTGTAATCAATGATAACTACCGTGGATTATATGAAGGTATCGCTCGTTCAAATAACGTTTTAGCCTTATTGAAAGATGCGAATGCGAGCGTATCAGCTGATGATAAAAAACGTATGGAAGCAGAAGCTAAGTTTTTAAGAGCTCACTTCTACTTTTCATTGAAGAAAAACTATAACAATACTCCTTATGTTGATGAAACAGTTGACGTAGGTTCTGGTATTGAGAAAGTAAAAAATGATGTTGATTTATACCCTAAAATAGAAGCTGATTTTAAATTTGCTTATGATAACTTGCCTGCAACTTTAGGACAGGTAGGTCGTGCAAACAAATGGGCTGCTGCTTCATTATTAGGAAGAGTGTATATGTTCCAAAAGAAATATGCAGAGGCTAAAACTTTGTTTGATGCAATTATTGCTAATGGTGTAACAACTGGTGGAAAGAAATATGCTTTAGTACCAAGTTTCCCAGATTTATACAAAGCGTCTAACGACAATAATTCAGAATCAATCTTTGCTGTTCAAGCTGCTGCAAATACAGGAAGTGTAAATAATGCAAATGGTGAATTGGATTTGAACTGGCCATACAATACTGGTCCTGATGGTCCGGGTAACTGTTGTGGATTCTTCCAACCAAGTTTTGAATTGGGTAACTCATTCCGTACAAAAGATGGTTTACCATTATTAGATGGTTCGTACAATTCACCAGCTAATGCATTGAAAACTGACATGGGTATTCAATCAAGTGCAGCATTTACACCAGATGCAGGTGAACTTGACCCTCGTCTTGACCACACTATTGGTCGTCGTGGTATTCAATATTTAGACTGGATAAAGCACCCAGGTTTCGACTGGATTCGTAACCAAGCAAACGGTGGTCCATACTCTCCTAAGAAGTATTCTTACTATAAATCAGAAAGAGGTACATTACAAGATAATAGTTCTTGGACACCAGGTTACACTGCTTTGAACGTTACAGTAATACGTTTTGCTGATGTTTTATTGATGGCTGCTGAGGCAGAAGTTGAAGTAGGTAGCTTAGAAAAAGCTCGTGAGTATGTTAACTTAATTCGTAATCGTGCTGCTAACCCTGCTTCGTTTGTTACACAAGGTGGAGCTCCTGCTGCAAAATATGTAATTAAGCCTTATGCTGCTGCTTGGACTGACAAAGCAGTTGCTCGTACTGCCGTTCGTTTTGAGCGTAAATTAGAGTTAGCAATGGAAGGATATCGTTTCTTTGACTTAGTTCGTTGGGGAGAAGATGTTACAGCTATTAATGCTTATTTGAAGTATGAGAACCAGTTCTTGCCAAATACTTTACCAAATGGTGGTTATGCAGCGAAACATGCTTTATTGCCAATTCCACAAGGTCAAATTGACTTGACTGGAGCTGATATCTTAAAGCAAAATCCTGGGTATTAATACCTTTAACTCATAAAGGGGAATAAAATACTAAAAACGTCATGTGGAATTTATTTCTACATGACGTTTTTAGTTTATCTTTGTTTCTATAAGCCTTAATATATTTCAATGCAAAAAAACGCTGTTTATTTCGCTATTCTTTTTAGTTTATCTATTTTTTCGTGTAAAGAAAAAACACTATTTACTGAACTCAAATCAGAGGAAACTGGCATTATGTTTTCCAATAGAATCATTGAAAATGACACGATGAATATCGTTAATTTTGAATACATCTATAATGGCGGTGGTGTTGCATTAGGCGACTTCAATAATGACAACAAAACGGATGTTTATTTTACTGGAAATCAAGTAAGTAACAAACTCTACATCAATAAAACTGCAGATTCGAGCAGTGATTTGAAGTTTGTGGATGTAACCGACAAAGCCAAAGTAAGCGGTGAAGGGCGTTGGAGTAGCGGAGTATCAATGATTGATATAAATAACGATAATTTATTGGATATTTATGTATCAGTAACGGTTAAAAAACGAGCAGACCAACGAGCAAACCTACTATATGTAAACCAAGGAATTGATAAAGAAGGCATCCCTACATTCAAAGAAATGGCCAAAGAATATGGCATTGCCGACACAACCCATACAACAAATGCTGCATTCTTCGATTATGACAATGATGGCGATTTAGACCTTTATTTAGTAGTAAATCAGATGGAAGACAGCCGTTTTCCAAATAAATATAATGAAAAGGGGAAAATTATTTTTTCTAAAAAAACTGACCGATTATATAAAAATACGCTCGAAAAAGGGACTGTGCATTTTGAAGATGTTTCAAAAGAAGCCGGAATTTTTGACGATGGTTTTGGTTTGGGAATAAATATCACAGACATCAATCGAGATGGTTGGAAAGATATTTATGTAACTAACGATTTCTTAACCAACGACTTACTTTATATCAATAATAAAAATGGCACTTTTACGGAGCGAGCAAAGGAGTATTTTAAACATACCTCCTACTCAGCAATGGGAAATGATATATCTGACATAAACAATGATGGCTTGATGGATATTATTGCCCTTGATATGATGCCCGCCAACAACTATCGCAAGAAAATGATGACTCCTGCAAATAGTTATGCAACCTACCAAAACAACGACAGATTTAATTATACATATCAATATGCTCGTAATACCTTGCAGGTAAATCAGGGTAAAAATCCAGTCAATGGACAAGCCGTTTTTAGTGAAGTTGGTTTATTGGCAGGAGTAGCACAAACCGATTGGAGTTGGACTCCGATGGTTACCGACTTTGACAATGACGGGTATCGTGACATTATCATAACCAATGGTTTTCCCAGAGATATTACCGACTTAGATTTTATCGCTTATCGTTCGTCGGTGGGAAATTTAGCTGAACCAATGTATCTATTAAACTATATTCCAACAGTAAAACTCAAAAACTTTGCCTTTCATAATAACGGACATTTGGGCTTTGATGATGTGACCGATAAGTGGGGAATAACGAAACCAACTTCATCGAATGGAGCAGCATATGCCGATCTTGATAATGACGGCGATTTAGACTATATCGTCAATAATATCAACGATTCAGCTTCTGTATATCAAAATAACCTGATTCAACTTAAACCTCAAGAAAGTAATTATTTAAGAATTAAATTTAAAGGAAATAAAAGCAACGTTGCTGGAATTGGTGCTTGGGTAGAAATCAAATATGGCAAATCCGAAAAACAGGTATATGAGCATTCTCCTTATCGTGGATACTTATCGACCGTTGAGCCAATCGCCCATTTTGGTTTAGGAAAACATAAGCAAATTGCTCAACTAAAAGTAACATGGGGCAATGGCCAAACCCAGACTATTAACAATATAAAAGCCAATCAGGTAATTACGATTGAAGAAAAAAATGCCACTTCGCCCCTACCAGACGTTCAGTTGGCCAAGGAAAACCTACTTTTTGCCGATATTTCTGATAAACTCAATGTCAATTATATACACGAAGAAGAAGATTATATTGACTTCAACGTTCAGAAGCTTATTCCACATAAATTTTCACAATTTGGGCCTGGACTTGCTGTCGGAGATGTAAATGGTGATGGCAATGAGGATGTTTTTGTGGGTGGCTCAAACAACCACAAAGGCAAATTTTTGATTCAAGGCAAAGACGGAAAATTTTCGACGCAAGATTTGCTTTCAGGTAAAGATGGAAAAGAGAAAATAACAGAAGATATGGGAACACTCCTCTTCGATGCCGACGGCGATGGCGATTTAGATTTATATATTGTAAGCGGAAGTTCTGAATTTCAAGTTGGTTCACCTTCTCTGCAAGACCAATTTTATTTGAATGATGGAAAAGGACATTTTCAGTTAGCCATTAATGCTTTACCAAAATTCTTGAAAAGCGGCTCTTGTGTAAAAGCCGCCGACTACGACCACGATGGCGATTTAGATCTATTCGTAGGCGGCCGAGTTGTGCCTTCGGCTTATCCGAAGCCGGTAAGTAGTTTTATATTACGCAATGACAGCCGCCCCCAGAGGGGGAGCTCTGATCCCTCACCCGCTGGAGGTAGGAGGGCTATTTTTACTGACGCAACGGCTCAAATTGCTCCTCAACTAAAAAATATCGGTATGATTTGCGATGTTACTTGGTCTGACTTCGACAATGATGGCTGGCAAGATTTGGTGCTAGCAGGAGAGTTCATGCCGATTACATTCCTAAAAAACAACAAAGGAGTCTTCGGTTTCGCTCAGACTCCAAATAAATCTATCGCCAATAAAATCGGCTGGTGGACTAGTATCACTTCAGGAGATTTCGATAATGATGGCGACATGGATTATATTGCTGGCAATACGGGCATTAATACACTTTTGCACGCATCGGACGAGCACCCCGTGAGTGTCTATGCAAAAGACTTCAATAATGATGGTTTTTATGATGCAATTCCAACAGTTTACTATAAAGACTTGGAAGATAAACTCAAAGAATTTCCGTATAATACACGTGATGATTTGGCCAAACAATTTATCCAAACCCGTCAGCGTTTTCAGAATTACGCTAAATTTTCGCAGGCAACAATCAAAGAAATTTTAAAACCAGAAGAGCTAAAAGATGCCTTGATTCTGAAAGCTAATTGGTTAAAAAGTAGCTATATAGAAAACAAAGGAAATGGCATTTTTGAGATAAAAGAACTACCAATTCAAGCACAATTTGCACCGATTTTTGGCATGATTACTCAAGATTTCGACCAAGATGGCAATTTGGATGTACTGCTCACAGGAAATGACTTTGGTGCAGAAGTTGCCGTTGGACGAAATGATGCACTCAACGGATTACTTTTAAAAGGTAATGGAAAAGGTAATTTTACATCAATTGCCCTCGATAAAAGTGGTTATTGCGTAACAGGCGATGCCAAAAGTTTGGTGAAAATAATGAATCCACAAGGGCAATTATTAACTATTACTTCACAAAACAAAAATACTTTAAGGTTTTTTGAATACCATTTTCCCGTAAGAAGCATCGCTCTAAAACCAAACGAAACAACGGTTTTATTGAAACTCAAAAACGGAAAAATTCGCCGAGAAGAAATCGGATTTGGCTCATCGTTTTTATCACAATCTGCTCATAATCTGATCATTAGCTCAGATATTGAAAGTGCTGAAATTATCGACATTAAAGGTGCGAAACGTTTTATTAAATAAAATTATACCCTCTGATATGTAACAATAAATCGGGCATTTTCTGACCACCACAAAATGAAAAAACTTATTTGGTCTTTAGTTTTTACCCTTTCATTCAGTAACACATTTTCACAAAATACCCATTGGCGAATTAGTGGAAAAGTGGTTGAACGAAATCAAACACCCATTCCTTTTGCAAATGTTTTTATCAATAATACTCGTATTGGTACAACTACCGATATTGATGGAAATTATACCATTAAAATTCCGAATGGTATTCAAAAAGTCGATTTAATTACATCATTTATAGGCTATGAAAGCTATCACAAAACTTTAATTAAAGGTAATTCTATTCAGCAAAATTTAATAATAGTATTAGAAATTGGTGTCGAACTCAACGAAGTAAAAGTAATAGGTCAACACGATAGACAATGGCGGAGAAAATGGAAACTTTTTAGTCGAGGATTGCTTGGGGAATCTAATTTTTTTAAAGATTGTAAAATCTTAAATCCAGAAATAATCAAACTGGATTATAACGATAATAAAAAACTAATTGCCACAGCCTCTGAGCCAATCATGATCCAAAACGATGCATTTGGTTTAAAGATTGCTTTTCAGATGGAAAAATTTGAAACCGATGGCGTCCAAACCTATCTTGCGGGCTTCAAGTTTTTTACGAATCTTGATTCAATTTCTGCCGTAACATCAAAAAAATGGTCAAAAAATAGAAAAAAAGCTTATGTCAATTCTTTTCGAAATTTTTTAGTTTCACTTTCTCAGCGAAAACTCAAAGAAAATGGCTTTGAAATTTTCAAAATACTTCGTCCAAAAACGATGTATTTCGGTCGAACGAGTGTTGCAAGTGAAATATCTTATGGAGCTTTAGCTGAGTGTATGCCAGAAGAAATTTGTAGGTATGATACCGAAACTTCTCAATATATTCTTCAATCAGACTTTCCGATAATGGTTTTTTCTACTAATCGCTACGTTCCGATTCGTATTTTTGCCGATTATCCAAACCCCTACTCAATCATTGATTTAGTTCGAAATTATGCAGTATTTACTGAAAATGGTTGGTTGAGTAAACCTAATGGTATTTTGATAAGAGGCTATTGGGGAGTTGAAGGAATGGCAAATTTATTACCAGATGATTATTTCCCGCAAACGAAAACATTTGAAATGCCTCCGACATCTGATTCTAACCCCTCAAAAATTGCTTTCAAAGGTTTTGAAGTCGATAGTATTAAAATTGAAGCAAAGATTCAAGGCATTAATTTCAATAAAAAAGAGGTTGCAGTTTTAACAGAAGAGCGTACTATTCCGCAGATTATAACAAACGATATTACTGTAAAAATAAGCGAAAGTGACCAAAACCTATCAGTTTTTGACTTACTTCGCCGTATTCCAGGCCTAATGGTGATCAACGTTCAAGGGCAATATCAAATACATTTCCGTAGTACAAATACCAATTTAGGCGGAGGTGGTGGCTCGCTCACCCCTGCCCTACTATTCGATGGCAATTTTATTGATGATGAAGGTACGGTGATGAATATTTTGAATAGTTTAACCGTTCGAGATATAAAATCTTTGGGTGCAGTAAAATATGGCAATAGTGCGGCCTTCGGAGCAAGAGGAGCAAATGGCACCATTGTAATTGTAACAAACAAATAATCTTTAATACGCACCACCTACAAAACGATACAAATACGGTGCTTTATTTGCAGCACCAGTCATTTTCTTTTCAATACGCTCTAAAATTTTCAAACTTAGCATTTTTCTCTGAAAATTTGAACGCACCAGTTTTTCTCCCAAAATTGTTTCATATAAATTTTGTAATTCATTAATTGTGAAAGTTTCGGGAAGCAAATTAAAACCTATCAACTTTTCATCAAGCATCGTACGAAGCGTTTCAAGTGCTTTCCGAAAAATCTCATTATGGTCAAACATCAAAGTCGGAATTTTATCTAAATCATACCACATGCAAGAATCAGACAATTCATCGGGGCTTGGTGTGGCTTTCGTAAAATCAATCAAAGCATAGTACCCAATTGAAATAAAACGATTCAATAAAAAATTATTAGGTTTCATTTCAATATCACAACCTGCCATAATTTCTCTATGCGTATCGTCATTTCGACGGTTATTGCTACCAAAAACATGAAATTGCTCCAAATAAATATTACTCAAGCCCGTTCTTTCTTCCAAAATCCGTTGAGCGGCATCTTCCAGATCTTCGTCCATATTGATAAATCCACCCGGTAAAGCATAATATTCAGTGTTTTTATACTTCAAAAGTAAAATTTTAAGTTGATTATCGTGGAAGCCCAATGTGACACAATCAATTGAGACACTCGGTAAAAGCCTTGGATTATTTTCCCAATATTCTTTTAGATCAGTCTGCTTAGTCATAAGAGTTTAAAATTATACAAAAATAAAGATTTATTTGTAATATTCAAAGAAACTATTTATTATTGTATCAAAATGGTACAATAAAATTTTTGAAAAAAATTCAACAAATCCTTTAAAAAAGCCTATTTGTCGAATACTTTAACGGTTGTGCCGATAAATCTATTTTTAAAAAATTCTTATTTGCATTTTTGTTTGTTCAAAACTTACAACCATTTACTCCGAATACATGAATCATAATTCCACTTATCACAAAAAAATGCAGCTCTTCAAGAATATTTTTAAGAGTTTACTCATTGCAGTTGCTACGATGAATGCACTCGAAATTGCAGCTCAAAAAGCACCAGACGAAAATCGCTTTACTAAAGTAGTTTTGGGCGATAAACTCGACGAACCAATGGAAATGACATTGCTAAAAGATGGCAGAGTTTTGTTCGTTGAACGCAAAGGTGCTTTGAAGCAATACAAGCCCGAAACTGGCGAAATCAAAACTTTAGCCATGATTCCTGTCAACACAAAATATACCAATGCAAAAGGTGTAAAACGTGAAGCAGAAGAAGGCTTAATGGGACTTATCCACGATCCAAATTTTGAGCAAAACCACTGGATTTATATGTATTATGCCGATACTGACGTAAATCAGCATGTACTGGCACGTTGGGAATTACGTGGGGAAGAATTAGTACAAAGTTCAAAAAAGGTAATTTTGAATGTACCTACGCAACGTGAAGAATGCTGCCATACAGGCGGTGGAATGGTTTTTGACAAAGTAGGAAATCTATATTTGACGGTTGGAAATAATACTTCGAATAGTGGCACACCGGGCTATGCAAACCTTGACGAAAGAAAAGGCTGGGAGTATTGGGACGACCAACGTGGGGCAGGAAATACAAATAGTTTGACAGGAAAAATTTTAAGAATTAAGCCAGAAGCGGATGCTACTTATTCAATTCCAAAAGGAAATTTATTCGAAACTATGCCAAATAATGGCGATGGTCTGGTAAAAAAGGAAATCTATACAATGGGACACCGCAACCCATGGAGACCAACGATTGATAGTAAAACTGGTTATTTATATTGGGGAGAAGTTGGCCCCGATGCTTCGGTTGACTCTGAGCAAGGTCCACGCGGATACGATGAATTTAATCAAGCTCGTAAAGCAAGTAATTTTGGTTGGCCATATTTTATAGGTGATAATAAAGCCTATACCGACTGGGATTTTGAAATAGGGAAACCCCGTCCAAATGCTACTTATGACCCAGCAAAACCAATTAATGACTCTCCAAATAATACTGGTCTAAAAAACCTTCCACCTGCTCAAAAAGCGTTTATTTATTATCCTTATGGTATTTCAGAAGAATTTCCCTTAGTCGGAAGTTCGGGTAGAAGTGCAACGGGTGGTCCAGTTTTTCATAAATCAGATTTTCCTGCTGGAAAAAGAGTTTTCCCTGATTATTACGAAGGGAAATGGTTAATTGTGGAGTTTATGCGTGGTTGGATTATGTCGGTAACTATGGATGACAATGGCGACTATAAATCAATGGAACGATTCATGCCAAATACCGATTTTGGTAGTGCAATTGACATGGATTTTGGCCCAGATGGAGATTTATATGTATTAGAATATGGCTCGGCGTGGTTCAAAGGAAACGAAAACGCAAGACTCGTAAAAGTGGAATATAATGGCGGAAACCGTATGCCAAAAGTGATAGCCAAAGCAGATAATTTGACAGGTTCTGCTCCATTGAAAGTAAATCTTACATCGACTGGTACAAACGACCCAGATGGTGATAAACTTACGTATTTATGGGAAGTAAAAAGCAAAGCGGGCAAAAAGATTTTTAAAACCGAAAATGCAAGTGTATTACTTGATAAAGCAGGAATTTATGATGTAACATTGACCGTAAAAGACGGCAAAGGTGAAGAAAATAGCGAATCGCTCGAAATAAAAGTGGGTAATGAACCTCCAGCAGTTGCTTTTAACATCAAAAAAGGAAACAAAACTTTCTATTTCCCGAATAAACCAATTGACTACGAAGTAACTGTTTCGGACAAAGAAGATGGTAATTTAACGAACGGAAAAATTAAGGCTGAACAAGTAGCAGTAAGCATTGATTATATGCCAATCGGTTATGATAAGATTGAAGCTTCACAAAATCATCGAGGCGTTGATGCCGTAGCATTTGCTTCAATGGGAGAACGTTTAATGGCAAAGAGTGATTGTAAATCTTGCCACATTGTTGATGTAAAATCAGTTGGACCAAGCCTAAAAGATGTAGCCAATAAGTACAAAGGCGATACAAAAGCAGTTGACTATCTTTCAAAGAAAATCATCAATGGTGGTGGCGGTGTTTGGGGCGACCACATAATGGCGGCACACCCACAAATCTCAATAGCCGAAGCCAATATTATGGTTGATTATATCTTAAATATTAATGAGCCAAAAACGGCCAAATCAATGCCAATGCAAGGTAGCTATTCGACAAAAATTCCTGATGGTCAGAAATCTAACGGAACGTATATTTTGCGTGCGGCTTACAAAGATAAAGGAAC
>Ga0209189_1002577_pt1 | contig 12627 bp, 14 predicted proteins | sample C_130820_EF_Meta_FD_187308 | JGI IMG/M metagenome (GOLD analysis project Ga0209189, IMG submission 187308) | Freshwater microbial communities from Lake Croche, Canada to study carbon cycling - C_130820_EF_MetaG (SPAdes) (version 3) | ecosystem: Environmental > Aquatic > Freshwater > Lake...
TTTCAGTAAAAAGATTTCTGCAACCATGATCAATGCCTTTGTAAAAGTGTATGGGTTTGAATTCTTTGGTACTTATGAAGGTTCTAAAGGACGCACCAAAACTGAAACTGCTGATAGAAAAGCAACACAGTTAGCTGCTGAAGGTATCTATCGTTTTGGTAAAGATGAAAACCTATTTGTAGGAGCTCGTTACAATACTGTTACCGCTCGTTTGGCTGGTTATACCAATGATGTAAAAGTAGACAGAACTGCATTTGCGGCTGGTTGGTTCATGACTAAAAACGTATTGCTGAAAGCTGAGATTGTAAATCAGAAATACATTGACTTTGTGAACACAGACTATCGCGCTGGTGGTAAATTCAACGGATATGTAATTGAAGCCATAGTAGGATTCTAAAAAATTGGGTTTTTTTATGGTGTAAGATAGCCGGATGAATAAATTTCATTCGGCTATTCTTTTTGTATAATTTGCTGGTAATGTTTAAACGGATTTTCTATTTGACTTTTTACTTACTGATCAGTGGTTATTATCCGGCTGATCCAGCCAGCACATGGGTGGTAATGTCTGGAAGTAGTCTAACCGTAAATGGCAGCACTAATGTAAACAAGTTTCAGTGTGATATCACCGATTATAGTTTGCCTGATACCATTACTTGTGTTAAAGCATCCAAAACACAGACCTTGCCTATGAATGGTAAGTTGAAACTGGATATTGAATCCTTTGATTGTCATAATAGAATGATGACAAGTGATCTAAGAAAGACCTTGAAGTACAAAGAGTTTCCCAAATTAATTATCAAGTTTATCTCTATCAATAGTTATCCCAATTTTAAAAACCCTACCAAGATTACAGGTGTGGTAGAGATAAGTTTGGCAGGAATTGCAAAGCGATACGATATCAGTTATGTATTTACCGTAGACAATAGCAACATGGTGCATTTAAAAGGAGATAGGGCAGTAACCTTTACAGATTTTAATTTAAATCCACCAAGTAAGTTAGGAGGTGTTATCAAAGCAAAAGATGAGCTTTGGGTAGCGTTTAATTTGAACCTAAAACCGGTTAGCTAAAAAATCAAGGATTCATTTTGGCAAAGATGACGCCCGCTACGGTTGATTGAAATAAACCAAATCCCAACCAACTCAATACCATTAACACAGACACGTCTATCTGGCTATAAGTCATCCATAGAATGGGCAATAAAGCAACAAGGGTGTAAACAGACCCAAATTCAATGCCTCTGATTAAGTAATTACCTTTGAAAAGGGGTTTAAATCTTTCCCAAAACCAAGCTAGTGCAAAACTGATGACCAAGGCATGGGTATAGAATAAAAAATCTCTGGAGCTATCAGACACAAAAACAGAGCTCAGGTATTCTGCAAAAAATGAATTGAACAAAGTGCTGTTAACGGCCAAGAATAATCCACCATAAGAAAGAATGGACAATACCACACCAGCTACCAATCCGCTTTGAAGCGTCTTTTTCATTTTTTAGATTTACTATAAAATTAGTTTTTTTTGGATTGCTAAACGGTTCTTAGTACAATAGTTTTTGAATTTTAGGAACTAAAAAACCGTTACAGTTTTGGGCTGTAACGGTTTTAATGCTATGTTAGGTTTAATCCCTTCTTGCAGATTGGTTTCCAGCGTATCTTCTACTATCGCCCCCGCGGAAAGACCTGCGTTCTCCACCCTGGTGGTGTCTTTGAACGGGTTTTTGTTTGATGGATGGACTGTTTTGTAAAGACGTATTTGTCATGGCATAAGGATGGTCAGAAACTACAGGAACAGGAATGCTGATCAGTTTCTGAATGTCGCGTAAGAATTCTTTTTCTTCTGCGTCACAAAAACTATAAGCAATGCCACTTGCACCTGCCCTGCCCGTACGTCCAATTCTATGAACATAGGTTTCAGGAACATTGGGCAATTCAAAATTGATCACGTGTGTAAGGTCATCAACGTCAATGCCGCGTGCCGCAATATCAGTGGCCACCAATACCCTAGTTTCTCCAGATTTAAAATTAGACAAAGCCCTTTGTCTAGCATTTTGTGATTTATTACCATGAATGGCTTCTGCCTTGACACCACCTCGGTGCAAGTCTTTAACCACTTTGTCTGCTCCATGTTTGGTTCTAGTAAAGACCAAGGCAGATTTAATTGCTGCGTCTTTGAGCAAATGGCTTAGCAAGAGTTTCTTGTTTTCCTTTTCTACAAAATACACGGCTTGTTGAATGGTTTCTGCGGTAGATGAAATAGGTGTTACTTCTACTTTAGAGGGATTATGCAAAATGCTGCTGGCCAACTTACTAATTTCAGGAGGCATGGTAGCAGAGAAAAACAGGGTTTGTTTTTTGGTTGGTAATAAAGTAATGACTTTTTTTACGTCATGAATAAAACCCATGTCTAACATACGGTCAGCCTCGTCCAATACAAAGAATTCTACGTCTGATAAACGAATAAATTTTTGTTGAATCAAGTCTAGTAAACGGCCTGGTGTGGCAATTAAAATATCAACTCCTTTTCGCAGGGCAATGGTTTGAGCGTGTTGAGAAACACCACCAAAAATCACCAATTGTTTTAGACCTAGGTTTCTACCATAAGCGGCAAAACTTTCTTCAATTTGAATGGCTAATTCTCTGGTGGGTGTTAAAATCAAGGCCTTGATACCGCCCTTCTGAGGCTGGCCAGTAAATTTCTGTTTGCAAAGCAACTGTAAAACGGGAATGGCAAATGCGGCTGTTTTACCCGTACCGGTTTGCGCACATCCCAATAAGTCCTTGCCTTCTAAAATAATAGGAATGGCTTGTTCCTGAATGGGTGTGGGTGTAGTGTAACCTTCTGTTTTGAGCGCATCTAAAATGGGCTCAATGAGGCTTAATTGTTCAAATAACAAAATGTAAAAAATTTAAAATGAACACCTGAAAATGCTCAGGTGGTATATAACCTTTCCAGAAATGACTTGATGAACTTTGTCACGGAAGTAAATGATCAGTCTATAGAGAGCCTATATGAATGCTGCAAAGCTAGGGTAAAATTATTTAATGCCTTGTTAAGGTGGTAAGGGTACCTGATAATCAACTGCTTATCAATTGAATTAGGCAAGATTCAAAAGCGCAACAATTTGTGCTAGATAGTTTGCATCAATATTGTCAAATTGGTCCAAATCTGAACTGTCTACATCTAAAACGCCAACAACCACTCCATTCACAAAAAGTGGAATCACAATCTCTGATTTGGACAAACTGCTACAGGCAATATGGCCAGGAAATTTTTCTACGTCTGGGACTATCAATGTTTTAGCTTGGTCCCAACTGCTGCCACAAACCCCCCTGCCTCTTCTGATTCTAGTGCAAGCAACAGGACCTTGAAAGGGTCCCAAAACCAATTCATTTTCTTTTACTAAGTAGAAGCCTACCCAGAACCAGCCAAATTGTTCCTTTAGTGCAGCAGCAGTATTGGCCAAATTGGCTACCAAATCTGGCTCTCCGTCCAACAAAGCCTTGATCTGAGGAATTAGTTCCAAATATTGTTCTTGCTTGCTGCCTTGAGCTATCTTCAAATCTTCTGCCATAGTGCAAAGATAATGGCTTTTCAAAGCGGTTGTAGACCTGTTCAAAATTTGTAAATTTGACAAATGGATTCCTTGCCAATTAACATTCAGGAAGTAAGTAGTAAATCAGATTTGCGCGATTATATTTTTCTTCCAGCAAAATTATACCGTGACCAGCCCAATTGGTTACCGCCTATTTATATGGATGAGTGGAAGTTTCATAACCCCAAACAAAATCCATCGCTTAGCAAAGCAACTGTTGTCAGATTCTTGGCTAAACGCGATAATGGATTAGTGGGTAGGGTCATGGGCATTATCAACCATAAGTATAATGAGACCCATGGAGAAAAGACGGCTAGATTTTTTCAATTGGATTGTATCAATGACCAAGGCGTTGCAAATGCTTTATTAACGGCAGTTTGGGATTGGGCAAAAAATCAATCCATGCAACAACTAATTGGTCCTTTTGGATTTTCTGACAAAGACCCGCAGGGTTTGCAAATAGAGGGTTTGGAGCATTTGCCGGTGATTGCCACGCCAAGTAATCCCTTGTATTTGAAATCACTTGTAGAAGGGGAGGGTTTTGACAAACACTTGGACTGTGTTTCTTTTAAAGTGGTTGTGCCTAGAAATATTCCAGCATTGTATTTGAAAGTGATGGAAAGAATAAAAAAAAATAGTCAGGTACAGTTATTGGAATTCAACACCAAGAAAGCGTTGAAGCCTTATATTATTCCGGTATTTAGGTTGATCAATGAAACCTATTCAGACCTATTTGGTTTTGTACCCATGACGGAAGCCGAAATGAAAAGAATGGCAGCGCAGTACTTGCCCATTTTGGATCCCGCTTTTGTAAAACTGGTATTCAACCAGCAAAAAGAATTAATTGCTTTTGTAATAGCCATGCCTGACATGAGTTTGGGTATTCAAAAAGCAAAAGGAAAATTATTCCCATTTGGCTTCTTGCATATATTGGCGGCAGCAAAAAAATCCAAACAACTGGATTTGTTGTTAGGAGCTGTTCGCAATGATTATAGGACCATTGGACTAACCGCAGTCATGGGAACGGCCTTACTACAAACTGCCATTGACCGTGAATTTGAATTGATGGATAGTCACCTGGTCTTAGAAAGCAATCAGGCCATGTGTGCAGAATACCAACGAATTGGAGGAGAAATCTATAAGCGATACCGGGTCTACAAAAAGCCCGTCGCTTAACGTAAAGATATTTTAGTAACTTTTGTATTCTTAAAACCCACCATTATGGCCAAACAAAAGCTGATTAACTTAGACGAATACCTGGTAAAGCCGGGAAAAAAAATCAAACTCAAATCCTATAGCACATCTACTAAGAATAAACCGCTTGAAAAAGCAAGGGGTGAAGAATTATTGGCCAGAGGTATTCAGGAATTAGCCAATCTGCAAGACATGTTGTATGCGCATAATGAATACAGTGTTTTGATTGTTTTTCAGGCCATGGACGCTGCTGGTAAGGATGGTACCATTAAACACTTGATGAGTGGGCTAAACCCAAGTGGGGTAAAAGTGAGTAGTTTCAAAACCCCTTCTTCTACGGAATTAGATCACGACTATTTCTGGCGGCATTACAAGGAATTACCTGCTAGAGGAGAGATTGGTATTTTCAATCGATCTCATTATGAAAACGTATTGGTGACCAAAGTGCATCCTGAATTTATTCTAAATGAAAATATTCCCGGTATCAATACTGTCAAAGACATTAAAAAGGCATTCTGGGATAATAGGTATGCACAGATTAGACGCTTTGAAAAAAATTTGGCAGAAAACGGTACCATCATATTGAAATTCTTTTTAAACGTTTCAAAAGAGGAACAGAAAAAACGGTTTCTAGACAGAATTGATGACCCCAAGAAAAATTGGAAATTCTCCATTGCCGATATGAAAGAGCGAGCCTATTGGGATCAATACCAAGCAGCCTATGAAGAAATGTTTAACCAAACTTCTACAGAATATGCACCTTGGTATATCATTCCTGCAGATGATAAATGGTATATGCGCATTTTAGTAGGGCTTGCCATTTATGAGCAGTTTCACAAACTAAAAATTGAATATCCTACAGTTTCAAAAGAAACCAAAGCAGCTTTGTTAAAAGCAAAGGAAGTTTTGCTGGCAGAAAAATAATTAGTGAATGTATTTTCCAATAACGGGTAGTTTCTGAAATTCTTTTTTCTCTACTAGCAGAATAAACCAAGTAAAGACAAAGAGTAAGACACTGCCCGTTATTAATTGAAACCAGAAGGGATTATAGAAATAGAGCAGCCCTTTTTGAATCAGGAAAAAACTGGTAACTATGCCTATATAGGCCAATAGTTTTTTCCAGGCATAAGGAATGGGATAGGCTTTTTGCCCCCAAATAAAACTAATGACCATCATACTACCATAACAACTAAATGTGGCCCAAGCACAAGCCATATAACCAAAATGGGGAATCAAGAAATAATTAATGGCAAGGGTAATGCTGGCACCTACTAAAGTAATCCAAGCACCTGCCATGGTATTGTTACTCAGCTTAAACCAAACACTCAAGTTGTAATAGATGCCTAAGAACATATTGGCCAAGAGTAGGATAGGTACTACTTTCAAGCCCACCCAAATTTCTGGCTTTCGAATAAATTGTTTCCAAACGTCTAAATAAAGGGCAACAAATAAAAACATAAAACAAAGTGTGATCACAAAAAATTTCATCACCCTTGCATAGAGTTTTGGGGCATTTTTATCAGCAGCTTGTCTGAAAAAAAAGGGTTCGGCTCCCATACGAAATGCTTGTACGGCAAGACTAATTAAAATAGATAATTTATAACAAGCAGAATAGATACCTACTTGAACATTTGCTTCTGTGGCACCAGTAACCGGTGCCCACCACTGCAACATAATCCTATCAAATGTTTCATTGACCATACCCGCAAAACCAACAATAATTAGGGGCATACCATAAAGCATCATTTCTTTCCAAAGTGCCGCGTCAAATTTCCAGTGAAAACCAAAAAACTCTTTGCTCAACAACAATAAAACAACAGCGTTTTGAATCAAGTTGGCTAATAGCAAATAACCCACCGCCCAGTTGGGATCATAGTACTCAGCCATCCAATGATCTGGATGCTGGGCAAGGTATTGCGGAATGGTACTAATTAATAAATAAGTAGCAGCAATATTGACCAAGATACCAGTCACTTTGGTGAGCGCAAATTTAACAGGTCTTCCTTCTTGACGCAGTCTGGCAAAGGGGATACCGCAAAGTGCATCAATAGCAATAATACCAGCCGCTACCAAAATATATTCTGGATGAGAACCAACAGACAAAGCTGTTGCTATGGGTGCTCTTAATAATACCAAGACCACCGTTAATAATAGGGTAGAACAGATGAGTGAAATGCTGGTGGTATTAAACACCGCGTCTCTGTCCTTGGCATTGGAAAAACGGAAATAAGCCGTTTCCATACCATAGGTAAAAACCACATTCATAAAAGGAATAAAGGAATAAACCAACGAGAACTCACCATAAACCGATGTGGCCAGTTTGAGTGTTAAATAGGGCAACAATAAGTAGTTGATGAATCTTGCCACAATAGTGCTTAACCCATACCAAATTGTTTGACCCGCTAATTTTTTGATACCACTCAAAGTGTTGCTGATTTTAACAAGCTACCCGCCTGAACCGTTTGCTAAAGTAACGAAACCTTGACTAATGCCCATGATTCAAAGGACCAACAGCCATTCCGGGTTCGGAAAATCTAATGTCTTTAATAAAAACACTGTCAGTTAAAGTATTTAAAAAAGCTTTTAGTTGGCCAATTTCAAAATTGCTAAGCGGGAGTCGGTTCCTGAATTGTGGGTCTGTGGTTGGACCCAATACCATTTGTTTGCGGTAGTGTTCAAAGAGATTGCTCAAAGCAAAAAATCGGCCATCATGGCCATAGGGTGCCGTTAGGGCGATATTTCTTAAACTAGGTACTTTAAACTTGAGGGAATCAGCTGGGTCATTGGTGATGTGCATGCGGCCTAAGTCTTTTAAAACCTCGTCTTGTGGAAGACCCGCGTTGCGATATTGGTTGTCAGTAAATAAAGGTGCCGGATGACAGCTAACACATTTTTGTTGAAAAATGCTATATCCCAATTTTTCTGGTAAACTAAAACTATCGGCTCCCCGCATCACTTTGTCATACTTGCTATTGCTACTGATCATGAGCAACATAAATTGACTAAGCGCTTTTCCAACGCCCTGGGTATTGATGGTGCCATCGCCGTATGCAGCCTGAAACATGTTTTTATATTCCTTGTCTGCTTTGATTTTGGCAATGATATTTTCCAGAGTTTCTGCCATTTCATTTTCTGCCGTAATAGGGGCCAAAGGTTGCAGGTCTAAATGGGTAATGCCACCATCGGCCATAAAATTGGTTTGCCAAGCCAGGTTCTGTAAAGATGGAGCATTGCGCGTGGTTTGTTGGTTATTAAAACCATGACTCAAGGGATGATCAAATGTGGTGAATGCTGCAAACTGTTGGTGACAAGTGCCGCAAGAAATTTGATTATCCTTGCTCAGCCTGCCGTCATAGAATAGTTTTTTACCCAAAGCAAATCCTTCTTCTGTTAGGGGATTGTTTTTAAAATCATAAAGGGGTTGGGGCCAACCTTTGGGTATGGGAAATCTGATGGGATGCGGTTTTTTTGGCGCGTTCATCCAACTGATGATTACCAGTAAAACCATCGACGTAAGGCCTAGGATTCCCGCTTTGCTCATGGCTGAATAATTGAAAACATCTGGGCATAATTGGCGGCAAATTTCATGGCCAAGGCACCGGGTGAATGACAAACCGGTCTGTCTGTAATCAGCAAAGTATTGGTTCCAGTAAACCAGGTATTGAGATCCACTTTTACCTGTAAGTCTTTGGGCAGGATGGTTCCAGGCATTTCTAGGCGTATGGTTTTCAGCACATTTTCACCCGTTCTAAATCCGCCAATATGATAAGTGAATGCATGTGCAGGAAGCGATGAGCTGGGAGAGCTGCCTTCTAGTTTGACAAATACATATCCCGTGTTCCATGTCCAGAACATGCCCTGCATGGGATCTAGTACACCGCTTTGAATTCCGTTACAATTGCGCGCACTATCTACACCTAATTGAAATTCAATAGCACTATAATTTTTAATGGCATTGGGTAGTACTATATTTTTGGAACTGGGTTCGGCTTCATTGATTAGATAATAGGAATCTGGGATGATTTGACGATTACCCTGTGCGTCTATCAATACCAAATTGGAGATATAATATTTGAATCTTCTGACAACCAATATTTCTGCATTAATATTCTTGATACTGTCTTCCAAGACCAAGGGTTGACTACCCAAAAAATGTTGGAAGCTGATGCGCTGTTGGGCTTGAGCTTCACAGAATGATGAAAGCCCTAGGAGCAAGAGTAGTAGGTAGTGCAACAAATTTTTCATCAGTTGTCTGATTTGAATTTTCTGCGCATCATTTTATTGGCGGCATTTCTTTTTTTAGATTCCATTCTTTTTTCTTGAGAAGCTTTGCTGGGCTTGGTAGCCAGTCTGGCTTTTTTTTGGTGCAGCGCTTGCTCAATCAAGTCCTGCATTTTTTCAATGACCAATGCTTTGTTGCCCAATTGGGTTCGGTCTGATTGGCTCTTGACCAAGAGCATGCCCAATGCATTGATTCGGTTGGCTAATTTTTCTGCAACTCGTTGTTTTTGATCATCATTCAATAATGCGGAAGTTGCCACATGCCAACGACCTTCTACCATGGTCTCAACCTTGTTCACATTTTGTCCGCCCTTGCCGCCACTGCGCGCAGTTTGGAACTGGATCTCCGCTTGAATGTTTAACTTCACCCAGTAAAGATAATTTAAAAAATTACGAGAATCATGAGAGTGGTTATTCAACGCGTGGCGGAAGCATCAGTAACGGTAGATGGTCGGGTTACGGGAGCCATTGAACGGGGCTTATTGGTCTTGATGGGGGTGGAAGACGCAGATACTCAGGAAGACCTAGAATGGTTGAGTGGCAAAATTGTGAACCTCCGCATTTTTGACGATGAAAATGGGGTAATGAATAAATCGGTATTGGATATTGGCGGGTGCATTTTATTGGTGAGTCAGTTTACCCTGCACGCCAGTACCAAGAAGGGTAACAGACCTTCCTATATCAAGGCTTCCAAACCTGAGATAGCCATACCTCTTTATGAAGCAATGATTGCCCAATTGACCAAGGATTTGGGCAAGCCCATTGGAACAGGGATTTTTGGAGCAGATATGAAAGTGCAGTTATTAAACGATGGTCCGGTAACCATTGTCATAGATTCAAAAAACAAAGAATAACATTTTCAAATAAGTATCAATGACCATTCAGCAAGCACAACAAGACGTAGACCAATGGATCAAAACCATTGGGGTGAGGTATTTTAACGAACTCACTAATTTAGGGGTACTCATGGAAGAAGTGGGAGAGCTGAGCCGGTTAATGGTACGCAAATATGGGGAACAGTCTTTCAAGGAGTCTGATAAAGGCCGTGAACTGGGAGATGAAATGGCCGATGTGCTCTTTGTGTTGATTTGCCTAGCCAACCAGACAGGGGTGGATTTAACGGCTGCTTTGGAGCAAAATTTCCAGAAAAAGAACCTTCGGGATGCCCATCGCCACCGCGAAAATGAGAAGCTGCAATAGGGCCTAGCAAGCCATGTTTGACTGTGCAAGTTCAAAATCCTATTTTTGCACACTTATGAGCACGCAACAAGACAATATTTTTCAAGCAATCATATCCCATGCCAAAGAGTATGGATTTGTATTTCCAAGCAGTGAGATCTATGACGGACTAAGCGCCGTATACGATTATGGTCCTTATGGGGCAGAATTAAAAAAGAATATCCGCGATTATTGGTGGAAGAGCATGACCCAAATGCACGAGAATATTGTGGGTATTGACTGTGCCATTTTTATGCATCCTACTACTTGGAAGGCCAGCGGTCACGTTGACAATTTCTCTGACCCCATGATTGACAACAGGGATAGCAAAAAACGCTATCGTGTTGACCATTTAATTGAAGCAAAGGCCGAGGCTTTAAAAGAAGCAGGTCAGCCCGCAGAAGCGCAGGCTTTATTAGATGCCATGGAAGCTTTGTTGTCCAAGGATGATTTTGCGGGTCTGGGTCAATTAATCAAAGACGCCAAGATTGTTTGTGCTGTTAGTGGCACGGGTAATTGGACCGATATTAGACAGTTCAACCTCATGTTCTCTACCCAATTGGGTTCTGTAGCAGAAGACGCTGATACTATTTATTTGCGTCCAGAAACCGCGCAGGGCATTTTTGTCAACTTTTTGAACGTGCAGAAAACAGCTAGGATGAAAATTCCTTTTGGGATTGCACAAACTGGAAAAGCTTTTAGAAATGAAATTGTAGCTCGTCAGTTTATTTTCCGCATGCGCGAGTTTGAACAAATGGAAATGCAATTCTTTGTACGCCCTAGCACAGAAGGTCAGTGGTACCAATACTGGAAAGAAGCCCGTTTGCAATGGCATTTGAGTCTAGGGATTGATCCAGCAAAATACCGCTATCATGACCACGTAAAATTGGCACACTATGCCAAGGAAGCCTGTGATATTGAATTTGAATTCCCCATTGGTTTCAAAGAAGTAGAAGGGATTCACTCAAGAAGTGATTTTGATTTAACACAGCACCAGATTTATAGCAAGAAGAAATTGCAATATTTTGATACAGAAATCAATCAGAACTATGTCCCTTATGTGATTGAAACGTCTATTGGTTTAGACAGGATGTTCTTGCTCATCTTGTCAAATGCTTATGAAGAAGAAACCATTAACAAGGAAGACGGTAGCACCGATAGCCGTGTGGTCTTGCATATTCCAGCCAAGATAGCACCGGTAAAACTGGCCATTTTGCCATTGACCAAGAAAGACGGTTTACCAGAGATTGCGCGTGATTTAATGAACGAGTGCAAGCCTTATTTCAAATGCTTCTATGAAGAGAAAGACGCTATTGGCAAACGCTATCGCCGTCAGGATGCCATTGGTACACCTTTCTGTGTAACCATTGACCACCAGACCAAGGAAGACAATACGGTTACTATTCGCTATCGCGATAGTATGACCCAAGAAAGGATCCTGATCAGTAAAATCAAGGACCTGGTGTTGGAGCAGACTTTTTAAGATTTTACTTGTTTAATACTTTTGAACGGCCTCGATTTATCGGGGCCTTTTGGCTTTTGGAAATAATTACCCCGCCCAAGATTCCCTATCCAAACTTCGGTACTGAATGGCTTCTGCTAAGTACTCAGGTTTTACATCGGCGGAGCCTGAGAGGTCTGCAATAGTGCGGCTTACTTTTAAAATGCGGTCATAGGCGCGGGCACTGAGTTGTAGCCGCTCCATGGCTTTTTTGAGCAAGGCTTCTCCTACTTTGCTGAGTTGACAAATATCGCGTAGCAAATTGCTATTGACCTGTGCATTGGCAAAGACGCCGGGTAGGGATGCATAGCGTTCTAATTGAATTTCTCTGGCTCGGATTACGCGTTCACGAATCATGGCGGAGCTTTCTCCCTTAGGGGTAGACTCATTTAATTCTTGAAAGGCAACAGGTGTTACTTCTACGTGCAAATCAATCCTATCTAGTAATGGTCCAGAAACCCTGTTCAAATATTTTTGTACGGCTCCAGCAGGGCAGGTGCAGGCTTTCTCTGGATGGTTATAATAGCCACAGGCGCAGGGATTCATAGAAGCCAATAACATAAAGTTGGCGGGGAAATCCAAAGCCATTCTGGCCCTTGAAATGGATACTTTTCTTTCTTCCATGGGTTGGCGCATCACTTCTAAAACCGAGCGTTTGAATTCTGGTAATTCGTCTAGAAATAAAACCCCATTATGTGCCAAAGAAATCTCTCCGGGTTGTGGGCTAGAACCTCCGCCTACCAGGGCCATATCAGAAATGGTATGGTGGGGAGAACGGAAGGGACGCCTATTGATCAAGGATGCATTGGCGGGTAATTTACCTGCCACACTATGAATCTTGGT
>Ga0209189_1002579_pt1 | contig 12623 bp, 9 predicted proteins | sample C_130820_EF_Meta_FD_187308 | JGI IMG/M metagenome (GOLD analysis project Ga0209189, IMG submission 187308) | Freshwater microbial communities from Lake Croche, Canada to study carbon cycling - C_130820_EF_MetaG (SPAdes) (version 3) | ecosystem: Environmental > Aquatic > Freshwater > Lake | place...
CGATTGAATTATTTGCATTTATTCTTCCAGCTCTTCCAGAATCAATATATTATCGATTATTTATATTATTTTGTTATTTTTTAGCTCATTATTATAAAATACAATATATTTATTTAGAAATAAAACATAGTTTCATTTAGAAAATAGCATCCACACTTTCTAATGCCCCCTCTGTCCAACCTTGTGTTCTACTAACAACTTCGCCTACAACTAGAATATTTTCTGCTGGGTGCTGTGCTTCTTTAATAAATTGATTTCTACTCTTATATCGTGTTCGATCTAATGGACTATAATAATGTGTACCAATTTCCCAATAATAGGATTTTATAGCGATTAATTCAAGACTATTTTTTGGGAGTAAGAGAGATTTTTCTAAAATTCTCTCATAATAATCCCTATTTTTCTCGGTATTTTCTAATTTATTTCTTAGAAAATATGCATTTCGATTATCGTTATATACGATCATATATACTCCCTTTCCTGGATTTATGGGTATGATTTTCTGTAAAATAGATGGAAGAACGGTATATGTTTTAACAGATTCTTTTAAAAAAGGGAGAGATGTTTTGGAAAATTTACCATAGATTCTTAAATAGGGTTGTCCTTCAATCTCTCTATAAATCGGATAATCTGGAAATAGTTTTCGCAGACTTTTTATAGTCGTAGCTACGATTATTTTTTTTCCAATATATATATTTGATTGTGTCATTATTTGATAGTTGGATTCTTTTTTTTCAATCGATTCGACTTTTTGAGAGAATCGGAAGTTTTTTATCCCGATTTTTTCAATAAATCTCTCAATCAGTTCATTCCAATCTATATGGAATATTTCATTACAACAAATATCATCCTCGAATCCATAATAATAAAGAGCTTCTTCAATATCCGTATTTTCAAAATCTTGATATCCCACTTTTGATAAAAAATCGTCGTATACCTCCTTTCCTAGGATTTGAAGAGAGAAATCGCGAAATGTCTTTTTTATTTTTTTATTATCTTTTGTTTTTTCTTTATATTCCTTAAATTCTTTTCTTAAATATTTCACTACCTGTTGAATATCTTTTTTCGGATCGGTTGGTTCCTTTTTATCATAAAAAAGGGGCGAATATTCGATTTTAGAAAGAGAAGAATGTATCGGAAATCCAAGTTCTCTTAATAATCTCACTAATACTTCATCTTTTTTTCTTCCAATACCTGCTCCTTTCGCAATTTGTACTCCATAGAAATCGTCCATTCCAATACGTCCACCGATATCACAATGTTCATGTTGTTCGAGTAATACGATCCTCGCGGTTTTATCATGTTTTTTTATTTGATATCCACTATATAATCCTGCGATTCCTGTACCAATAATAATATAATCGTAGAATTGTGTTTTAGACATATATTATATTAATCCTATAAAATAATAATAAATAATATTACTTATTATTATAAAATGTACGAATCTCTCAAAGTATCCGAAAAAATTCCCAAAATAATCCATCAAATATGGATCGGACCTTTGCCCCCTCCTCTTTCATGTATGGATACTTGGCTCTATAAAAATCCCGATTTCGAATATATTCGTTGGACAGAAGCCGAATTTGAGAGACGCGGTATAGTATTCGAAGCCCAAGAAAAAATCGATATGATTGGCGAATATTCTGGAAAAACCGATATTATGCGTCTCGAAATTCTCTCGAAATTTGGCGGTATTTTCATCGATGCGGATTCAATTTGTATAGAACCTATTGGCGAATTATTTGAGAGATTTGCTGATAAATCGGGATTCGCTACCTTTGAAAACGAGATTTCTAGAAAAGGGCTTGTCGCAAATGGGAACTTGGCTATACAACCAAAACATCCACTTTTGAGAGATATGCTCGATTGGATTCTAAGTCCCGCATCCGATATACCGATTCGTAGTCTTCGATCTTGGGGATCGGTTGGCCCTGCGCTTTTAACCCGTTTCCTAGAAACGGGTAAATATCCTGGATTTACTGTTTTACCGAGTTATTATTTTCTACCCATTCATTTTACTGGTGCGAAATATACAGGTCATCGTAAAGTATATGCGCATCAACTATGGGGCTCGAATTATGGGCTTTATGATACTGGACTTATCAGCGATATTCCTGGGGTACTTCTATCCCCTTCGAGCGAAGTCTTAATACATCTTGATTTAAATACTTTGCATATATCGTCAGAGATTACTCCGCCAAATATAAAAAAAACTCTCGATTCAATAAAAACCCAGCATGGCCATTTCTGGATGGATATAGTATTTATTTTGGACGATCTCGATGTATATGAGAGATATTATCGCGATTTAATTATGGATTTTGAGAGAACCTCGCGATTTATTCGGATTCGGGTAGTTTCAAAAGATATATCTCATAGTATTTTCTTAAATAAAACCTATATTCTGGTGCATCCATTATCGATTCTTTATCCACATACGATAGAGGAAGTAATGCGGGGATCTGTTTTTTCGGCGCCCATATATACGGAAGATTCGCAGGGGAAAATATCTATGACAGGAGAATCGTTTTTAGTTCGAATTTGTTATACTATTTGAATTATATATTTCTATAAATAATTCGTGAAACTGGACATCAATACGTGCGACTGGAGACCAATAAATTCTATAGTTACAATTTAGTCGATCAATATTTTCTTTTATTTTTTTCTCCATATTGAAATATGTATTATGGTTTACCAATACATATTCCCAAGTAGGATGGCGAAAAGGGTAGTTTTCTGGATAATGTATCCAGGTTCGAATTTCTACCATATCTCTCGCATATTCATTAATCATATCGCTAATTTCTCTCGGTAATCCAATAAAATCGAGAGAATATGTTTTGGAATACTCTATATGAAATTCGATCGAATGGCTATTTGAGATATCATTTATGATATATGGAGAGTAACCAATATCGAGTGTCTCATTTGGTTTTATTTGGATTTCCCAATAGTCTTTTAATTCAGCTCCATCGATTCTATCTGAAAATCGTTTATAATAATGAGAGAATGGCGGCATCTGTGTTTTATATTATATAATATTTACGATATTATATCATTTTTATGTATTCAAAACTATAATAGTTTTATATATATTACTAATACCAACCTATACATAAAAACCTTATCTCTTTATAAAGAATCTATAAATCGTAAATTCTTTCCCGGAAAGGGTTAAAAAATTGAAATCCTTTTTTTCAAAATAATAGAAGATATAATTTCCCAAAACAAGCAACCAAGAACAATGAACCCCCCAGTTATGAATCTCCCTGTAGTTAATGCTGCAATTAAAATCGCTGCCGAAAAGGCGTATGAAGAATCCAATCCTTTTGAATTACAAATGTTATTTCATTATATGAACGATGACGAACTACGCGAACTGATGAACTGGACCGACGATGAGATCACTTGGAAACCGAAAGTCTACTCTACTGACAGGAGTCATTTCCGAATTGTTGCAGACGCGATGCTTCGCTACTATTACTACCGATTCTCCTCTGCGAAAGACGGTGTCGAATGGGAAGACGCGGATGGCGAGCCAGATTTCGAAGAGGACCCCACATTTATCAAGGAGCGCGACTACTGGTCCAGGATCAGTATTGATAATTCGGCACCGATTTACCCATACGCTGAGTACGAAGACCCTGACGAACTGGCGGAATATAGGGCTTTTAAATTGAAGAATGAACTGACACATAGACGACCAAGATTCTTCTCGCGCGATACGATTACACCAAATATCTAGATAGATAAGTAGATAAGTAGCTAGAATTAGATATATAATAAATATATAATTACACTTTTTAATATTTCAAACGCCGATTTTTATACAGACATCTTTTTGAGTAGTCTATGTTGTTAAAAAATATTCAACTTCAGATAATTTATAAATATTTATTTTTATGTGTATGCTTTTATTATAATATATTATAATTATATAGTATATTATAATTATATAGTATATTATAATGTTAAAAAATAATTTAATATTTATTAGAGTAATTGATGATTTTATAGGTTTTTTAGATACAGGAGGAGTTATGACATTTCAATTTAGAAATCCTGAACTAAATAACAAGGTAAAATTAATATATAGAGAAGAAACTGAATCAGATTTTTTACCAAAAAAAGTAATTGTTTTTTTTGGAAATGATTATTGGAAAAATAAAATTTATTTATTTGATTATATGGAAAAAAAGTTTAATTTTATTAATAAAATACCTAAGAATATGATACCATATACAATGCTTCATAATAAATTAAATTATGCATTATTTGAATTAGAATTTGAAGGTAAAAATGAAGTATTTTTATTTGATACTGGTGCAACAACTATACGAAATAATAAAAATTATGGAATATCTTTTTTAGATGGAAATATTTTTGATAAATTACAAAAAAAATATAAAGTTATTAAAAAATATGACGATGATGGAAGTCCTTGTATTATTATACCTAAAATTATTATATTTAATACAATTGTTAAAAATGTTAAATTTCTAAGAAGAGAAAAAAATGCTTTTTTATATTATTTCTCTAATGAAACTGGAATAAAACATATTGGAGCAATTGGTGGTAATATATTTAAAAATTTTAAAATTATATGCGACTATAAACACAAAGTAATATATGTATAAATCGGCGTTTTAAATGTTAAAAGGTGTAAAAAAAATCATAGAAAAATAGAGAGATTCACTCCTATTTTTTCCATAACTATATGGATTGTTTGAGATTCATTACATAATTGTGAAAATTCGGCATAGGAATATTTATCCTTAGGAATTTCATTTATTTTTTCTAACATCTTCTCTTCCAAAACACATTCGTACCGATATTCCAATAATTCGCAAATCATTTTATTAGAGATTCTCTCCATTTTTAAAATAAGATCAATACGACCAGGGCGTTTTAATGCAGGATCAATAGCATCGATATCATTCGTTGTAAAAAATATAATCGCGTCATATAATTCGGCGATACCATCGAGTGTATTTAATATATAGTCTAATGTTAATTCGTCGGGAGATGGTGTAGTAGGAAATACGATTGTCGAATTTGTCATTTTATCGATTTGTTTTTTAATACTTTTGAGAGAGACATCTTTTCCAATATCTTCGAAATCAGTAGAATCTGTATCGGAAGATATATCTAGTTCTACGGATTTCTTTTCCGATTTTACCTTCAAATTCGTACGTGTCTTTAAAATATCACATGAATTCGCATCAAAATCCTCGAAAACGATTATTAACTCGCTTGATTTATATTCTTTATGTCCAATTTTTAGGGGTCGAAAGAGAGATACAAAATCCGTACATGTTTTGATTTTGCTCCAAGATACAAGAAGACAATGTCTACCTGTATATTCTGCAGTCGCCTTTATTAGAGATGTTTTTCCACAACCAGGTGGTCCATATAACATAATAGTTGCCTTATATGGATTTCCAATACGTTTATATTCTCTTTTTACAGATTCGAGATATTCTATATCCGATTTTTCTGTCTTTTTGAGAGAATTAAATTTTGAAATAATTCGGATAAATTCGGCCTTTCTCTCAAAAAAGAGATTTTCAAAAGTCTTATTTGTATGAAATGGCGATTCCTTTATTTTTAACGCGACTTTATCATCATCGTCTTTTATCGTAGACATGTATTCGAAATTATATTGTATCGGTTTATTGATGATTTCCTCTTTATAAGTTTTTACAAGTCCTTCTAGAAATTCATTGAGAGATTTGAGAGATTGTTTTCCCGATTTTGATAGTTTATAAATATACTTTTTCGAAGGGGTTCTTGAAAATCCTGTTTTTTTACCGTCTTTTTCCACAGAATCCTCCTCCTCTGATTTCGTATTTTCTAAAATCACTTCGAAAAAAATACCATCGCATTCTTGTTTGGAACCAGCTATTTGGATTCGATTTGTATGTTTTGGAAGAAGAATAAAATCGCTACCTTGATCATAATAACTTGTATTCTCAAATTGGATATTTTCATTCATAGAAGTGAAATCGGAGATATGATATTTTAGAATATGATAGGTAATTGCATGGAATCTCTCACTATAAAGTGTACGTTCTACTATTCTTAAACCAGCCGAATAAGTTTTGATATGATAGGGAATAATAATCGACGATTCATCTTTCTCAAACCATTTCTCTAAAATAGAATTAGTAAAAGAATCAATTATTTTATAGGGAATGATTCGGTATAGTAGATAGAGAGATAATACAAAACACATATAAAGAGGCATATCATGTAAACTATTTGGATTATTTATTATTTTAGAAAGAATAGATGCTTGTAATAAGTAAATGGGATCCATATTTTTACTTTGAACAATATAATAAAAAATTTTTATATTGTTTGGATTTTTCTATAGTGTTACTACCAGATTATAGAATCATTCCCAGATTATAGAATCATTCCCAGATTATAGAATCATTCCCATACGACCACGTGTTCTACCATTATTCATAACTTTAAATGGTGTCGATCCATTTTTTAAATTATGAATTTGATTAAATTGCGGCTGCTCGTCAATAGCGGTCTTAAACATAGAAACATCGATGAAATCATCATTTGGTGTATATTCAAGATTATGTATTGTTGGATATCCATCATTGATCTTAGCATAAATATGTTCATCCAAATAACGGTCGAATTCTTTACGGTTCATAACTCTCTCTAATGTATCATTTAATTGTATAATATTTTTATCTAATATTGGATAAAATTGGCGTCTATCGAGTAAAAGACCAGTTCGTTTAACACGTTTTTGAAATGCATTATCTTCATATCCCCATGCCCAATAATTTGGAAAACCATTTGTTTTCTCGAAATCACCCGCTAAAATAGATACAATCCCTCCTAATGAAAATGTATATCCATAGAAATGTTTGACAATACCTTGAGATGTTTGATAATTTAATAGATTCTTTTTAACAGGCATAGTATCTACATCATTAAAAATAAGTGTGATAGTTTTATAGTCGTTTGGATAGAGAGATTTCACATAGAGAAATCCTATATTTTTCATTGCTCCACGATTAAAAGTGCGGTTATCTTTCTGATGAATAAAAAATATTTTATAATCGGTTTTTGATATATCTTCTAAAATAATATTCATATGATTTTTGAAAATCATACGCTGTGCCTCTCTGTCGCGATAAGGGACAATAAAAATCATTTTTGGGATTGGATCTTCTTTTAGTATAGGTTGTGGTAGAGATTCCTTGACAGGTTCTAAAACAATAGATTCCTCGACAGATTCCTTGACAGGTTCCTCGACGACAGATTCCTTGACAGGTTCATTCACGACAGGTTCATCAACTACAGATTCTATAACAGGTTCCTCAACAACAGATTCTATAACAGGTTCCTCAACAACAGATTCTATAACAGGTTCCTCAACAACAGATTCTATAACGACAGATTCCTCGACGACAGATTCTATAACAACAGGTTCCTCAACAACAGATTCTATAACAGGTTCCTCAACAACAGATTCTATAACAGGTTCCTCAACAACAGATTCTACAACAGGTTCCTCGACGACAGATTCTATAACAGGTTCCTCAACAACAGATTCTATAACAGGTTCCTCAACAACAGATTCTATAACGACAGATTCTATAACAGATTCTATAACGACAGATTCTATAACAGGTTCCTCAACAACAGATTCTATAACAGGTTCCTCAACAACAGATTCTAAAACAGGTTCCTCAACAACAGATTCTATAACAGGTTCCTCAACAACAGATTCTAAAACAGGTTCCTCGACGACAGATTCTATAACAGGTTCCTCAACAACAGATTCTATAACAGGTTCCTCGACGACAGATTCTATAACAGGTTCCTCGACGACAGATTCTATAACAGGTTCCTCAACAACAGATTCTATAACAGGTTCCTCAACAACAGATTCTATAACAGGTTCCTCAACAACAGATTCTAAAACAGGTTCTATAACAGATTCTTCAACGATTGATTCAAGCACTATTTGCTCTCTTGGAACTTGTACTTGGATTATTCCCGATAAATCGAAATTCATTTATATCTTATTATATTTTTTTATTTTATATACAACGTTTTATATAATTATATAATAGAAACTAACAAAATAATGAATGACCCATTAAATGGAAGACTAGCCGATCTTATGAATACTTTATCAGGAATAATGTCTAGAAAAGGAGAACCTATGAGAGCCCGTGCTTATTCAAAAGCGGAAGAAACAATTTTAGGAACGGATCCCATTTATTCTGTCGATGATCTAAAAGGAAAGCCAGGAATTGGTCCAACTATTCTCGCTAAAATGAAAGAATACTTGGAAAAAGGGACTTTAGATATTATTGAGAGAGAACACGCTAAACCCGAATATATTTTCACAAATATCTATGGAATCGGTCCTAAAAAAGCCAAAGATCTAGTGGAAAAGGGTATCGATTCTCTCGATATTCTAAAACAGAAACAATCTGAAGTTCTAAATAAAGTCCAACAAGTCGGGCTAAAATACTACGAAGATATTTTAGAACGTATTCCAAGGGCCGAAATCGATGAATATAATACACTTTTTAAATCGGTTGTTCCTAAATCAGCGAAATATGAAATTGTCGGTAGTTATCGCAGGGGACAACTAACCTCTGGAGATATCGATATGATATTGACCTCTGAAACACCTTCCGATTTTGATACTTTTTTAGACAGACTACTTTCGAAAAAAATAATCGTCGAAGTTCTCTCGCGGGGGAAATCAAAATGTCTAGTGATTGCAAAATCGCCCACATCCGAAAAATATCGGCGCGTCGATTTCTTATATACCGATCAAAAAGAATATCCTTTTGCCGTCCTCTATTTTACAGGAAGTAAGGGGTTTAATGAGAGAATGCGTGCTCATGCACTTACAAAGGGATATTCTCTCAATGAACATGGATTTTCTCTTGGAAAAAAAGGCCAAAAATTCGATCGAATATTCAAAGACGAGCGAGATATATTTGATTTCTTAAACCTCCAATATAAAGATCCTACCGAGAGAATCGATGGTCGTAGTGTTATTATTTTAGAAAAATCCTCGAAAACACATATAAATTCTCCCGCTAATATAGAAGGAAAAATAGAACCGATGCAAAAATCGAATGTAGTAGAACAAGTTCCTGTATTAATGCCGGATTCTATCCAAAAAGTGTCTTCTATGTTGACTCCATCTAAAAAAGTCAAACGTAAATATACAAGAAGACAGAAACCGGCCGAAAATATAATATTTGAAATAGAATCGGATGATAAAATTGGTGTTTTAGAAAAAGAAAAAACGCCGTCACCAATAACGATTCGAGTGAAACGAAAATATACTAGACGAAATAAAGAAAAAGTAGAAAAAGTAGAAAAAGTAGAAAAAGTAGAGAAAGAAGAAAACCCGAAAACACCAGAAAAACCAAAGAAACGAAAATATACACGAAAACAATCTCCAAAACAATCTCCAAAACAATCATCAAAAACACATATAAAAGTTAGTCCCTTATCTATACCACATAGTATAGTAACACCCATTAAAACCAATCAAATGCCTCCAAAAAAATCCATTAAATCAAATCTCGATGAATTCAAAGAAAAAGGATATTCCGTTCTCTCATCCTATAAAAAAGAAGAGATCCAAGAAATGATTCGTCTTTGTAAAGATGCATATTATAATGATTCTGTCTCCTTAATAACCGATAATGAATATGATATTTTAGAAGAGTTTTATAAAGGTAAATATAGTAAAAAATCAGCAAAAGAAGATGATATCGATATAGCGGTTGGTGCCCCTATCCAAGGAAAAAATAAAGTCCAACTACCATTCGAAATGGCGTCGATGGATAAAATAAAACCCGATTCAGGCGTATTAAAATCCTGGATGGCCAAATATAAGGGTCCATATCTTCTCTCCTGTAAACTTGATGGCGTCAGTGGTCTCTATATTTGTGATGAAAAAGGAAAGCATTCGCTTTATACAAGGGGCGATGGACATATTGGACAGGATATTTCGCATTTGATTAAACCATTGAGGTTACCTAAGATCCCGAAGGGAACCGCAATCAGGGGCGAGTTTATTATGAAGAAATCCATTTTCCAAGAGAAATATAAAGCGGAATTTGCAAATGCGCGAAATCTTGTTTCAGGAATGGTAAATCGTAAGGGTGCGGACTCAAAATCTGGCGATCTCGATTATGTGACCTATGAACTCATTAGTCCAGTCATGATCCCATCAGAACAATTATTATATTGTAAACAGCTCGGTTTAAATGTTGTCCAAAACATGGTTGTAGATACGCTTTCGAATGAATACCTCTCGTCTGTCCTAGTGGATTGGCGCGCTAATTATTCATATGAAATCGATGGCGTGATAGTAACCGATAATGTCATTCATCCAAGGGCCTCAGGAAATCCCGACCACGCATTCGCGTTTAAAATGGTTCTCTCGGACCAAGTCGCAGAGGCCAAAGTAGTCGATGTCCTTTGGACACCCAGTAAGGATGGATATTTGAAGCCCCGTGTCCGTATTGAGCCGATCCAATTAGCGGGTGTCCGAATCGAATATGCGACGGGATTCAATGGGAAATTCATAGAAGATAATAAAATCGGTCTGGGTGCTATTATTACGATGGTACGCTCAGGCGATGTCATCCCTTATATTAAATCTGTCACGGTACCTGCGGAGAAGCCCCTGATGCCCCAGATCCCCTACCGATGGACAGATACCCTCGTAGATATTGTTTTGGAAAATGCAGCGGAAGATATGACGGTCCTAGAAAAGAATATTACGAACTTCTTTGTTTCATTAGAGGTCGATGGTCTTTCATCGGGAAATGTCAAGCGAATGATGGCGGCTGGATTCCAATCGATCCACTCGATTCTTTTAGCGAAAAAGGAAGACTTCTTGAAAGTCGAGGGATTCAAACAAAAGATGGTTGATAAAATATACGATAGTATTCAAGAAAAGGTGGGTAAAGCCTCTTTATTGGATATCGTCGTTGCCTCTGGTAAGTTAGGTCGTGGTCTGGGAAAGAGGAAAGTAGGACCTATTTTAGAGAAGTATCCAGATATCTTTGTCTCTCCTGAATCAAATGAACAGAAGATAGTATTATTAAAACAAATCGATGGAATCGGTGGTGAAAATTCGAGAGAATTTGTTGAAAATATACCGGATATTATTGAGTTTTTGAAAATTACGGAACTCGAACATAAATTATTGAGGAATCAAGTTATAACGCTAGGAACAGATGTTTTGGAACCCGATAATCCAAAGAAAATAGTGGATACAGGACATCCATTTTTCGGAAAGAAAATCGTCATGACAAAAACAAGAGATAAAGATATCATTGGATTTATTTTGGAAAAAGGGGGAATAATGGAAGATTCTATGAAAAAAGATACGTTTTTACTCGTAGTGAAATCCGCGGGCGATACGAGTTCCAAAACAGAATATGCGAAGAAGAATGGAATCGATATTCTCTCGGTAGATGAATTCAAGGAGAAGTATTTATAGGTGGAAATTTTACACACTTTAAGAAAAAACAAACAGAACAAATAATATATATTTTAGATAAATATTATTTTGGAAAATCTCTCTAATATCTCACTTTATCGTCCTTTAAGGTCCATTCATCAAACGCAATTGCAGCCATATCTTCACCCATTCGTTCCATTTTGATACTCCTCTCTTCTACAGATTTTTTTATTTCGTCATAAATAAATGAATCGTCGAATCCGATTCTCGCAGCATCCTCCTTAGTATTTCCAAAATATATTCTATCTATATGTGCCCAGTAAGAAGCAGCTAGGCACATCGGACAGGGCTCGCAACTTGTATATAATACACAGCCGGATAAATCTATTGATTCTAGGGTATGACACGCATCGGAAATCGCTACCATTTCTGCGTGTTGAGTAGGATCCTTTTTTATAGTCACCATATTATGGCCTTTTCCAATAATCTCTCCTGTTTCCTTATTAATAATCACTGCTCCAAACGGTCCACCACCACGCTTTACTGAAAGTTCGGATAAGTCGCACGCTTTTTTCATATATTCTTCATGATTTTTTTCTGAAATATTCATAGACATTTATTATAATCATTATAATAAATATTTATATGGTTTTTTAGTGTTTTCTTAGACATATTTATCAGAACTCCGAACTATTTTGTAGTTCGTTTATAACAATATGTAATTGTTGCATAAGAATTGGAGGATTACATTTCACTTTTAATTCATTCATAATGGTGGATAGTTGCGATAAAACCATTTGTTTATTGGAAGTGATTGGAGGTAAATTTATATTTGGGTCGGGGTTGGGACTACTTGAAGAAATAAACCTATATGGATGATGATGTCCTGGGTGATGATGATGTCCTAGAAAATATGGATGTTTTCTATGAATATGTCTAGGAATAAATTGTGGTGTTGGATTTTTATCGGGATTTTCAGGAGCAGGAGGTTTAGGATAAGGCACAGGATAGTATACTGCAGGATGTGGTCTAGGATGTGGTCCATCGGTTTGTTTAATATCAGGATCGGCAAGAAGGTTTAAATATGGATTCGAATATGGGTAATATGGATAATATGGATAATATGGATTCG
>Ga0209189_1002582_pt1 | contig 12615 bp, 20 predicted proteins | sample C_130820_EF_Meta_FD_187308 | JGI IMG/M metagenome (GOLD analysis project Ga0209189, IMG submission 187308) | Freshwater microbial communities from Lake Croche, Canada to study carbon cycling - C_130820_EF_MetaG (SPAdes) (version 3) | ecosystem: Environmental > Aquatic > Freshwater > Lake...
AACAATATATAATTACAGAGAAAAAAGGTGCTTACTATATTTTCTTGCAAAACAAAATTATAGGACATGCGAAGACTTTGGTTGAAGCAAAGCAATACTGTGACTCAGTTAACAGTGGCTGTTAAAGTCTAAACTTCTCACAAATCAAATTAACGGAACAAATAGCTAAAAGACCCAAGCAATCTAAGATAATCATAAGTTAATTTATATTTTAGTGCCAACAATTCTATCATCTTTTTCTTCACTAAATGCATTTCTAATAGGATAGTAATATGGCTCTAATTCTGTTGTCGAGTAACTAAAATCAACACCAGGATAGTCTTTCATTCTCTTGTTGCAATAGGTAGCAGCAGCTCTTACAGCTGCATTGCCATTTGTAGCTTTTACCAGTCTCATGTAGGTAATTTCTGGTTTGATTGAAAACAAACAATCAGGATCTTTCACATGAATACGAACCAGCCAATTCTGTGGTATTAAATTTGTTTTTTTAATTTTTGCCATAACAACAATAAGTTACTTCAGGTCTAACTACACAAGGTACAAAATCAAAATATTTGTTTCCTTCATGATCATACCACACTTGATTGCCATGATAAACAAAACTGGGGTCATCTTCGAGATAAGATAATTCCAAAGCAGCCATGGTCTCTTTCACTGTATAGTCTCTTATAATATCTTCTGGTGTTTTTTCTTTAGGAGGCTTATCAAACTGCTCAAGCAACTCATTAAGGGTATTTGGCCCAGCTTTAGGAACTGGGTGATGTGGCTTCCAGATAAATATCCATTTCTTCATTTTACAAATAAATGCTTGAAGAAATTCCATAATATATTGTAACATACTCCTCCAATAAAACCAACCACAATAAGAAACAAGCCAACAGAACAATCATTTATGAATGCTTTAAATGCCCAGTAGAAAAAGTTTTTTATTTTGCGCTTCATTAATTACCAACTAGAGATTGATTCATGCTGATTACTCTGCCAATCAAATTGCTACTAGTAATATATTCTCTATCAATTACAGGATTATTATCACCTTTGCAGATAATTTTATCTTGTTGCTTACTGTACACACGGTGAACAACATAAGGAGTAATTTTATTTCTGCGACTGTTTAGAGTGGTTTTATAAACAATAATATCTCCTTGCTTAACATCTTCAAAACAAACATTTTTATCTACTACAACAGAAGCTGAAGGAGACAGAGTAGGAAGCATTGAATTACCAACAACACTAAAAAGTTCTGTATCAGGTTTATTGTTTATATTAGGTTGTTTTGCAGGAATATTTTGTGGAGCAACTGAAACTGATTGATTGGAACAGTCTTTATCTTGCTTTGCAATCGGTGCAGCTACTGGAGGAGAAGCAGGCTTATATTTATTATTTTTATATTTTATTGGGGAAGTAGAATACTCTTTGCACACTGTTTTATAAGGCTGCAAGGAGTAAGTAGCATGCAATGCCTGCAATACATCTGATGCTGTAATGATTTGATTGTTATTGTTTTCTTGAGCAAACAAGGAAACAGTGGCAATCAAAAGAAGACCAATACTTTTATTCATATACAAATTATATAAGAAATTATTATTTAGTCAAGCTTTTAATAACCTTGAATAGCATTTTGTCAATAGCCATCTCTCAGAGTAACTGAGCTAGCCAGAGCTTTATTTACAACACATAGCTCATTGCATCGTAAAACATCGCTCACTCTGAGACGAGCATCTGGAAGATCGGCATTTAAAATCCACATGCAACAAAATATGCTAACAGGATCCCACATATCATCATATTAAAGGAACACCGAATTTATTCAATAGAATTTTTAATAATATTGCAGAAATCTTCTATATGTTGTGCAGAGGTAAAACTCAATAAATGCTCTTTAGTTTTTATAGCTTTTTGTTTGTAAGTACTGTAATTATCTAAAATATATCTAATTTTTTCTTCTAAATCAGATAAATCATATTTGAAATAGGTTATTCTTTCTGTTGCAGCATCATAGTAATCATAATAATTTTTTATATAGCTTACATCAAGTTTTAGATGTATACAATTATTCATTATTATTTTTGTTTCCCAGTCTGATTCTCCTAAACCTCCACATGAAATACAAATTTTGCTTTTAGCTAAAATATTGAGATATTCATGAGGTTCGAGAGCATCAGTAAAAACATTAAAACTTTTAATGTCTTGTAATTTATCTTTTATTTTTTGTCTCATGAAACAATCAATAGAAGGCAGTTTATTTGTAAATCTATATGTTTTCACAAAAAAAACGTCTATAGGCTTGTTGTTAATATCATTATTAACATCATAATTTTGATTTAAAAATGTATAAGCTGGTATAAAAGTAAACAACTTTAATGCATCATAGAATTCTTTATATTTGTTGTTTAGACCAAACACTTTTATTTTTCTGCTACTTAATTCAGCTTCATAATTTTTATATATATTATAAGAAATATGCACATGGTTACCTATCCATTTTTCTGCTGGATTCTCATGAATAAATTTAAGTGCTTCAAAAGAAATTTTTTTAAAATTAAAATTAAAATCAGTTAAAAAAATTAATTTTTTTGATTTAATATCCTCCTGAAACTTATCAAAAAATGATGTTAAATTAGCTGTTGGGCCATCAGCTCTATAGTAAGCAATAACTTTTTTATTTTTCAATAAAGAAGCAAGAAGTTCACACTCTTTTACATCACAAAATGGTTTTTCTTTATCAAAATAATGTTTATATTTTTCTATAAAACAATTATCACCCATGTTTAAAGAAACAAAAACAACATCACTCTCTTCAATGCATGAGACAAACTCTACACCATTTATTTTAAGTAAATCTTTATTATTAAAAAATAATTCAAAATTCTTATAATTGCTTCTAACAAGAGTAAAAATTTTTATCACTATAAAAATTTATACAAATAAACTGATTGCTAGCTTTTTTTATTAAAAAATTCTAAATGTTGATTAGAATCAATGATATAATCTAAAAATAAATCATACATTTGATTTAGTTGCTTGTTATTGCGTATGATATGTTTGGTGTCATTATTAAATGCAAGCAAAAGACTGTTAAACAAGGCGCTGTATCTGCTAATAAAAAGCTTATCTATAGAATCCTTTAGATTTGAGGAGCTTATGTAATCTGTAGTCATGATATTTGTTATATACTTTTAAAACAATTACAATGGGATACAATAAAAATAAAGATATCAGTATCTCAATCAACTTCTTCACTCAAATATTTAGAGTTCAAAGCCTTCATCCTGTAGAATATTAATAGCACCATCTTCTGCAATGCTTAAAGCATCTTCATAATCACCTTCTTCAATGCATTCCACAATGGCTGCCACTTCATCAGCAACTGTAGAGTTATCAGAAAGATCATTCAAGCTAAAAGGCACATGCTTGTTGAGATGCACATTCAGTATCCACCTAGCTATTTCATGTGCATCTTTGCCTGAATCAACATAATCTTGTATTTTAGAAATTGTAATCATAAAACTTGACAGCTTGTTCTCCTTTTTTGTGTAAACCAAATAAACTGTATTGAGTACGCTGACCCACTTCAGCCCAGCGCTTGGCTTTGGCACGCCAGCTAAGGGTCTTTACTCTGTTTTTAGGGTTACTAGTTAGTTTATACTCTTGATCATGATTGTCTGCAAAGTGTCCACTGAAGCCACCAGGATGAAAATCTTTAGGTTTGCGGGTACATTCTGAATCTAATTCACGAATCACAATTCTACGGGGGCTAATAACTTGTGTTACTTCCCAAGCATCTCTATCTGTGTAATGAAATTCTGTCACATGCTGGCCAACAAAAGGTATATGCTCTGGTAGTTGTACTGTCTTAAGGTTCATATCATTATTATGGCTGATATCAGCGCTCAGTCAACATATTTCTTACTATGCTCATAATTTCTTTGCAGCCTTTGAGTCTGGATCCCCATTTATGCCCTTGAGTTCCACCCATTTGCTTGCCCATGCTCGTCTTAATATAAAGATGAATCTCCAGTTCTCCTAACAAAACAAACAATTGTTTTAATTTGTTTTTGTTCATAAAAATAAAAGGCCGGCAGAGCGTTATTGTTGTGCTCTACCGGCCCCCCATCTAATCTACAGGATTAGATCAGTTAAGCAGTAACCACTGCTTCAGAATTTTTCGTACGGGAGCCAGTGGCTTTAACGCCCTTTTGCTTACCGTTCAGAGCCAAGATCCGACTGATCTGCTGATCAGACAAACCCTGCTTCTCACCGCGGCGAAGGTTCTTGAGAACCTCGCGGGAAACGTAATGGCTAACAATTTCTTCTACAGTTGTATTCGCTTTGCTAGCCTTGTTAGCGAGATACTCCTGATTGGTATTCCGGTTCTTGCCACTGACAATGCAGGTCAAGACCGGGGTCTTATTCGCCTTGGGGGCGTTAATGTTGCTCTTCATTCCTCTATTATGTATGAAATTGGACATGAGTCAACTTCTTTTTTTCCAATTCTCTATATACTGTTGCACATTAACCTGATTCTCTTGTGAAATCTTTGCAATATACATATCCATAAATTCAATTAAATTGTTTTTTGCGTCCTTTAAATTGCTGTAAACATCTGAAAATGACTTGTTTACTAACTCAGAAAACCTGGACATTTTATCTCCAGAGAAACTGCATTCATACATATCTTCTTTATTCAGAACAATTACCAAGAAGAATGTCTTGTAATCTCTTAGCATATACATTCTGTCTCCCTCTTTCTGCCAGTGGTGCATTTTTAATTGTTTCTCATATTGCTTATGAGTAAAGCGTTTGTTTCTCGCTTTAGCTAGACCTTTCTCTAGTAGAATTCTACCTATGTCACTCACTTGACAAACCAGCAATTAGTTTTGATCACGCATTCTTTGTAGTCATAATAATAATAACGCTGCTCTCCATCTTGAGCTATATATGGCTTTTTAGAAATATACTCTTTCCATTTATTGACAAATTCTTCCCCATGAAAATTATACACATCATTTTCTAAGACATAATCATAAGTAGTAGGCGTGCCCCCCACACCAGCATAAGAACATGTTCTCTTTTTACAAAGTTTCATGGGGCTTATTAATGAATTGATAAAAATAAGTATATTCTTCATTAAGCAACATTTCAAGTGGTGTTCTGCCTCTGAAGTATTTATTCGGTGTTGACATGAATTGGTCTAACTCTGGACCACTATAATCCTTGAGCAGTTCTAATATTTGCCTCTGTTTATTATTTAAATTATTCATCATGTGTAATGTTTATCCAAATCTCTTTCATCTACAATGTAAGTAGGCTTACCATTATAATATTTTATTTTCTTTTTATTTAAAAAATTTTCATAAGAAATTTCACCAATCATAACAACATAATCACTCTTATTACTTTTATCATAATAAGCTAGAACATATTTCTTGGGTTTTTTAGGAGAAGAAAGATTAGATACTTTGAGCTCTTTATCTGAACCATTGTATGTAACAGTTTTTACTTGAGCGCCATCTGGAAAGTCAATTCCTCTATCACCTTTGCTTTTAACAGTTAAATTCACTTTCTGCCCTGTCATTTTACCATAACCATATTCGCCCACAGTACCAATGCACATGGAATAAATTGAATATCTTCTGTTTAACTTCCATCTGGAACTTGCATTCTCTTCTGCATCTTTTATAACTCTACTAGCAAAATTAAAAATTTTTTTCTTTTCTTCTTTAGTAATAGGGATAATTTTGCTCATTAGTATGTAGCGCCCCAAGCTTTAACATTGGCATTGGGATCTTTCCTGCCATCAAGACTGTCCATCATGTTATATTTGGTATTGTATCTATCTTGCGAATCCTCTTGCATGCCTGGACCAGGATTAAAGCCATAATTATTATGGCTATTAACACTGGCGCATCCCATTAAAACCAATGGCAGCAAACAAATGAATTTTTTCATACTTTATATATACTAAATGATTGCATTAAAAAGTTCAATAAAAAAGTGGAACCCTGCAATGCATAATATATTATAAACACATGTCAAACGAACAAGAAAATAAAGATTTAACTGCAAAGCAATTACCTTGCGGCGGGTGGGCTATTTACGGCACAGATATCAAGACTAAGACTCGTACTCAATTGGGGTATGTTGGGCCTAAATTGTCACCTGATGCTTATCTTAAAGGTATTAGAGTAGAGAAATAATTATTTTTGTTTCTCTTTTGTATCATAAGAAAATCTGGATACAATATCATTGCATGTGTTGACTACTTTGGCTACAATATGCACTGTAGTTTTGGGGTTTAACATTGCAATAGCCAAAAAGAAACCTAAAATAAATCTCGACATATAATTATTGTAGATGCAGATCTTCTTCTGTAATCCAACGCCAATTACCCTTGAATTCATCATACTTGGCGTAGCCATGATAAATAGCTTGACTCTTGAGCTTCTGCAAATCTGTATCCGTCTTCATATACACAAGCATCAGGATATAGATACACAGAGCTACAAAATTCTCAAAAGTGAGAATATATTTTTCAACAAAGTTAATAATGTTCAACATAACTGTAATATAAATGAACCTGAAAATAGTGCAACTACTTTAGCCAAACATATGCAGGATCAAGGGCTTGCGTATCCAAATAATCCCACACCTTCCAATTCTTTGTACCCAAATGCGCCTCAAACAAATTATGAATAAATGCTTCAAGATCATCAATATGCCACACATCATCTAGTAGCTTCTTTCCTGTTGTTCGTGATTTATGAGCAACATGATCTGAATATGCATATGCAAAGCCGGTAAATGGTGGTATCATGCAACCCAGGCCAACTAAATTTCCTAAAATTCTGGAGCACACCTCTTTGCCTCCTACAGAGTGCATGGTCACAATGGCTCCTGCGGGTTTGCCAAGCAAGTGTTTCTTGCCTTCAATTTGTGTCATCTTCTCAAACAATTGTTGCATGGGTGAACCCCAAGAATCCCAATATGTACCGGTACAAAATATCAATGCATCTGAAGCTTTAATAGCCCGTCGTACTTTGATCCAATCAAATGTTGGAGACAAATGAATAATAGAAACCTTTGATTCTGGATCTCGTTTAACGATAATCTTTTTAACTTTTTGTATGAGATTGTTGGTGTTGCCTGTGCGGCCACCCAAGGATCCATTTACAATTGTTACCTTCATAATTTAAATATAACAGAAATACCAAACAAGTCAATGTATTTTCTTTATACCTCCGGCGGGGTTCGAACCCGCATTTTGCCCAAATCTAGAGCGACTACTTTATAAGAGTAGGGTCTTAACCAGTTAGACGACGGAGGCAAAGGCCCCCTATCGTATTCGAGCAGAACGAGTCTTGCGCTTCTTTTTTAAATTTTTAAATGTATAAACAGCTCCAATTGAGCTAGAGGCAAAAATAATTAAAAAAGCTACTGTAATCATTTGTTTGCAATGCTATTAACAAAGGCTGTTAGTTTAGTAAAATCTTCTTCTAAAGATGCTAATCTCAAATCTAGAGCAGCAATCTTTTCATCACGAGCATCAAAATAAACAGTAGTAGGATCAGTTGTTATAGGCATGTTACCTGATTGTACTTCCAAGCTCATTCAATTAATATAATTGAACTTTTATTATAATCAATCGTTTTTCTTTGATGTATGTGGCTTTGTTTTAGGCAAAAGCACTTCAAATCTTTGCAACACATCATTATAATACTTGCTATTCTTCTGATTATTAAGTTTTTCTAGTATTTCTTTGCACTCAGAAAACGTTAATCGATTAACTTTTTTCTTATTACTCACAATAATATTTAATATTTTAGCATAAATATTATTATGCCGTACAGTAAAGATAATGCAAACATGTTTGCAGCTTATTCTAAGCGTTTTGAGCCTGTTAAAACCATAACTGAAGCAGTAGAGACAGATGCAGCAGTAATTGCTAAGACAGAAGATCCCGCTCATGATGGTGCTCAAGTCACTGCTGCTGATAAAAAAGCTGCAAATTATATTGCCAATAAACGCAAAACCATTGAAGATTCAATTGCTTTAAAAAAGAAAGAATCAGAAGAAGAAGAAAAACAAGCTCAATCTGGCATGCACTCTGATGCATTGTACATTTGGGATTATCTCTTACATCAAAAGAAATATGCTCCTTCTGAAGCAATGAACGTAATCAATCTGGCAAAAGCTGCTTTTGAGCACATGCTATAATTAAACAGCGATTCTGTTACCAGTAATAACATAATTATAAGTCTCAGGTGGGGTACACAAGTCTGTCTGTTGTGTTGTATCAGCATTCATAATTTGGAATTTCCAATTATTACAACCACCAATACTGCCATACTTGTATATATCACTACAAAGAGGCGTGTATAAAGTTATAATGTTATCAGTGAACTGCCCCTCATATTGAAAATAATTTGTAAAAAAACAACTTTGATATGGGGGTAACTTGTTAAATGGATTGTTATCAAAAAAATCATAAGGGAAATAATCTACACTATTATAATAAATTTGATGATAGCTACTGGGTAAATATGTTATTGTTTGACCTGTGGTTCCCCATACACTGTATGGACCATAAGCACTGTTGTTTCTAAAGACTGATCCGTAAAATGTACTGTTTATAATAAAGTTTATATATTTGGATGTCTGTACACCACTTAGAGCTGTTAGAGGCAACATATTAAATCTATTATTTTCTATTACACTCCTACTATCCCAATACGTATAATTATATTCTTCCACAATAGGCCCTTGGCATCTGTCAAATAAACACCCAGACACATAAAAGTTACCTGTACCTACAAAATTACATGCAGGGTCGTGACCCATTACAATCTGGTTTGTTACCGGGTTAACATAGGCTAAACCTCCAGAGAATGTAGAGTCTTTAACCTCACAATAAGATGGAGTTACAACTTGAGGGAAAAGAAAAGTATTAGCAAAGGTCTGACCTATAAAAGAGTTTAGTTCTATATTGAATTTTTTTACTTGACGGGTATTGTTCTGTGTTAATCCTGCGCTTATTCTAGTGACATAAGTTGAAAGAGAATTAGAATATATAGTGCCCCCTCTCTGATAGCGATCTACAACATAATTGCCACCATACTGATCACCTTTTTGATCTTGAGGCAATCTCAAATTCATCTTACTCCCAACAGGATTTAAAGTTGTAAGGGTATGAACAAGAGAATCAGCAAAGTCTTTGCTATAATATGCTTGTTCTATAGCTATAGGAAATACAATCTGCCCACCTATGGGAGGTATTGATATGCGTTGTCCTTCATAACCGCTATAATAGCCAGGTATAGAATAACCAGCAATAAGTGTTTCAATTGTATAGCGGTTAAATATGCAATTTTGTATAATTGCACTTACCCCTTGGTTGTTCAAGAAGCCATCTTCTCCAAGTAATTGCTTTCCAGCAGCAGCATTTTCAAATATTGTTTTAGAGATGCCTTCTGCAGTACAGCTATCAAATATAGTTAGGCCTGCCCCTGGTTCAAAATTTGTTTCTTGTCCCATATATGTAATATAGTTTTGTAATTCTATAGGATGTAAGAATTGACATTTATATACTTCTATTTTCTTAATACCACTACCAGGTTTAAATGCACCTTCTCCTGTGGTAAGAGATCTACTGCCATTTATAAATGTAACGCCAGATAAATACATTAATTCTGTTTTGAAAGGTGTAACAGTTTCTTGACATGTATATTTGTTTGGTCCAAATCCTTGTGTTACACTCATATTGCCGCGCTTTGTTATTATACTATAAGGTGTAGAAGCGTCAGTTCTTGCACCAGGAGGGAAAGTTGATAGAGCAAAAGGAATTAAAGCAAAGTCTGTCATTTTTATACTGCTCAAGTTTCTGCAAAAGCCTATGATATGTGAACAATTTAAACCATACACATCGCCCCATACATTACTGTAAGGGAAATTCACTGGATCATTAATAGGAAGAAAACAGTAAGTACAATCCGCACTGAGAGTTGTAACACTATTTCCTGTTCTCTTGCCTATAAGTTCAATATTTGCAGATACAGTATCATTAAGGCAACTAGGGTTAGCGGGGTCAATATTTGGGTAGTAACCTACCATAAGATGATCAAGTTTTGTAAAATTAGACCAGACACCGTTTTGCCAATACTTAGGAGTAGTTACAAATGACTCGTTTAGAGGATAAGCAGATATAACATATGTCTTACAATCAAAATAAAGTTTGTAGGGTGGTGTCAATTCAACAAATCTAATAGCTCTTTGAATAGCTGGTTGATCGTCAGTTGTACCATCACCTTTAGCACCCCACATCTCTGGTTTTGCATCATTATTAAATTGCCTGATCCATCTGCCCGGACTATTTGAGTTAATGTTATTAGGTCTTACAATAGCACCAGCATCATCTGCAGATAGAGATGTACTATCAAAGATAAAATTACCTTCACCGACATCACCTGGTGCATAGTATCCTTGAAGATAAACAACTCTACCGTTTACTTGCTGTGATTGGCTATTTGTTTTTAAATCTGCAAAAGATGAAAATCTGAATGAATTACTGTATGACATGTTACCAGATGAATTGACAGCAGTCACTGTGGAATCCAATATGATGTTGCTCAACCTTACAGTTGCAGTGCTGTTGCTATAATTCAATCCATTAAATGTTAAAAAATTAAAAGCTGTTTGAGGCACTATGATCTTATTGGGAGGGTACTGAGATATCACAGCATTTGCACCACCACTCAGTGAATATGCATTGGTGTCATAATATGGTTGCAATATGTCAGACCCACTTATGGACCCTAGATAGCTGAAGTCAATGAGCCGCTGCTTGGCGCTCAATGGTGTTATGTGTGGCATGTCTTGTAGCATGGTGGCCAGAATGCCTGCCACTTGAGGACCAGCCATGGAAGTGCCGCTGTACTTGCCGCATCCATATGCACCCAATGCTCCATTCAAGTATGTGGCAAGCGATGTGGTGGGCAATGAACTGTTTATGTATGTGCCTGGTGCATAAATGCTAACTCCTTTGCCATAATTGGAATATTCTGCTTTCAAAGTTTCATTGTTAAGAGCTGCAAAATAGTATGGTGGACCTGCTAAGCTTCTGTTGACTGATAATGATCCTGTGGCACCCACACATATGACAGGATTGTTGGTTTGCACAGTCCATTGTGTAACAGGGTAACATGGTGAAGGTTCTCTGCAATAGTACCCATGTCTTATGGTGTTGTACAGAGGGTCAGAAGGCACAGTTATCATTGCTATGTTATTGCCTGCAGAATGCACAAAATGCACTTTTGCATCAGTTAATGCTTTGACTTGCAGATTAACTGCAGAATATATAGTGCCAACGATCCACCCATAGCTGTGGTTTGTGACTGTGGGTCTGCTAGATAAAACAACAGATTGCATTTTTGTGTTGTGCCAGTTTAACAGCAATCCATATGCTTCTATGATGCCAGTTTCATCAGCTCCAAACCCATATGAATCAGAAAAATTCAAATGCATGCTGTATATGTTTGCATCTGTGGCCCAACCAAATGAAGAACCTGCCACAGTCCCAGTGCAGTGGGTTCCATGACCATCTACATCACTGTAAAAATATTGATCATCAGCTTGGGTATTGTAACCGGTTCTGGTGATTACACCCCCCATGCCAGCATGCACACCACACCAATAATACATGGCGGATTGACCAACAGACAACGCATTGTTGAGGGGAAATACAGTTAATGAAACAGTACCAGTTGTGCCACCATTGTTGGACACTCTGTTAGTATTAAAAGGAACGTTCACTGCTGAACCTATGAAAAATGGGTGAGATGCAGTGGAGCTGTCTAGTACAAAATTATATACTGTGGTTCTTCTTTGTGTGGTGGGCTGCACTTTGTCTGTAGCCACATATACTGTATCCTGTGCAACACCATTTATATAGTACACCATGGGGCTTCCCACAGAGACATTCAACGTTCTGCTAGCAGTCACAGGGTTATACAAGGTCCAGTTAATTTGTTGCAATCTGGAATTGCCATTGCTGTCTCTCCATTCTGGATGGTCAGATTTTATGCCAGAATCAATAATTACCACATCTACACCAGATCCTGTTCTTGTGTGTGTAAAATTAGTATTAAAAGGAAGTAATCCCGACAAGCTAGCACATCGTGCTAATCCCCAATTGTCATGTTTGTAATTATCCAAGGAGCTATATACTGGTGTAAGAGTTCTGTTTTGACCCATGTAATGCAATTTTGCTAGTAAATAAGATTTTTCTTCTACACTAAAAACTAATGGATGTTGCCTTAGTGCATCTGCTGCTTCAGATGTCATTTCCACTTGAATTGAAAAATTTGAATATGGCATGTAATCATGTATGTCTGTAAAATCAAGCAGCTCAGTGTTTTCTGTACCTGCAGGAGCAACACCAGGAGTAATCAATTGATTTATAATTTGATCAATTTTCTCCTCACTGTCACATGTTATAATGTATATTTTTTTCATGTAAGAATATTTATGATATTAAATTAAAAATAGAACCTACAAAAAGAGTTGGTGTGGGTGTGGGTGTAATGGTTGGAGTGGGTGTGGGTGTAGAAGTTGGTGTTG
>Ga0209189_1002595_pt1 | contig 12584 bp, 9 predicted proteins | sample C_130820_EF_Meta_FD_187308 | JGI IMG/M metagenome (GOLD analysis project Ga0209189, IMG submission 187308) | Freshwater microbial communities from Lake Croche, Canada to study carbon cycling - C_130820_EF_MetaG (SPAdes) (version 3) | ecosystem: Environmental > Aquatic > Freshwater > Lake | place...
CTTGGGTCCCGCGCGTCGGGATTTACCAGAGAACTGCATCCCTGATAAGAGGATATCCGCACCCAGCATAAATAAAAGAGTCGATTGACGCTCTAACCCCTTCAGTAGACCCATCATGTGGGGGTGAATGTTGCGAACGGATTCATCCGTGACGCATATTTCTTGATTCGGTTTTTTGTTTTTTTTCTTATTTTTGTAAAGCGCTCTCTTCCTTTGGCCCATTGCCCTGTGAGAATGCAGGCCCATCTCCGCATGGATGCCCAGATGGGTCGAAATCCTCTTTTTGCCTGCTCGAAATATAAGCCGGCGAATTCGTAAAAATGCGGATGCGGTTGATGAAAATGCCACGGCTTATCCTTCCACGCAAAATGAATGATCGTGAATTTCTTTTGCCAATCCCGGCAGGTTTCCTCGAACAAGGCAAAGCGGTTGTACCGGTCCTGCAGGGGCAGAAAGTTCCCTTTTAGGGTTGCGTTGAGGGAATCCTGATCGTCGTACGGACAGACATCCGGGTTCTCACGCAAAAAAATCTGTGCTTTTTCTGCAATTTTCTCACGCACCCACACCCCTGTGTTGATGACCATAACTCCCGAGTTGAAGTAAACCATATCGGCCGTCATTTCTAGTGCCAGCTTCCTTGGCAAGAGCCCCCTGCTGGGGTCGTCACACGCTGCACATGGATACTCCCCCAGCGGAATTTGAAAAAGATGCTCCAATGAACCCAATACCACTGTATCGCAGTCCAAATAAACCAACTTCTCCGGCATCTCAACAAGGGACTGCAGTTCGATCAGGCGCAGACATGACGAATCCGGCAAATGGGAAACAACCTTACTTCGCAGCTTGACCCCAGTATGGTCATAAAGGTGGAGGACAATCTTCCGCCGCCGGCACCAGGACTTCATTTCCCTTTTTTTCTTTTCGCTAACCTCAATCAGCCTGGCATGAAATACCAGCTCAGTTTCCTCCGGCATGTGTTTGTGGATCCCACCCCATACAACCCCCATCGCGTCAACCATGTTCTGGTCACACCCAAAGAGAAAATCTCGTCGTGAAGTCTTGTTGGGCATTTGATGCTAATCCGCTTTCGTTCCTTCTATTCGGCTAATTTCGACTCCGATCATGCCAAAAATGGAAAAGCATGAAAGACTCATGATGTCATGCTCTTGGTCCAAATAGTTCGCAACATTTGTGATTCAATAACACCGGCAGATCAGACTGCTCGCTTCTCAGGATCCCCTGTTGATCCACATAGGAACCAGCGTTTGGCAAAAGGGAGGGCCGGTGACAATGGCTATGAAAACTCGTAGGCATTTCAAGGGCCCGAAAGAAGCTATACGACTGGATGACATAGGAGATAATCCACTGCTGACAGGCATAGTGTGAAAAGTTTTTTGCCCAATACTGGTGCTCGTGATTATAGATCTCTAACAGTTTTCGAATGGTTGTTGTTCTGGCGGCATAGACACCCGTATTAAAGATTTTTTTGTTTTCCATTTTTGTCCGGTGTTGAGCCACAAAAGCTGGAGTTCCACCTATTTTAATTGCCTCGTCCTCAAGACTTTCTTCTCGATGTTCATTGATTCCAACATAGAAGTCCCCGGATTCGAGTTTCTCAAGAAAGTCCACTTCAACCTGCGAAAACGGCCTTTGCATTCTCATGTCGGCATCTGTAAAGACAACGACTGGGTCATCCGCCATTTCCTCTTTCTTGAGAACCTTGATAAACTCCCCATGCTGGATGCAATGAATTTTGCTCTTTTGCGCAACGCCCCCGTGAAATAAGAACCTGATTCCCATCTTTCTTGCATTTCCGGCCAAGAGCAGAGCGAAAAGGTGACGCAGTCCGAGCAACCTTTTTCCAAAATCCCAAACAATGATAAGTACATTTCTTTTGCAATCTGAATATCGATGAATGGATTCAAAGTAGTTCTTAGACTTCTTGATATAATCCAGGGTTACTGCCGTCATCAATATGATGTTGTTTTCCTGGCTAAGCATTGTATTTCCTCAGCATGAAGTTGGTGGCCGCAAGTCTCGCCTCCCTGATCACCGCCTCCATATCCATATACCGGTAATTGCCTAGCCGACCATGAAATGAAACACCGGATAAAGACCTTGCTTGCTGTTGATACTTGTCGAGCAGGACAAGATCTCCCTCCAGTCTTTTCGGATAAAAAGGAATGTCTCCTTCCGTTGCTTCTTTGGGATATTCCCGGAAAGCGATCGTTTTCGAATGGGATTCCCATGGCGCCAGATGCTTGTGTTCAAGAATGCGGGTAAAGGGCGTTTCTCGAATAGGATAGTTTATGACTGCGTTTCCCTGATAGTCACCGTTCGCCACTATTTTTTCGAATTCTAATGTCCGATACCCCAGCCTTCCCAGAGAATAGTGAAAGAATCGGTCGATTGGCCCTGTCCAGAAAACATGCTGGTAGTTTGGAGATATTTGATCGGCAAGAACCGGAGTATTTAGATGTAGATGGATTCGCGGATGCTCCAGAATGTTTTGAATTACATTTGTATATCCTTCTTTCGGAATCCCCTGAAACGCACTGTTGTAGTAGTTGTCGTTATAATCGTATCGAATAGGCAGCCGGTTGAATATCGACGACGGCAAGTCTTGGGGACTGCACCCCCACTGCTTATACGTGTACCCTTCGTAAAAGGTCTCATACAGCTCTTTCCCAATCATCTTCAGCGCCTGTTCCTCAAAGTTCCTAGGCTCATGGTTGGTTTTGACCCCCAAGCGGCCAACAAACACCCTGGCCTCATCCGGATTCATGGTCTTCCCGAACAGTTGATTAATCGTGTGTAGATTAATCGGAAGCGAAAAGATCCCTTGTTTGGTAACAGACTTAACCCTGTTCACGTAGGGGATAAACCTTCCATACCGATTGACGTAATCCCATGTTTCACGATCGTCCGTATTAAAGATGTGGGGTCCATAGGCATGAACCATGATTCCAGTATTTTGATCCCTCGCTGTATGACAGTTCCCACCCAGATGATCCCGCTCCTCCGTAATATCGATTTCACAGTCCATCTGATCGGCGAGTTCGCGCGCGATCACCGCTCCTGAAAATCCGCTGCCCACGACGAGAAGCTTCATCGACTCATTTTTTTCCCTGTTTGAAAAGGGCATTTCGTTCTAATGAATCCCGCTCACCACACATGTGAACTAGGATGCCAAACGCATAGTTTCTGCTCCAATAGATTTTTTATCCAGATCCCGTATCTCCTTTTTTTATGCCGCACTCCAGAATGGGCTCGATCACGTTTCCACGCGTTATTAGGATTGGGCTCCAGATTTAGCTAGAATTTCCATTGGGCGTACTTCTCCAAGAGATATCGTTTTTTTGGAACACCTACCACAAAGTTGGCATGAAAGATGTAGGGCTCGAGACTGTGCGTCAGTTGGGTGTCTTTGTCATCGTTCATAAAAAGTTTGTAACCCAATCCGTTTGGGAAAAGATTCTCCGAAAGCACATATACGGCCCGATGGAAATATCGGCTGGTTTGATGGAGTCGGTTTAATGCCTCCTGATCGCTTTCAAGGGCTGACAGGGATGCGGATCTTTGAAACTTTTTTGCAAGGATTCCGATATAGTAGCGTGAAACCATGCTGGATCGAATCGATACAAACCCAAAACATAATGTCTTTCGGCTGACGGATTGAGCCTCGCTCTGAAACGCGAAGGCATACTTCTTGTGAATCTCATTCAGATGGGGAATGGGATTCCGCAACCAGGCTACATCCAGATCACTATAGATGACATGCCTATAGGCATGGAGGTTACGCTGGATAAAAAAGACCTTCTGGTGCATCAGCTGGTTGAAGCAGGAGGTTCCGAAATCGTGGCTTCCGGCTTTCGAACTAGGTATTTCATCTAACCCTTTTTCAGCATCCACATAGATCGACAACTTATATTTTTTGACCAGATTGCGGAGTGCCTGCTCGTCTCGGGATGCAGTCAGAATTCTCACATCACAATCGGGCAGCGAGAGTTCCGCCAGATTCTGAAGCGCGTTTTCAAGGAACTCCTTAAATCCTGGAGTATACAAAAGAAGCAGTGCGGCTTCTTTATTTTTCATGATGGATTGTGATAAGACTTTTTTTGTACTCATCGATGCATACCCGTTGATGAGCAAGCTTAAATAATCGTCTCTTCATCTTATTCGGCATAGGAACATACATTATGAGAAACTCCAGGATATGTATTTGTAGTTTGCTCAGACCGATGACAGCCAGAAGTTCAGATAGCCTGGGCAAGTTCCGGGAAATAATTCTGCCTCCTCCATCTTTATCCCAGCGGGCTCGAATCCTCTCAAAATCAGAATTTTTTCCGAAGAGTTCAGATAGCCCTTCCGCATGGATTTGTTTTTCTGCGATTGCAAAGCCCCTGATATAACTCCTTGTGGCAGCATGGTGATGCCCAATGAACCGCTCCATCTCATGGGTCAACCCTGGTGAGTCTGCGGTGGCAATGCTCACTTGATTTTTAGCCAGAACGGCCGACAGAAAAGGCGGCGCAAACTGCTCGTATTCCGGGATCAAAGGACCGTACCTCTGAAACACTTTCTTTTGAATCAGAAAGGCCCACCTGCTTAGAAATACGAAGTTGTGGCAGGTTGTTCTTTTTTGAATGGTTTCGTGAAACCATCGGTCGATGAGTTTTTCAAAGGCTGAATTATTTGTATTTTGGGCGCTTGTGTTGATTACCTGTTGCCCGCTGTTCTTTTGAACAAATCCCTGTAGTTGCATGAGAAAAGATTCATCCGGATAAACATGTCCTTCAACGAAAAGCATATTTTCAAACTTGCTCCGCTCAGCGCATTGATTCCATATGGCATTGTCGTTATCGGCGCTATCGACTTCGAAAAAGATATCCTGTTCTCGCAGAACTCCGTGGACTTCCCTTGACTCCGATGGCGGCAGTTTTTTTGTCCCGATCACCAATTGAAAGTTGGCGGGTGCAATCCTTGCCGAATCCACCCATCGGCCCAGATTTTTTGCCAACTGCCCAGTTTTCAGGTCATAATTTGGGTATAAAATACTTATTCCTTGGTTCATTTTTTTATTTTGTCATGTGTCACATCCTTTCCCAGTGGTTTTTTCTTTTTCCTGCTCAATTCCCGAGCAGTCCCTAAGCCCACCCCTTACACCAGACTTCAAATCATCGGGCTGCCTGTATTTCGCCCCCTGCACAAGCCTTCGCAATCTCATTACCCGCTACGCAAGCATGATCTTAGCAATTCAATTAGGTATATAGCGCGAGGTTTCTATTCTTTTTCATACGGCCTTTTGAGAAGATAATTCCTGTGCTCATCGATTGCGCTGCGTATTGCGCTCCAGATGGACTCACCAGCCCGGTGCATCCGGGCGTTGGTCCGGGCTAGCAGGGCCGGATCATTCCTCCGGGTAGGCACCTCGTCCAAGACATTTCCCATCAGTTTCGCCAATCCCCGATGGTCGCCGGGCGCAAAGAAACGTAAGTCGCCACTGTCGATTTCCTGGTTCACCGGCAAGTCCGTAATCAGCACTCGCTGGCCAAGTGCAACAGCCTCACAAGTCGCTCCTCCACCGGGGCCACCTTCGAAAAGGGTCGGTTGGATTAGAGCCACTGCGTGCTTGAGCAGTTCGATCTGGTCCCGCTTGGGAATGTGACCTAGGAAGCGGAGGCGTGAACCCAGAGCGAGCTTTGTCGCTTCCGCCTCCAATTGGCCGAAGTAGGTTGGATCGCGGTAATCGGTCGTGTCACCGGTACAGACCAACGACACGTTGGGCCAGGGCCGGGTGATTTCCGCCAAAGCGCGAAAGACCGTAAGGTGATCCTTGTGCATCCAGGACTGATTGCAGACAATGAAGTAAGGGCCGTCGATCGCATAAGCCTTAACCCGTTCAGGCCTGTCTTGAAGCCATTCTGGATTCAGGGTAGGCGAAAACGGTATCACGTGAAGTCTTGGGACTGGCTCGGGCGTGAAGCGACGCATATCATCAGTTGCCGCTTGGGAACTCATGACCATTGCGTTACTCGAGGCGATCAGCTGGCCAAACATTTTGTCGCGTTCGGTTAGTTCCTTTGCCGGGAAAAGGTGGGGCATGTGCCGATGCTGGTAATCGGGGACATACCCGATGAGGGCACAGGCAGGCCGAGGTTTTGGCAGCCGCATCGCAAAGCAGACGGCATCGAGTTGCAGGGCTGCGGCAGTGGCGGCGAGGCCGTCGTCGAGTCCGGAAGCGTAGCGCACCACTAACTTCGAGTCGATTTCACGCATCCGTCCGACGAGTTCGGCCAGGCGAAGCGCCTGTATGTCGTCGGAACTCTGTTTGAGAGGGGGCCTTCTAATCAAAGCCCTCACGACACCCTTCAACGCATAACGGAAAGTTTTCCATCGGCTTTTTGGGCTGGAAGGCGCCGCCCCTGGGGCGAGCAAACAGATGCGGTTCCCTGGTTCCGTCGCCTTCATAGCGCGGAATTGATTGACGATGAGATCGATACCACCAGCCCAGCTGATCAGCAAATCGGCACAGAGCCCTACCCGCAGCCGATCCCCAGGCTTATCCTGTTTCAGGTCGATCATTCCGAGGAGTCTTCCCGGAGAATGCGGCGTGAAGATGAAGCCAAGGCGGGAACAGGATCTGATTAATAGTTCATGATGGGCACTGCATGTCATTCGGACTTCCGTTGCACCCCGATTCCTCGCCTGACGGATAAGGCTACGGACAACGGTCGAGAAGATTTTTTTTTGTCGATACCTTGGATGCGTCGCAAAACCGGCGCTGGGGGTGCGATAGCCCTCATCCCATCCTCGCAGCATGCCGTAGCCGACGACCTTGCCCTTAACTGTCGCTACGAAGTATTGATCCAGGCCCGCATGGCGACACAGTCGGGCCGCCTCGTCCGCGGTTAGCGGATGGGGATAGAAAGTGCTCTCATCGCCATGCTCCTTCAGGGCGTTGAATAGCTCAACTAAGGAAGCCTCGTGGCGGGGGGCTAAATCCTCAATCTGGATGCCGGTCTCCTCGGCCATGGCGTCAGCGACGGAAGAATCCGCGGCAGGCGGAGACGATCTCGTCGACCTGCCCTAGGGAAAGTCCTGGCCAGCTGGGCAAGTTTAGTCCGCGGGCGGCCAGATCGACCGACACATTCAGACCTCTCTGGCCAGCTGCATACATCGGCAGGGTGTGGGCTGGGTGAAAAAAGGGTCGCGTTTCAATGCCATTCATTCTGAGAGAATGGCGAAGCCCTTCACGATCCGATTCGGAACGAGCCAACGCCGAAATCATCCAGAACGAATGCGTCGTGCCGGGTTGCTCGAGGTGGAAGACAAGCGGCAGGTCAGCCATGGCGGCATGCATCCCGTTCGCAAGAGACCGCTTGCGTGCGACCAATTCATCTGCACGTTCCATCTGGGCTACTCCAATGGCAGCACAGATATTGGTGATCCGGTAGTTGTAACCGACAACGTCGTGCCAGTATTCCTTTCGACCGGCGAGGCCTTGGCCGCGTAGCTTGCAAATGAGCGCATGGATCTTGGCATCACGGGACACGACCATGCCACCTTCTCCGGTGGTGATGGTCTTATTGCCGAAAAAGCTGAAGGTGGCGACGTCGGCGAAGGTGCCCACGTGCCGTTTGCCGATGCGCGTACCGAAGGCTTCGGCACAATCTTCGATCAGCCGCAGGCCATGCTTTTTGCATAGGTCGCCAAGGGCGGGCAGGTCGCAAGCTTGGCCGTAGGTATGCACGGCAAGAATCGCGCGGGTGCGCGGCGTGACCAAACGGGCGACGTGCTCAGGATCGACCTGCCAGGTTCGCGCATCGACGTCGGCGAAGACGGGCGTCGCGCCAACATAGTGGATGGCGTTGACGGGTGCGACATAAGTGAAGCTCGGGACAATAACTTCGTCGCCCGGGCCGATGCCAAGCCCGAGGAGGGCCAAATGCAACGCGACCGTGCCGTTCGTGACTGCGACCACATGCTCCGCTCCAATAAAGCGGGCGAAGTCGGACTGAAAACGGTCGATGAACTCCCCCTTCGAGGAGATCCATGTGCTCTCCAGGCATTGGCGGACATTGGCCAGTTCTTTGCCACTGAGGTCAGGACGGTAAACAGGAATTCCAATCGGGGGAAAATCTGAACTCATAGCCCTCACAACACCGTGCTCTGTTTATTATGAAGCGTCAATCAACACGCACTCTTCCGTAGTCAGCGTGAAAATAGATTGGCCCAAAATGAGCCTCTCTTGGGTCTGGGGGTCAGTGGCTCCGAAAACGCCTGTTGTGGTGCGATCGCCTGAAAACCATCAGGCGGGGGTGGCAAGGCTTTGCCATCCCCGAGGAGAATAGCGATCTCTCTTCGCGGATTGGTGGCAAAGGAGATATGTGTCGCCTTCTCTTTAAGGCCCTCAATTGCGGCAAGCAATCGGATGGCCTCAGGAATAATGAAATCGAAATAGGGACCTGGCACAATCCCGCCTCCGGAGGGCGCGAGCTCTTCCCATGCAATATTGTCGCCCCGCCGACAGGTGGTCACACGATAAACTTGCTCCGCCCAGAGAGAAGTCGGGTGCACAACCACGGCATCATGCCGGCAGAATACGCGTGCACCACGTTCACGTGCTGCCAGGCAAAATCCCACAAGGAGTCCGTTCTCATAACTGGCAGGCATTCTGAGGCCCTGCACAAGAAGGGAACTGCGGATGAGGAGGCAGCTTCCGACCGAGGATAGCTCGGTCAGCGGTCCAGGACCCCGGGGTAGAGCCTGCAGGTCCGCCAGTTTCCAGATTCGCCGCCCTTGCAGATCGCGGAAACCCCAAGAATCATAAAAGATTTCCCCTAGCATGACAATCGGTGCCACGATGTCCTGATCCGCTTCAATAAGGAGTTCGATAAGGTCACACGGGAACGACAAGTCCGACTCGACCCAAAGGGTATAATCGCTTGTCGTGGCAAGCGAATGCTCTAGTGCGAGGTTAGCTGCCCGAGCCCACGAAACGGCGCGTTCATGTATAAAGCAGGTAGGTGAGGCATGCGGCCCCTCGAAAACAAAGCGGACACGCGGGTCAGCCTGTGCATCGATAAGCGTTTTGTCGGTCAATGTCTCTCCATCGACCACCACGGCGATGGCACCAAGTTCATACCCTTTCTCCATAAGCGCTTTCGTTTGATGAAAGAATGCCCGGGCGTAGGAGCTCCCTTGACGAAGGGCGGTGCAAAGATTGATGCGTCTCTTCATTTTGGAAACAGACGCGTCACCACTGCTCGGTCGCAAGATTCATCCTGGACTTTTCCATAGATGCAAAGACGCAACCCTTCATCATCCCCAACGACTCAATAACGGATCTTCTCACAATGAATATTGTTACACGTAAGCCTAATGAGGGACAAATGATTAGCGGGAGATGATGAAGTAGAACATATTGTTTGAGTCTCAAAAGCTAGGCGAATTACAGCCTCTTGAAAAAGCCCGCAAAAAGAGAAAGCCTCCTTGATTTAGTTGAAGCTTTTTCATTCTCAAGCACTCTTAGTCTTGGGATATATTCGCGAACTCCGATCCAATAAATGGCGCCAATTACAAGGTTGATCGCAGATCTAAATTGATGAACCCAGCTTTTACCACCGGAAGACATTTCGCCCCAAATGACAGACTGTCCCTTCTACAACCCTCAAATCATCGGGCCGCCGGGATTTGAATTCCGCCGCGTAAGCGGACATTAATCCCGTCGCGGAGCGACTTACCAGATTGCGCAGGTGGGTCAGCACCCAAGTCATCCAACCCGGAGTGGATCCCGCAAAAGTCGGGGGAGGTGTAGGGGGACCAATGGGCGGGGGCAGGTCTTAGGAGGCCAACCCGGGACCCCCAAATGGCCACCCTATTTGAGTATTGATGACTGTTCGATCGGAAGGAGTTACCTCCCCACTGAACCGAATGCAGTCAGCTACGGTAATCGGCCTGCCCCGACCGGCGTCGAGGTACTACGAGTTTTGTTGAGAGAGTTCACTTTTTGTCTATCTATTGAATGGTGAATATTCAGAAGGTTTTTTTCATTAGCTTGAAACAGGACAAGCTTAGAAGACTTCTTCTTAGGTGTTTACTCGCTCGTTTCCCATACCCGACGAGGTGGATTAAAGGCGAGCGGTACGACCCCTCCAACAGGAGCCAGGAAAGATTTATCCGAAGCGGAATTATGCATTACGTGAAGGCTAATCCTGCGCTGCTGCCTGGTGTGTTGGGAGCATGGATTTCACACTGGAAAGCTTTGGAACATATTACTTTTGATGAAGGTGTGTCAGTGATTTTGGAAGATGATTTTGCATGCAGTAAGCTTTTTTTTGAGAAAGCCCTGCAGATGATTAACAGTTTTGGCCAAGACTTCGACGTCATTATGTTTGATATGGCTGGAGAAGGACCACATTTAAAGCACCAGCTATCACCAGGAGTTTTTGCAACAATTGGAGCGACCTTCCCTGATTATTTTGGCGCCCATTGCCTCTTCGTGAATAACAAAAGCGTAAAAAAGATATTAAGGTCAATCTCAAAGACGAGGGCCCACGATCCAGACGGATTTTATCTGATGAAGAATAATGGTCTAAGAAACTACGCGTTTTATACGGGGCTAAGTACAACTTTTTTTTGGGGCTCTCATACACGCCCCGCTAGAGTCAGCTTGAAAGATAAGTTAAACCGTATCTTTGAATGGTTTCGCTACGTTTATACGCCTTTGCACTTTTCTATTCCGTTTTACGCGCAGAAGAGGACTATGACTACAATTCCACTTTCTTTAGATAATCATAAGTCACGTAAAATAGGTTTTTTGCGGAGACTTGAGCGAAGTATTGGAAAAAGAAGAAAACGTTTTCTACCATGGATCGATTCTTTGCGGGAGCTCTTTTATGAAGAGTACCCAGATTTTTCAGCTGCCATGCTCAACCCATTTATGCACTACGCTGAGGTTGATAGTTTTGCCAAAAGAAAGACACAAGTCGCAACAGATGAAGCAAATAAGAGTTCATATACGCTTCCACGGGCTTTACTAAAATATAAGAATCTCTTTGATAAGAAGTTTTACCTGAGAAACTACCCAGATGTAAAAAAGGCAGGACTCGACCCTCTCTTCCATTTTTCCCGTTTCGGATACTTTGAGAAACGTTTCCCCTCAAAACCATTCTTTTTTATAAATAAGAAACTTATCTCCCTTTCTGTGGTTATTCCAAGCCACAACGGGTATAAGAAACTTTTAAAAACACTAAAAGCAATCAGGGTTCAAAGCCGAAATGACGATATAGAAGTTATCGTAGTTGATGACGGATCTGATTCAGAATACAAAATTGGCCTTGAAAACCTCCGCAAGAAATATAGAGGAGTACATTTACTATATCTTGAGAAGAATCATGGCAATCCGTGCGTCGCAAGAAATCGTGGTGTTGCATCAGCTAGCAAAGAGGTTGTTCATTTTCTCGGTGATGATATTTCCCCGCAGGGTTTAGATTTCTTTCGCATTCACTGGCGCTTACACCAACAAAACAATCAAGCTAGTTTTGCAGTGCTTGGCAAAGTTGATTGGCCTAAGGAAAAGGCTTTCCCGATAACTCCCGTAATGCGGCATATTCAAGGCCCCTTAGGCGAACAGTTCGCTTTCAGCAGCTTCTTCCCATATCAGTTTCTTGAATGGGATAAGTTTTACACCTGCAACGTTTCTATCAAGAGATGTATAGTTAAGGATTGGAACACGGAGGGATTTGATAAGTCATTTGTTTCATATGGTTTTGAAGACGGGGAGTTCGCTTATCGGATGAAGAAATATTACGGCAAGTACGATATTTTTTATGCGCCTGATTCACTTGGTCATCATTATCACTTTCATAATTTGCAAAGCTTCATAGAAAGACAACATCGCTGCGGATCTCAGTTGAACGTTATTATCACCCTTCACCCCGAATTATGGAATAGTTTTGAAGCTGCGGAGATTATAGACCGTCTAGCTCAGAATCGCTCCAAAAACCTTCTTGAGACTCAGAAATACTTATTCATTGCAAATAAGCTCATAGCGTTCGCACAGGATTTAGAGACCAAAGGTCTTTTAGGGAAGTCGCTTTGGCATAAAACGCTTTTGCACGGAATCTTTCGCATGTCTTTTCTTATTGGTTTCATAAATGCACGTTGTCGCAATGACCAAGATAGTTCTTCTGCCTTGTCTTGGGTTTTAAACACGACCTTTGATCCTCTAAGACGTTATATTCCTAATTGTTTAAAGCTTATTTAAACTAGATTTTGTTTGTATTTTTCCTGTCTGATTATGCTATCGCATGAAGTCTGTAACCGGGCTTGAGATTTTTTTCGCCAGATGTATTTTTGGTTTCGCGATTTGCACAATAGTTTCGCTCTTTCCTAGCGAACTAAAAATTCGGGTAAATCCATCACTTCCCTAACCCCATCGGCCAGAACGGGTTTTTCGGCCTTTAAATTCATCGGGCCGCCGGGATTTGAACCCGGGACCCCCATAAAGCCACCTGTTTAGCGAATTCTGGTCTGTTCGATCCAAAGGAGTTATCTCCCCACTACCCCGAAAGCAGTCA
>Ga0209189_1002596_pt1 | contig 12583 bp, 13 predicted proteins | sample C_130820_EF_Meta_FD_187308 | JGI IMG/M metagenome (GOLD analysis project Ga0209189, IMG submission 187308) | Freshwater microbial communities from Lake Croche, Canada to study carbon cycling - C_130820_EF_MetaG (SPAdes) (version 3) | ecosystem: Environmental > Aquatic > Freshwater > Lake...
CTACAGGACCTACAGGACCTACAGGACCTACAGGACCTACAGGACCTACAGGACCTACAGGACCTACAGGACCTACAGGACCTACAGGACCTACAGGACATACAGGACCTACAGGACATACAGGACCTTCTATAAGTTGGTTGAATGGTGTTCCAACTGGAAACTTTTATAGCAGAGTAGATATACCAATTCCTGCAAATACGAATACTCAACTGCTAAGTCAAAGTGCTGTTGCTACAACGGCAACAACCAAACTTCTTATTATAACACAAGCAACTGCTATAATGAGTAATGTTAATCAAACTATGTATGCTACAATTGGTAGACATACGGCTTCTGGAGGAACAGGAGCAATTAATTTAGCTGCAGATGGTATAACAACACTTGCTACAGGTCTTAATACTACCCTAACAAATCGTATGTGGGCTTCATCATCTACTGCGCTTCTTTTTAACAATACTGTAATTTGTAATGTAGTTGACACTCCTACAGCTGGAACTTGGTGGTATTCTTTATGGGTATACAATGTTAATGGAACGGCTTCTTTTGAAAATGCTTTTATGACAATTCTTAAAGTTTCTCCTTAATTCAATGTAAACAAATACCTAGCTTGATTTAGGTCAGCTAAAATCTCATCACGAATATTTAAGAGGTCTGTATCAGTTCCTTTTAAGTATTTTGGAAGTTTTGTAGTAAGCCAATTTACTGCACTTTGTAGATATTGAGGTCCATCTGTGTCATCAAAGTTGTGAAATTTTATACAAGCTGTCTTGCCTTTAAAAACTGGGCGACCATACTTTCCCATATAAACTTCCGTAAACTTATCAATATTCTTATCAAGAGCATCTACTAGATCATCAGTGGCTTTATGACGAGAAAACTCCTTTGTTTGCCAATGATAAATCTTAATTTGATTACGCAATGTTAGCATAAGTGTAACAATTTCCGCCGACATTTATTAATGTATCTCAATTTAATTGGGTTGGGATTAATGAGTCTATTTATTGGCGCTCTTGTATATTATTATTCACGAGCTCCAGTAGTTTTAATAAATCCTATGCGATCTGGTCTTTTAGTCGCACAAGATACTGGAAAGACAAAACAGATAGTTTCAAAAACTGGTGATGCATCTATGGTTACTGAAAAAGCAAGGCGAATCGCAATTCGATCGAATAGAACTCAATCTATAAAAGAAACGACATATCAAAAAGGGTCTGTTACGGGAGCACTAGAAATGATGTTAACCAGCATTTGTCCTGCATATATTATGTATTCAACGTATTACGACGCAGGCACAGCAACTAATGACTTCTGCAACATCTTGGATGATGCTGGAGATGGTCTTGCATATGATGCTGGTAATGCGGCATCAAATGTTGTGTGTTGTCCAGATGTTATACCGGAAATGCAGTATAGTGCAGGCACAGCAACTAATGATTTCTGTGACATCTTGGATGATACCGGAGATGGTATTGCGTATGATGCTGGTAATGCACCAACAACAGTATGTAGCAGTTAAATAATATGGCTTGTCCTACAAAAAATATTAAGTTTCAGCTACGAAGAGATACTGCGGCAAATTGGGACTTGATTAATCCATTTTTATTAGCAGGAGAACCGGGATATGAGACCGATACTTTTAAATTAAAAATAGGTAATGGAGTTAACTACTGGCGTAATCTTCCATATACTGATTCAGTTCCTCGTGGTAATATTGTTCCAGCTGCACATAATACATACAGTTTAGGCACTCCTACTATACGATGGAAAGACGCATATCTTGGAGCAGGCACTCTATATGTTGGTGATGTAAGTATATCAACAACAGATAACAATGTGCTAACAATTCAAGGAATTACAGGACCTACGGGTCCCGTATCAATAGTATATGGCGGAAATACTCTTGTTTCTGATCCATTATTAGGTGTTTATACCGTAAATCAATCCGGAGCAAACGTGCCTGTAAGTGTAGTAGGTCCAACTGGTCCTACTGGAGCAAGTCAACCAGGTCCTCGAGGAGTTGCGGTTTATTATGGAACAGACCCAAATACAGGATATACTGGACCTGTTGCGAATCCTCAGATTGGAGACTTATTCATAAATACAATTACAGGGCAGCTTTTTATCAAAAACACCTAAACGTTAGGATATAATACTATTAAATGCTATATGTATGTCTTAATTTATCGGATTATGCAAAGTTTAAGGAATCATTTTGTCAAGCCAATACAGGAACATTTTTAGATTTATCTAAAGTCCCTTCTTCTCAACTTGCAGATGAAGTTAATTCTATTGTCACGCATCATTCAAACTGTTGTGTCTTTTTGGGATATTTGGAACCAGGTTGGATGCTTGAACCGGCACATCAAACACGTATAAGAAAACTATTTCGTAAGTTTCCGGTTGCAATGACAAGTAATTTTGTTGAAAGTCTTCCTTTCTCCTGGAAAAACGAAATCCATACGCTTTACACGGAAAGCCCTCTAAATAAGAATGGAAAAGCCAACACTCTCAACAATGGTAGTTCTATACAAGAGCAATCTCAGCTTTGATACCACAATTCTTGCAAATATTATTCCTATTAATCAATCAATTATTAAGGTTGAAAAACGTGGAGTGATAAAGCGTGGCGAGAGTAAGCGTGATCGTATTAAGCGTCGCTCTAAGAAAGAACCATCATCTAACTCAACAGGATTTTGCCATAATTCTCTTACACTTGTTATGATGAATGATGGAGATGGTGAACTCCCTACAAAAGAGATTACTATTAAGATCTTTCAAAATGGAGTCTTTCATATGACCGGTATTCTCGATGACCGATATGATATGTCTTCGATTCGCATTCTGACCAATACTCTTTGGAACAGCTGTCAGGAATCTTTCAGAGTAACTCCTGAAAAGTTGGAGCTAATTAATCGTCGTGTTGTTCTCATGAATTATACTACAAAGCTGTCTTCAAATAATACGGTTGCTCGTGAAGTTCTACATAATAATATTCGAAGTGCAAAACTTGAACACGTTGTGTCACATTACGATCCCGATGTATATCCTGGTGTCAAGATTTGCATTGGAAAGGAGAATTGGACGGCAAAGATATTTCGCACTGGAAAGATTATTCTGACTGGAATAGTGAGCCCAGCAGAGTGTACCGAACTTATTTCACAGTTGCTTTCTCTGTTTGAGAAGGTGCTGCCGCAAAAGCCGTTACTAGAACATAAGTTAGATACAGTTGACCTACCTGTAAGGCGCTTAGTAAGCAAAGCCATGCAAAAATAACCTGAGGACTACTTACGTTTTGCCATAGATTTGAGTATAGAGCTACGGCGCCGCCCACCACGAGAAGAAGGCTTGCCGTGCCCCCGCCTATGAGTCCGTTTACTACTGCGTCCATTCTTTGCTTTACGAGAACGTTTTGTTCTACGTCCTCCTTTCGTAAGAGTTGGGTCAAATGGTTGAGCATTCATCAACTTATCTCCAATTGAATTGGCACGTAGTTGATTAAGATTGTTCACATTTTGTAGGTGAACTCCAGCATGAGATACTCCTCCAATTGTTCCTGCTTCAGGAATCTTAGGAATACTTGCGTTCAAATTTAAAGCTGCGCCACCTTTTTGTCCAGCACCCATAGCTTTAGCTGTAGCTGCTAACTGAGCATTAGCCGCTTGTGTTTTTGCAGAAGCAGCTTCTAAAGCACTTCCTTGAATATCTTGTCTTCCAGGAAACTGTAAGGCTGGTGCCTCTGGAATTATTTGCCCGCTCGGTAGAGTTGGCATCTTAATGTATTACGCAGAAATAAGGAAAATGTCGTCGTTAACATCGATTCAGATTCAAGCGCTAGTTCGCGATATGGATGCGAGTATGCGCCGCAATCGTGCACTGAAGTCTGATATGACAAAGTATGAAGAGAAGATGGTTGAGGAAAATAAACTTTTACATGAAGAGTTTCCAACTATTTTTTACATGCATCTTGAAGGAAAGTTAGATGGAACTTTCTTTGAAATGCTAAAGTTGAGACACAAGATGGATAAAGGTGAGCTTACGGAAGATGAAGCATCTCGTATTATCGGACAAAAACTGTTTGACAGATATGTGGCTCCAGTTGTGCAGAGCAAGCCTGCTCCCGAAAAGCCTATCAGCTATTCTGATTTTTATAAGCAGTTTGATACAAATGCCAGTAACAAGTAGAAAACTAATCGTACATCAATTTTCTGGCGCAGGTAAAAAAGCGCCAACAAATCTAAAATGGAATGTTGCAAAACAAAAATTAATAAATATTAAATGTAATTGTTTTCCTGATCCTATAACTATACAATATACAATAGCTGGAACATATACATATGAATTACCTACTGGTTATTCTTGGCAAATAAGCGGAACTCTAACATCTGGCGGTGGAGGCGGTGGAGGCGGTGCAGGCGGATTTTTTGCAGCAGGAGGTGGAGGAAAAACAAACAATATATTATTCACAATACCGGTTAATGGTATATTTCCTGGTGGGTCATCCGTTATAATTACAGTAGGGGCGGGAGGCGCAGGAGGTGCGGGTGCATCATCTCTTGGCGATGGATCTTCTGGATCAATAGGAAGTTCAAGTAGTTTCACATCTAATGCCCAAGTTTTTACATCTGCTATCGTATTAGGTGGTATAGGCGGATTTGTTGGAGGCCTCCCACCTATTGGAGAGATTGGAGGAACTGTGCCGGGTAGCAGTGGCTCGGGTGGAAATGGTGGAATACAAGGTGGATCTCCTGGATCTCGCGGAAAAGATGGTAGTGTAATATTTACCGCTACACCGCTTCGTGTTTAAACTCCCGACGTAACTCCATGAGAAGCTTACCTAGTTTGTTTTGTCCTGCCCATTTCTCGGGATGTTTAGACTTCTCTGATGTTTCCGATGTTCCAATACCCCAATACTTCTCTCTTGCGTTTGCAAGACCAATCATTCTCTCTTCTGTTTCCTGAAGTTTCTTATTTAACTCAGGATGCTGAACAAACTTTGCGCGAACACCTACTGCCATGACTTCATCTCTCTTTGCATCCCAGACTTCTTTAACAAACCCCTTAACCTTTTTTCCAAGAGCCTTCGCTGCCTTAGCTGTTTTTGCTTTAGCAATCTTCTCTTGAATCTCATTATCCTTGAATTCTGCCGCCTTCATAGCCTGATAGTAGTGGACTACTGTTGGATACGATATACCGTCAACGTCAATTGGGTATTCGGACATATTACTGAGATAGCGATACTCGCCTTTGCTTTCATCAGCTCCGTGAAATAACACTGGAGGTGGTCCAAGGCTTTCAGTGGGTTTACGAAGTTTCCGCTTCTTTGGCTTTTCCTCGAGCGAAGGCTCTGTAGTCTCTCCCACCTCTGTGGGCTGAAGTCCATCTGTAAGCGCTTCTTCAGGCTTCTCGTCATCTTTAACTAGTTTCTTTGATGAACGTTTAAACACGAATATACGATTTAGAAAGGAGAATGTCTGTTGCTCCTGAGTAAGAGTGATTCCGGTCTGAGAAGAATAGAGTTCTGAAAACAGCTTGCTTTCACGAAGTTCCCATCCGTGCTCTTCAAGAATAGAAGTTACCTTCTCAAATGGGACCAGATACTCAATTGTAGGACGATCAAAGCTCTCGAGATAAACCTTGACCGGCATACCAAACTCTTCAGACCAAGTTTCACGGTCATCATATTCCTTTGTATACTCACCACTTACCTGCTTTTCACTCCCAAATAGGTAAGTTTTGCGACCTGCTAGCAGAGAATATATGGATTGACCATCTGAACATGTTCCAAAGAATACATCTTTTCCATACTTTTGAAGATTCTTGGCAAATGCGCGAAATACTTCCTCCGACTCGCATGCATAGTGAAGAGCAAATTGACATGATATAGCATCAAAGGATGTCAAGTTCTCGAATTGAGAAAGATATTCGGTTGGTGCAGTCTCCTTTCCTGTAAGAATTGGCATATACTTATCTTCCTGCTCCAGTAGTGGGTAAACAGTCATATCTCCCCGAAGAAACAGACATGGTGGTAGATAATCATGAGGGTGTTTCCGCTTATCCATGATGTAACGCACTGCAGAACCTTGCGTTGGCGATGTAATATTTGACTCAGAAATATCAATACCAACTACTTTGGAAGGACGAACGCGCTTCCACTTATTTAGGTCTCCACCACGTCCTACGGCTAACTCTAGCAGAGTATCATCCTTCTTAACATTCTCCTTATACAGATCATCCTTGATTCGATTGTGAAAGTCATAAACATCATTGAAGATACGAGCACCGCGCTTTAGATCATCTCGGTAATACATATCATCTTCATATGTGTCGTCAGGAGGGTTACTAGCAAAGTTACGAATCATGCCATCTGTAACTGGAATATGAATGGATGTCCAATTTGAGTTTGCGGTGCTGATGTCGTTTCCATACTGTGGCTCACGAAGCGCACGATACTGAAATGTCTTGTCATAGCGTGTGCGAACAATTGTCCAATGTTGCGTTTCTACATCAAATGCGCACTCAACAATAGTATTATCTTCCACGCGATTACCAGTGGAATCAACTGTAAGATTTTTGTCATTTAATGGAACCATAATTTGGTATGCATCAGGATTACGAGGAACTGTAGGTTGAAATACTGAAGGAACCCGAGTATTTGTTTCTGCTACCTGCTGTAAGTCTGCAGGAAGCTTACGAGGAATATATTCTCCAGTCATGGTCTCACGAGGATACACGATGTCCTCTCCGGGTGTACGCGATACATATAACTCGCCTTTTCGTGCCTTAACTTTTGCAACCTGATCGAATGTATCTTCTGGTGTTATTTTGATAAGAAAGTCAATTGTGTTAAGGTGAGGAGGCTTCCATTTGTAGACACGAAGCCATGTCTTTCCCTTACGATCGCTTGCAGGAGCAACTGATGTATTGCGAGGTGTGAAGATAAGACCATCTGTCTCATACTCAAACTTCATATCAAGAAGTGTTTGAATACACTCTTCCATAGCAACCCCATCTCCTGCTAGGAAGAGCTTTGTTTCAATACGTAGTTGTGTTAGAGAAGGTGACATACGAAACTTAGTTCTTAAGTCATCTACAAACAGACGAGCGCATCCAAGACGAGAGTTTAGAGGGTTCTTAAGTGTATCTTCATCACTTTTCATGAGAGGCATACCACGCGTATCGCGACCACGAAAGCGATACACATCAAAGATGCAGAATAGATGTTTGTCTGGAATATATTCGCCATCAATAAAGTCTCCAGAATTAGAGTCATCTGTAGCCGTAATACCAGTCCACATTACCTGCATTGTAGGTCTAACCATTATTACTCGGCGATCACGAGCAACATATAATCCAACTCGATATCCGTCTGCCTTATTTGTTACCGTATAGTCCTTAAGAATGTTATGAGGATTACGTGGGTTCAAATGACGACGAGACATCGTAACTGGGTTAAGAAAGAGATTGTTTGTCATCTTAAACTCCTGCTGATAACGCTGAATGTCAGAGATAGCAAGAAGGAATGGTGACTGGTAATATGCTTGAGAAATAGTTGTCATGATCTTCAAAAGGTCGTCAACAATCAGCTTACTGTCAATAGTAGATGTCTTGTTGAAGAACTCAATTTCAAGCTCGTAAGAATGTGTCTGTTTGAGCATATCACGAATACTCTGCTTAGAGTTCATCTGGCGAGTTTTCGTCATAGAGAAATCAATACGAAAGAGTTCCGAAGGAGTCATAAATGACTTTCTATGAATCATTCGAATGTGACCTTTAGGATCGCTTGGATTTCCCTCCCAGTCCTTTCGAAGTGGCTGTTCTGATCTTAAAGTAAACTTAGCCGATGCTTCCGGAACATCAATCGCATCCTTCTTTCCAAGTGACCCTTCAAAATACTTTTGTTTTCGCTCAACTTCAAGAGGAATCTCCTTAAAAGAATTGTTGAGACATAATTTGTGAATATTTTGACTGCCACTTATCGTAACACGTATTCCATCGGCATAAGCGATAGAAAGACGATGTTCTTCTAATTGTGGCCCAATTGATAATGTTTGAATTGCCCTAAGCATACGGTCTGCCGTATCTTTGGTTTGAATTTTACCCGAAAGCAGTTTGCATTCTAACTCTGCTTTTGAGTCTCTTTTGGCTATGTCAACGAAGGATACCAACTCACTAACAACTTGCGTAGTGATGATATTATCCATACTGTTATATTTTATCTTGGATTAAAACCAGTCCATTTTACACCTACTCATGTACCATTCTTTCATATGTCTTACGTGTTTTCATATCTTCATCCATACGCTTACGTTGATCTAAGCAAAAAAGAATATATCGCTCAACTTCTGTCAGTGTCTCCTCACTTAGAGAGCTTGCGGACACCAGAACACCATTTTGTGTCTTTGTAACTTGTAGTTTATTCTTCTTCATGATATTGTAAATCTGCTTGTGTTCATTTACATCAAGCTTATCAATTTGCTCCTTCAGCATCTCCAACTTTGAACGAGAGAACTTCGCCATTTTCTACATTAGTAGTGCTCTGTCTAAGCTTTCTCTTCTTTGGCTTTTCAGGTTCAGTAGCCGTTGTAAGAACCTGTTTTACATCAGAAGGAATATTTGCCGCTATAATCTTATCAAGACTATCCGATGTAGCAGATAGAAGTGGTAGTTCAACTTCCGATGCTATCTTAGACAGCAACTTTGCGACGACAATAATATCACGGTCCTGTTGCTTAAAACTAGAGCCAATCACTTCAAACTCAATGACTTCATCAACCTTTACATTCTCAAAGTCGGCATTTCCAATATGGAGATCGCGAGGAATCAAAACCTTAATCGGCGGTGTCTCTGCATGAATACCAATCTTGCTTCGAACGGTTACAGGAGCCTTGAAAATCTGTCCGGCATGAGGCATACATACATCTGCCTGAAACTGAACATCATAGTCAACACCACCCTTGATATAGTTCGTGCGACCAAGAGAATAGTTCACAATTGTAATACTGTTTCGCTGAATGAAGCCTTCAGCAGAACACTTTCCTTCGAAGTTCATCTTAAGCTGAGCCAGAATTGATGCCTGCATATTGCGTTGCAGAAACTTTGAGAATATGTGAACCTTCTTTGTCATTGAACGTCTTTCAAATAGAGAGTCCATTTGTTATTTACTTTCAGTATACTTTCTTCATCCGTTTTACCGTTCTTCTTTTGTGTTTTCTACGCCGTCCTCCAAGTGTGCTTCTTGTAACCTGTGGTGCAGATGCCGGAAACTGAGAGCATATTCTTTGAATTGTGCTTAGCGCTGTATTCGCAGCAGCTTCTTTTACTCCTGACGCAACTGTTCCAATTGAATCAACGTGAGCCTTTGCCTTATCCTTTAAGTCTGCCGCAGCAACCGCTGCTTTAGCTTTTAGATCGGCTGCGGCTTGTTTTGCTTTAGCTAAAAAATCCATTTGTATTTTAGTGAGTATTTTTAACTCATATCATCGGGGTGACGAATGCCAAGAAATACTGGAAATCGAGGCAAGTCTTTTGCGCCGGAATCCTGAAACTTATACTTGACTAGCTTACCAATCATGGTGTCTCGAATTGTCCAGTAATGCGCACGGTCTTCTGCGGTCATTCCTGTAGACACATTAAAGTGCTTTCCATCGTTCATTTCCACCACAAACGAGCCGAGAACTCCTGCAGGGACCATACCGGCCTTTTTATGCGAGCGTTTTGCGTGACCTAACTCGTCTTTTGTTTTTTCATTCTCATTGTGCATCATCTCCTCAAATCCCACAATTTTGGCTTCGGCATCTTGAAAGCGCTTCAACTTAAGCAGATATCCTTGCTTTGCAGTGGACCTTCCAAACTTATAGGGACCGATTGGTGAACGAATCATGATGCCTTCGTAATCGCGCTCATCAACACACTCGCGCTCATAGGTCAACATCTCTGCTTCATTGCGAACCTTTACGGGAAGGACTCTATGACAGAACTTGGGAAGCTTTAGCTCCGCAAGCTCTACCATACGCTCAATATACGGCTTCTCAGATATCAAGTCGAACACATGAAACTCGAAGTTTGGCTCTCCATCTTCACTCATGATGGCTGACTGAATCTCATTGAACGTCTTTCCTGCAAGAATCAACTCGCCATCGAGATTATTCGCACATTTGCTCAGCTTTCTTGCTACATATTTATTTGGTATTGGTTTCAACTTTCTTGAGAGTGCGACTCCGTCCCGAATTACACATCGAATGCCGTCAAACTTGGGAGAGCAGTAGATTGGATACTTGACACTTTGCAGTTCAACTGCGCTTGCTAACATTGGTTGAAACATTTTTGCCTTACATTCTAAGATGTAGAGCTTAATAAATCCGTTTTGTTGAAAACGAATTGACTTTTGGTATTGTGTTTAATTATAAAATGGATAATGTATCAAAACTTAGAATAAGAATTCCTCATAATGCTAAAATAGATTGGACTTGTCCAGAATGTCTCACATATTACGATAGTGTCACTCCTTGCATAAATCATGAAGATGAGTGTCCTAATAATCCTAGTCCTTTAGCCTCTTTAGCAAGTCACTACGATTCTCATCCTCCGAAAAGATTGAATACTCCTCAGGTGTCACCCAAAAAATCCCTTCTTTACCCGACGAAACCGCCTCGCGTACAAGTAAATCCAGGAATAAGCACCGGTCTTTCTTGGTCTTCACTTTCTCAGGGAATCCAGCGCCCACCAGCCATTCTGAGAACTTATCGAGAAGCCCAGCCTGGTAAGTAGTACATTGACGCCCGCCAATATTCTTAGCTCTTGCCGCACGTCTTACATCAGCTGCCTTCTCATCCATATTAAAAATCACACCTCCATCTTTTATTGATGCAAATAAGTCGGCTCTTTTTGCAATAAAGTTGTCCTTTGCGATTTTTAGCCACGCACGATAAGCATCCTCTTCAATTCCAATTGGAGTTATCTTCTCTTTTGCGTCATTATAGATATTTTTGGATCCTAGAATATATAACTTTTTACCTTCGGAAGTTGTAGTTATTAATGGCTTTGCGTATGCCGGTGGATCTGTCCAGTTAAGATGGAGTAAATGCTGAACCTTTTCGGATTCGGATAATACAATATCTGCAATATACCAATCAAGAATTGGACTAGCAAAGCGTTCTTTGATATAGTCTGGCCATGAATAAGCTTCTCTTTTAACATCTAAAGTTGAGAATCCAACATCTGCTATAACCGAAGGCGGTGGTTCTACTCTTTCCGGTTCAGCCACAGGAGCATATTCTGGTAGCTTGATATCTATGCCTGAATCTCTCACAAGAAGGCGGTCCAATAAAGTGTCTTTCTCACCCAGAGTAAATGCGAACACATTATCTCTTGATTGAAGATGACCAATACGACCGTGCTTATCCTTTAATTGAAATCCTGAATCAATAGCTGATTGTAGAATATAGGATAGAACAGACTGAGTATATTGTTTCATAAATGAATGATTGAAGAGGTCTTCTTTTTTCCAAATAGGTTTTCTTGCAAATAGTTTGAGAACTTTATCAAGAACTTCATCTTTTACATCCAAAATAGCAGAGAGTGGTCTCTCATGATCCGGATCAATCTTAGACTCTTCAATGGAGCATGTAATTTGATAGGACCCTTCTTCAAATGTGGGAGCTGCCATTCCAGATAATGGTAGATTAATGAGAGTTCCTTCTGGGTCTTGATTACGATGCTGAGGAATTAAAAAGCGCTCTCCAGCTTCATTTGGCTCTCCTCTCCACTGAGGAGGAAGACTATTTACCGATTCTTGTAGTTCGCAATCCATAGCAGACTCCATAACAAATCGCTTCACTTTTGCAATTCGAACACCCTTATCTTCCACAAATGTGCGATAAATATACTCATCGACAGTTTCCTGCGTTGAGTCTGGATAACGACATACATGAAGATATACTGTGCAATTCTGCTCCTCAAATGGAAGCATAGAATGTGAACATGTTCTTAATCCACGACCCAATACCTGCTCAATTCTACTCATGTTAAACCAAGGATCCAGCACGTGAATCTGTCTTACATTTCTAAAATCAACACCTTCTGATACTTTTGGTGAGGCAATCACAACTCGAATGTCAGAACCATCTGCATTTTCCGCTCTTTTTAGTCGAACAAGTGCCTTTTTGATTTCAGAATCCGATACATCCGATGTAAAAAGAACATATTTACCCTTTGAACCACGTGGAGTTTCGCCAGAAATATCTTTGAGTAAACGATTACCGTTTGCAGGTTCAAATCCATGCTCTTCAAGACACATGGCAAAGAGTTGTGCGCCAGATTCAACCACGTTTGAGTAAACAAATGCTATACCTGTAGTGGATTCTAAAATCTTCATAATAAGACCAAACTTAGAGCTATAAAGTGGAATCTTAGATGGCGCAAGAAACTGCTCACCTCTATACGAGAAACCTCCTTCTCCTTTGTTGAATGTATCGCGGAATCCCTTATTTTCAGGATATACGCAAATCAAACGAGAATCTGAAACTGCCTTTACAGTGAGTCCCTTGATTGCGGCTGATTGAAGCGGTGATACAAATGACTT
>Ga0209189_1002598_pt1 | contig 12578 bp, 11 predicted proteins | sample C_130820_EF_Meta_FD_187308 | JGI IMG/M metagenome (GOLD analysis project Ga0209189, IMG submission 187308) | Freshwater microbial communities from Lake Croche, Canada to study carbon cycling - C_130820_EF_MetaG (SPAdes) (version 3) | ecosystem: Environmental > Aquatic > Freshwater > Lake...
CATCAGCCTGGCCGACAGCACCACGTCCACGCGCGCGCTCGCCTCATCCACGAAGTGGCTGCGCAACAGGCGCATGAACAGGTCCGCCCCAATGACCAGCAGCATGCCGATGGCCAGCGCCCACAGGGTTTCGACCGCATGGTTGGGCACGACGCGGTCGTAGACGTTCATCGAGAACATCGGCAGTGCCAGGGCAAACAGGTTGATGAGCAGCGCCGCCAGCAGCACGTCGCGATAGACGAAGCGCTGAGCCAGCAGCGCGCTCCAGAACCAGTGCTCGGGAACGCCGCCGGCCTTCGGTGCCGAAGGCGCGCTGCCGTCGAAGCGGAAATGAGGCCGCACGAAAAGCACCAGACCGCTGTAGCGGGCCTCGAGTTCGGCTGCGGTGAGCACCACAGCGCCCTGGCCGGTTTCGGGCATCAGCACGCGTGCGTTGTCGCCGTCGCGGCCCAGCAGCACGCAGGCCTGATCGTCGCGCAGGATCAGCAGCACCGGCAGGGTGGCCGCATCGATGTCGGCCAGTGGCAGCCGTTGCAGCCGCGTGACCATGCCTGCACGTGCGGCGGCCCGCTCCGCCAGATCGAGCGGCAGGCGGCCTTGGCTGGCGGCGCTGATGGGCAAGCCCGCAGACAACGCGGCACGTGTGGTCGCATGGCCTTGCAAACGGCAGATCTCGACCAGACAGTCGAGCAGCGGATCGGGATGGGTCAGGTCTTCACGCACACGTTGCAACAGGCAGCTGGCTGAGGGCAGAACTAGGGATCACTAGATATCGGCACAGTGAAACCCAAATTGACCCTGACGTCGATCGGCGAAGTAGCGCTTGAGCGTTTCGCTCACGGTCAGAAAAGCCAGTTCATCCCAAGGCACCTCATGCTCATGGAAAAGCCGTGCCTCGATGGTCTCGGGCCCCGGCGCAAACTGGGTGTTCGACAACTCGGCAAGGTAGAACACATGAACCTGGCCCGCGCGCACCACATTCAGCAGGCTGAACAGCGACTTCAGCTCGAAGTTCGCCCCAGCTTCCTCGACCGTTTCGCGGATGGCGCCCTGGGCCAAGGTCTCGCCCAGTTCCATGAAGCCGGCTGGCAGCGTCCAGAAACCGTGGCGCGGCTCGATGTTGCGGCGGCACAGCAGCACCTGTTCGCCCCAGATCGGCACCGTGCCAACCACATTCAGAGGGTTTTCGTAGTGCACGACCTTGCAGGCGCTGCACACCGCGCGGTGGCGGTTGTCATCGGGCGGCACGAGGTAATCCGTGGCTGCGCCGCAGGCCTTGCAATGCCGAATGCTGCGTGAGGAAAGCATGAGTTCAGTGTAGCGGTCGGTCGATGTCAGGCAGCCTGTGGCCAACCAGCATGAATCCCCTGCGTGGCATCATCGTTTGGCGCTGCCTCGCGGCGTGGCGCGCTGACATGCGCGTGCGATTCGGCATCCACTTCGATCCGCCCATGAGCGACCTTCATCCCGACTGGCTGCGCCCGACATTCACCGTGCCCGGCGTGGCCGCGCTCATGACCACGCGCCGCGGAGGCTTCAGCGCGGCGCCCTTCGACAGCATGAATGTGCGCGACGGTCTGGGCGACGAGCCTGCCGCAGTGGAGCGCAACCGGTCCTTGCTCGAGCGGGCCATCGGCGTGCCGCCGGTGCACTTGAATCAGGTGCACGGTCGTGGCGTGGTTCGATTGCACCGCGCCGATGCGCAGCGCACTGACTCTTTGCATGAGGCCGATGCCAGCGTCACCACCGATTCGCTCGTGGCCTGCGCGGTGCAGGTGGCCGACTGTTTGCCGGTGCTGTTTGCCGCACCCGGCGCGGTGGCCGCCGCGCACGCGGGCTGGCGTGGCCTGGCGGCCGGTGTGCTCGAGGCGACTCTGGATGCCGTGTGCGCCGCTTCGGGTTGCCAGCCGCAGGCCGTCGAGGCGTGGCTCGGGCCGTGCATCGGGCCACGGCAGTTCGAGGTCGGCGATGACGTGCGGCAGGCCTTTTTGGGCCATCAGAGCGACGCTGAACTGAGGTTCGCCCCACTCGGGGCCGGCAAGTGGCTGGCCCATTTGCCTTTGCTGGCGACCGACCGGCTGCGTCAGCGCGGCGTGAAATCGATCAGCGGCGGCAACTGGTGCACCGTCGAGGACGCGTCACGGTTCTTTTCGTTCCGCCGCGACCGCCTCACCGGGCGCATGGTCGCTGCCATCTGGCTGGCTGGCTGACTCGCTGGCCGACTCAAGCGTCGCGGCCTGCGCGTCGGCCGCGCGACGGCTGCGTTTGCGCGATGGGCTGCCCATCACATAAAGCACCACGGACAGCGGCAGCAGGCCATAGAACAGGAAAGTGAAGAAAGCACCGAGCAAGGTGCCGTTCGAGCTGGTGGCTTCAGCGGCCGTCATCATCACGACGACATACATCCAAGCGATCGCGACCAGATACATCGTGCTGCCTCTCCGATTCGAAACCGTGTGTCTGTATTCTCTGCGTTTGTCGGGCGTGAAATTTACGGCGCCCAATCGAACCGTCAGGCACTGAAGCCATCCCTGGCTTGAAGCGAGAAAGAACCCCCACTTGAAAAGAACATCCAGTTTTGTGCGCGGTGATGCGAAGACTTCGGCCGGCGATGCAGCGGCCAAGGCCCTGGGTGAAACGGCGGCCGAGGCGGTGAAGTCGCTGACCAGCCTGAGCCTGCCGTTCCATTCCATCGCTCAGCTGCAAATGGACTACATGGAGCGGGCCGGTGAGCTGTGGAAGCAGGCTCTGGATGCGACGGCGCCCGGGGGTTCAACCTTGGCCCCTGCGCCCAGAGCGCCTTTGAATGACCGTCGGTTTGCAGCTCCCGAATGGACCGCCAGCCCGGCCAGCGATTTCTCGGCGCAGATGTACCTGCTCAATGCGCGCACGCTGATGGATCTGGCCGATCAGGTGCAAGGCGATGAGAAGACCCGCCAGCGAATCCGCTTTGCGGTGCAGCAGTGGGTCGACGCCGCCGCGCCCAGCAACTACCTGGCGCTCAACCCCGAGGCCCAGCGCAAGGCACTCGACACGCAGGGCGAAAGCCTGTCACAGGGCCTGCGTCAGTTCTGGCACGACGTGCAGCAGGGACATGTCTCGCAGACCGATGAAAGCCGATTCGAAGTCGGCCGCAATGTGGCCACCTCAGAAGGCGCCGTGGTCTTCGAAAACGAGCTGTTCCAGCTGCTTGAATACAAGCCACTCACGCCCAAGGTCCACGCCCGTCCGATGCTGTTCGTGCCGCCTTGCATCAACAAGTTCTACATCCTTGACTTGCAGCCCGACAACTCGCTGATTCGCTACACCGTGGCCCAGGGCCACCGCGTGTTCGTGATCAGTTGGCGCAATCCCGATGAGAGCCTGTCGAAGGTCACCTGGGACGATTACGTCGAGCAAGCCGCCATCCGCGCGATCGAAGTGGTGCGCGAGATCACGAAGGCCGACAAGATCAACACGCTGGGCTTTTGCGTGGGCGGCACGCTGCTGTCCACCGCGCTGGCCGTGATGGCAGCGCGCGGCCAGCAGCCCGCAGCCAGCGTCACCTTGCTGACCACGCTGCTCGACTTCAGCCACACCGGCATCCTCGATGTGTTCATCGATGAGGCCATGGTGCAAATGCGCGAGGTCACCATCGGCCCCGACAGCCCCAACGGCGGCGGCCTGCTCAAGGGCAGTGAACTCGCCAGCACCTTCAGCGCGCTGCGACCCAACGATCTGGTGTGGAACTACGTGGTGGGCAACTACCTCAAGGGCGAGCCGCCGCCAGCGTTCGACCTGCTCTACTGGAACAGCGACAGCACCAACTTGCCCGGGCCGATGTTCTGCTGGTACCTGCGCAAGACCTATCTCGAAAACAAGCTGATGCGTCGCGGCGGTGTCACGGTGTGTGGCGAGTCGTTGGATCTGGGCCTGATCGATGCGCCTGTGTATGTATTCGGCTCGCGCGAGGACCACATCGTCCCGTGGGAGGCGGCCTACCGCAACACCCAGGTGCTGAGCGGCGCTCGGCGCAAGATCCGTTTTGTGCTCGGCGCATCCGGCCACATCGCTGGCGTCATCAACCCGCCGGCCAAGAAAAAGCGCAGTTTCTGGACCGGCCGCACGTCAGCCTTGCCGGCTGATGCGGCGAACTGGCTGGACAATGCCGAAGAACATCCAGGCAGTTGGTGGACCGACTGGTCAGACTGGCTGGCCGCGCAGGCCGGTCGCCAGATCGCCGCGCCAGTGCAGCCTGGAGATGATCGCTACCCCGCCATCGAAGCGGCCCCTGGCCGTTACGTGCGTCAAAGACACTGATCACCTCGTTGCCGCAAGCCTGGCTTGCGGCGCCGGCTTTGCGTCCAGACATTCAGATTCCACTTCGACCTCTCATCCGAACTTTCAGGAGATTTCATGAGCACAGACATCGTCATCGTTTCAGCGGCCCGCACGGGCGTGGGCAAGTTCGGCGGCAGCTTGGCCAAGATGCCGGCGTCGGCGCTGGGTTCGACCGTGATCGCCGAGGTGCTCAAGCGTGCCGGCCTGAGCGGCGAGCACGTCAGCGAAGTCATCATGGGTCAGGTCCTGCAAGCAGGCACCGGCCAGAACCCGGCTCGCCAGGCCTCGATCGGTGCCGGTTTGCCCAACACCGTGCCGGCGATGACCATCAACAAGCTGTGCGGATCGGGCCTGAAGTCGGTGGTGCTGGCGGTTCAGGCCATTCGTGACGGCGATGCCGACATCGTGGTGGCCGGTGGCCAGGAAAACATGAGTCTTGCACCCCATGTGCTGCCCGGATCTCGCGACGGGGTTCGCATGGGTGACTGGAAGCTGCAAGACACCATGCTCAGCGACGGCCTCACCGACGCCTTCAACCTGTATCACATGGGCATCACCGCCGAGAACATCGCCAAGCAGTTCGGCATCAGCCGCGAAGCGCAAGACGCATTCGCGCTGGCCTCGCAGCTCAAGGCGATTGCCGCGCAACAGGCCGGCCGTTTCAACGACGAGATCGTTGGCGTGAGCATTCCGCAGCGCAAGGGCGACCCGCTGATCTTCGCCACCGACGAATTCGTCAACACCAAGTCGTCCGCCGAAGGGCTCGCCGGTCTGCGTCCTGCCTTCGACAAGGCCGGCTCGGTGACCGCAGGCAACGCCTCGGGCATCAATGACGGTGCTGCTGCGGTGCTGGTGATGAGCGCCGCACGCGCCTCGGCCCTCGGTCTGACGCCCATGGCGCGCATTGCCAGCTATGCCAGCTCGGGGCTTGATCCGGCCATCATGGGCATGGGCCCGGTGTCGGCGTCGCAGCGTGCACTGGCGCGTGCGGGTTGGCGCGCTGATGAACTCGACCTGATGGAAGTCAACGAGGCATTCGCCGCCCAATCCTGTGCGGTGCATCAGGAAATGGGCTGGGACATCAGCAAGGTCAATGTCAACGGCGGAGCCATCGCCATCGGCCACCCAATCGGGGCATCGGGCTGCCGCGTGCTGGTCACGCTCTTGCACGAGATGCAAAAGCGCCGCGCTCGCAAGGGTCTGGCCAGCCTGTGCATCGGGGGCGGCATGGGCATTGCAATGACGCTCGAGTGCTGAATACACAAGACGGCCTGAGAGGCCAATCGAACCTTTGGAGAGACAAATGAGCAACAAGATTGCCTACGTGACCGGCGGCATGGGCGGCATCGGCACCACCATGTGCCAGCGGCTGCACCGCGATGGATTCACCGTGATTGCCGGCTGCGGCCCCAGCCGAGACTTCAACAAGTGGCTCGACGAGCAAAAGGCGCAGGGCTACACCTTCTTCGCGTCGGTGGGCAATGTCGGCGACTGGGATTCGACCTGCGAAGCCTTTGCGAAGGCCAAGGCCGAACACGGCCCCATCGATGTGCTGGTCAACAACGCCGGCATCACCCGAGACGGCATGTTCCGCAAGATGACCCGCGCCGACTGGGATGCGGTGATCGAGACCAACCTGACCAGCTTGTTCAACGTGACCAAGCAGGTCATCGAAGACATGCTCGAGCGGGGCTGGGGTCGCATCATCAACATCAGTTCGGTCAACGGCGCCAAAGGCCAGTTCGGCCAGACCAACTACTCGGCGGCCAAGGCCGGCATGCACGGCTTCACGATGTCGTTGGCGCAGGAAGTGGCCAACAAGGGCGTGACGGTCAACACCGTGAGCCCGGGCTACATCGCCACCGAAATGGTCAAGGCCATCCGCCAAGATGTGCTCGACAAGATCATCGCCGGCATCCCCGTCAAGCGCCTTGGCACGCCCGATGACATCGCATCCATCGTGTCGTGGGTGGCGTCCGAAGAGTCAGGCTTTGCCACCGGAGCCGACTTCTCGGTCAACGGCGGATTGCACATGGGTTGAGGCGGTGGCTGGCAAGCTCCGGTCCGTGGGGGCAAAGGCCCGCTTCACCGCAGATTGAACTCACGCTGTCGGCCGTCCGCGGTGGCCTGGATCCTCGGTGGTGGTCTGCGGACCGGACTTCACCGTTGCCTTGGTGAAAATAACCCACTAGGTTAAGATTGCGGCTCGTGGAGAAAGCCACCCCCCATTGCAAACTGGCGGTTGTCAAGGCCATGGTCGTCGCCGGGAAGGTGCGAACGACAAGAGGCGCTCGCGAGGGGGCCGTGGCCTTGGGTCTGGACTTCGACGGGATGCTCGCCGTCGTGATGGGGCTGACCAAGGCCGACTTCCACAAGAGCATGACCACTCATGCCGGTCACCGGGTGTGGCAGGACGTGTACCGGCCCGTGACGCCGGCCGGCGAGGTCTATCTGAAGCTGACGGTGATCGATGAAGTGCTCATCGTGTCGTTCAAGGAGCTGTGACCATGAAGTGCCCGACCTGCGGTGCGGCAAAGCTGGTGCATGACACCCGTGACTTGCCATATGCCTACAAAGGCGAGTCCACGATCCTGCCCCAGGTGACGGGCGACTTCTGTCCGGCCTGCGACGAATCCATCTTGGACGCATCTGAATCGCGCCGCACGATGGAACTGATGCTGGCCTTCAGCAAACAGGTGAACGCCTCCTTCGTCGACCCGGACTTCATCGCCAGCGTGCGCAAGAAGCTCGAACTGGACCAGCGCGAGGCCGCCGAGATCTTCGGCGGCGGCGTCAATGCATTCTCGAGGTATGAGAACGGCAAGACCAAACCGCCATTGGCGCTTGTGAAACTGCTGAAGGTGCTGGATCGCCACCCTGAACTGCTGGGCGAGGTGAGGGCGTCCTGACTCAACCACCGGCTACTCCCGCCAAGTGGGAGGCGCTGATCGCTGCCGCCCCGGGCAAGGACCGGTGTCGGTCAGGCTGGCTGTCAGCCGCCCTCGGCTGACACCCGCAACGAGCGGGCCACCTCGGCCAGCGTGGCATGGTCTGCGTTGGCGGGCTCGAGCAGCGCGGCGTTGGCGAAGTCGGCGTAGTTACGCTGCATCGATTGCATGTACACCGGGTCGTAGTGGGTGGTCAGCAGTTGTTCGACCACGCCTTCGATGTGCCCCGAACTGGCCGCGGTTTGCCACTCGTTGATGACCTCGTTGCCGCGCAGGGCGCGCAGCGCATCGAGCCGCAGGCAAAACGCGGGCACGTCTTTGACGAAGAAGTCATAGTCTTCCATCAGCAGCCGCACGCGCGCGGCCACCGACAGCTCGACGCGCACGCATGGCGATGCCCGCATGCGGTCGATCAACTGCTCGGGTACGCGCAACTCGCCCACCTTGCGGCTTTCGCTTTCGATCCACACCGGGCGCGCCGCATCAAGCCGCCGAAGCGCATCCCACAGCAGCGTTTCGAATCGCTTTTGCGAGGGCTGCGGATGCCCCGGCACGAGCCCCAGCACCGAGCCGCGGTGATTGGCGAGGCCTTCCAGATCGAGCACCTGCGCGCCTTGCGCGTGCAAGGCTGTGAGCAGACGGCTCTTGCCTGAGCCGGTCTTGCCGCACAGCACGCGAAATCGAAACCGCTCGGGCAGCCTCTCGAGCTCGTCCATCACCGCGCGGCGATAGGCACGGTAGCCGCCTTCGACCACCTGCACCCGAAAGCCGATCTGGCCGAGCACCAGCGCCAGCGAGCCGCTGCGTTGGCCACCGCGCCAGCAGTAGACGAGCGGTTGCCAGTCGCGGGGCTTGTCGAGCACGTGGCGCTCGATGTGGCTGGCCACGTTGCGAGCCACCAGCGCCGCGCCGCGCTTGCGCGCCACGAAGGGCGAGATCTGCTTGTATTCGGTGCCCACGAGCACGCGCTCTTCGTCGTTGAGGCTGGGCCAGTTGAGCGCGCCCGGCAGGTGGTCCAAGGCGTACTCGCCTTCGGAGCGCGCGTCGATGATGGCGTCGAAGTGGTCGAGGCTAGCCAGGCAGTCAACTGCCGAAATGGGCGTCAGTGCCATGTGATCTTTCCGGCTGCGGCCGTGTTCTTTTTCGATGGGAAGGGCATGGTCTGGCGTTCAGGCGGCGATGGCATCGAGCAGCTCGGTCTCGACGGCGATCTGGGTGCGGCTGTGCGACAGCGCGGCACCGTCGAGCAAAAAGGTGTCTTCGATGCGCTCGCCCAGCGTGGTGATCTTGGCCAGTTGCAGGTTGATCTGGTGACGGGCCAGCACCCGTGCGATGGCATACAGCAGCCCCGAGCGGTCGCTTGCCGACACACTTAGCAGCCACAGCTGAGCGCGGTCGTCGGGCGCCAGGGTGATGCGTGGGGTGATCGGGAACGATTTGACGCGACGCGACGTGCGGCCCCGGCTGGGTTCGGGCAGCGAATCCTGCGACAGCAAAGACAGCACCAGGTCGGACTCGACCAGCGAAATGAAGTCGCGGTACTGACCGCTTGGCGTGCCGTCGCGCGAGTACTCCAGCAGCGGGTTGGTGACCTGGAAGGTGTCCAGTGCGTAGCCAGACCGTGTCGTGTGCACCTTGGCTTCAAGGATGTTGAAGCTGGCCGAGTCGAAATAGCCGCAGATGCGCGCGAACAGGTCGGCGCTGTCGCGCACGTAGACGGTGACTTCGAGGCCCTCGCCGATCGGCGACACGCGAGCCTTGACCACGGGCGTGGCCGATGCCAGTTGCGCGCTGAGGGTGCGTGCATGCCAAGCGATCTCGCCTGAATCGTGGCGGGCGAAGTAGCTCAGCTCGAGCGTCTTCCACAGCGGCTCTTCCACGCCGCTCGGCTGCAGGCTCAGATTCAACAAGGAGCGTGCCTCCTGCTTGCGCGCTTCGATTTCGGCGTCGAGCTGTGGCTGAGCACCGCCGAGCGAACGCAGCGTGGCGCGGTACAGATCCTCGAGTAGCTTGCCCTTCCAGGCGTTCCAGACCTTGGGGCTGGTGCCGCGAATGTCCGCCACCGTGAGCAGGTACAGCGCGGTCAGCCGCCGCTCGTTGCCCACCATCTGGGCGAATGCCTTGATCACCTCGGGGTCGCTCAGGTCTTCTTTTTGCGCCACGCGCGACATCGTCAGATGCGACTTCACCAGGAATTCGACGAGCTCCGTGTCATCGCGGTCCACCCCGTGTTCGCGGCAAAAGCGCCGCGCTTCGACTGCGCCCAGATCCGAGTGGTCACCGCCGCGGCCCTTGGCCACATCATGAAACAGAGCGGCCAGATACAGCACATAAGGCCGATCCCACTGCATCGCCAGCTGTGAGCAGTAGGGGTACTCGTGCGCGTGCTCCGGAATGAAGAAGCGGCGCACGTTACGCACCACCATCAGGATGTGCTGATCGACCGTGTACACGTGGAACAGGTCATGCTGCATCTGACCCACGATGCGCCTGAACACCCACAGGTAGCGACCCAGCACGCTGGTCTCGTTCATCAGCCGCAAGGCCAGGTTCTGACCGATCGGTGCCTTGAGGATGTTCATGAAGGCGGCCCGGTTGACCGGGTCGCTGCGGAACTGCGCGTTCATCAGATCACGCGAGTTGTAAAGGGCGCGCAGCGTGCGCGCCGACAGGGCCTTGGGGCCGCCTTCGGTCTGATACGCCTGAAAGGTCTGCATGATCGCGTGCGGATGGGTGCGATACAGATCGTCGCTGGCCACTTCGAGCGTGCCGTCTCGCTCGAAAAAGCAGTCGTTGATCGGCCGCATGGGCATGTCTTGCATGCCGCTGATGCGCTCTTCGATGTTGAGCATCAGGATCTGGTTGAGTTGCACGACCGCCTTGGCCGCCCAGTAGTACCTCTTCATCAGGGCTTCGGACGCTTGCTGATCTGTCTGGGCCTGGTAGCCAAAGCGCTCGGCGATGGATTGCTGCAGGTCGAACACCAGCCGGTCTTCGCGGCGGCCTGCCACCAGATGAAGCTGCACGCGAATGAGCTTGAGCAGGCCTTCGTTTCTTTGCAGCTGCTTCAACTCGAACGGCGTGGCCAGACCGTCGGCGGCCAGTTCGCTCCAGCTGCGACCGAAACCGGCCGCGCGCGACACCCAGCGGATCACCTGCAAGTCGCGCAGACCGCCGGGGCTTTCCTTGCAATTGGGCTCCAGCGAGTAGGGCGTGTCCTCGAACTTCTGATGACGCTGTCGCATTTCCAGTTGCTTGGCACGCAGGAAGGAGCGCGGGTTCATGGCCAGCTCTTGATTGCGGCGAAACACCACAAACCCGCGACGTGAGCCGCACACACGGCGCGCTTCGAGCAGCGCGGTCTGCACGGTGACGTCGCGCTCGGCTTCGAGGCTGCACTCTTCCACGGTGCGCACGCTCGAGCCGATCTCCAGGCCCACATCCCAGCATGCGGTGATGAACGATTCAATGGCTTGGGCGTTGCTCTCATCGCAGGGTTGGCCACCGACCAGCGCAGACGGAGTCAGCACCAGAACGTCGACATCGGAGTGCGGAAACAGCTCGCCCCTGCCGTAGCCACCGACCGCCAGCAAGGACGCATCGGCTGGCATGCCCATCAGACGCCACAGGCTCGACAGGGTCGCATCCGCGTGACGCGACAGGCTGTGAAGCAGCTTTCTGGCTGACTGCGCGCTGGGCCTGCCGCTTTCGAACTCTCGAACCAGCGCCGTCTTTCCGGCACGGAACTGCAGCCGCATCTGCGAGATCGCCACCGGATTGACGTGACCGGCCTTGAAGCGTGGTGAGCGCTCAGCCATGGCCATGTGCGCGATCGCCTGAGCGCATGACTGCAGCCGCGCCTGGGGCGATCAGGCGGTTGCGGTGTCGCGGATGAACTGCGGCACGGCGGGGCTGCCCGCCGAGAGCGTGAGCACTTCGTAGCCGGTGTCGGTGACCAACACCGTGTGCTCCCACTGAGCCGACAGGGAACGGTCGCGGGTGACGATGGTCCAGCCGTCGCCGGCCTCACGAATGTCACGGCGACCCGCATTGACCATGGGCTCGATGGTGAACACCATGCCAGTAGTCATCACTTCGAGCGTGCCCGGGCGGCCGTAGTGCAGCACCTGCGGTTCTTCATGGAACTTGCGGCCGATGCCGTGGCCGCAGAACTCGCGCACCACCGAAAAGCCGTTGTTCTCGGCGAAGGTCTGGATCGCGTATCCGATGTCACCGAGCCGCGCGCCGGGCCTGACCTTGGCAATGCCGTGCCACATGGCCTCGTAGGTCATCTGGCACAGCCGACGCGCTGCGATCGAGCCTTCGCCGACCACGAACATGCGGCTGGTGTCGCCGTGCCAACCATCCTTGATGGTGGTGATGTCAACGTTGACGATGTCGCCATTCTTCAGCTGCCGATCGCTCGGAATGCCGTGGCAAATTTGCTGGTTGATCGATGTGCAGATCGACTTCGGGAAAGGCTGGTAGCCCGGCGGTGCGTAGTTCAGCGGCGCCGGAATGCATTGCTGCACTTCCACCATGTAGTCATGGGCCAGTTTGTCGATGGCATCGGTGGTGATGCCCGGCACGATGTGGGGCGTGAGGTAGTCGAGAACCTCGGAGGCCAGCCGCCCGGCGATGCGCATGCCTTCGATGTCGGCAGCGGTTTTGATGGAGATCGTCATGCGTCGAATTATCTCACCCGACCCCTAAAATCAAGGGCAATCCCGTGGCCTTTCTCGCCACTTCCGGGTCATCCCGCCCGCACCAGAGCCCCCTTCGCGTGACCAAACCGACCCAGCACCTGCTCCACTTCGAAGGGGGCAATGCGCTCCCGGCCTTTCGCGCCTTGTCGTTGCTGGCCAAGCTGTCTCGGCAGTTGCCGCGCATCACCGCAGTTCATGCGCGCCATGTGCACTGGGTGAGCAGCGCCGCGCCGCTCGAGCGCGCCGAGCGCGACGCACTTGAAGGTCTGCTGCGCTACGGCGACCCCTATGCCGGCCCGAGTGACGGCACGCTGATCGTGATCGCGCCGCGCCTGGGCACGGTGTCGCCCTGGGCCTCGAAGGCCACGGACATTGCCCACAACTGCGGCATCGGCATTCGGCGCGTCGAGCGTGTCACCGAATACCGACTCACCCTCAAGACCGGCCTGCTCGGCGGCAGCAAGCCGCTGAGCGCCGATGAACTGCAGGCCGTGTGCGAGCTGCTGCACGACCGCATGACCGAAAGCGTGCTGCTCACGCGCGAAGGCGCGGCACACCTGTTTGACGAACAGCCCGCTGCGCCGATGGCGCACGTCGATGTGCT
>Ga0209189_1002600_pt1 | contig 12574 bp, 11 predicted proteins | sample C_130820_EF_Meta_FD_187308 | JGI IMG/M metagenome (GOLD analysis project Ga0209189, IMG submission 187308) | Freshwater microbial communities from Lake Croche, Canada to study carbon cycling - C_130820_EF_MetaG (SPAdes) (version 3) | ecosystem: Environmental > Aquatic > Freshwater > Lake...
ACCTATCCAAGGTTAAAAACCTTCAAAAGGCAAAAGCGGCATTTCAATGTGCTTCTGAGATTATTTCTAACATTTCCAGGCAGAAACCCGATTGGGAGACCGAGCTAGTTAAGTATAGATTGGATGACTTAAATAAAAAGATTATGGCACTTGATTCTCAGTCCTCCACCAATCCCCAACAAAACCCGTAGTACCCGATTCCCTTAGCGAATTGCTTTCAGAGCAGTGGGCAGATAACTCCATCTGATCGAAAAGACCTGAATCCGCAAAAAGGATAGATTTATGGGGGTCCCGGGTTCAAATCCCGGCGGCCCGATGTGAATTCGGCGGAGGTACCCGCTTCGATCGCATCGGGTTCGAGAGTTGAACCGAATTCACAAGGGCGCCAATTCCCTACGAATCCGCGGAGCGGGTAATGAGATTGCGCGGGGGTGGTGTAGGGGGCGAAATCCCGGCGGCCCGATGATTTTCCTGTTGGTGGAACTACTTTAGACTGAACCCATTCATCTGATTGGTGGGGAACTTCGAATATTCAGTTCACTACAAATCAGCGAAACAAATCAGAATGTGTGCCAGTACGTTCTAAACGCAAATGTTCGGGAGAGGCGGTATAAATCAAAATCCAATCAGGCTCGATGTGGAGATCGCGGGATCCCACAAATTCTCCATGAAGCGGATGGTCTTTGTAAGATGGTGGCAGAGGTGCGGTTTCGATCAAAAGATCAATGACCTTCTTAAGTTTCGAAAGGTCCTTTCCTCTCTTCTGGGCCCGGTTAACGTCTTTCCTGAAAGCGGTAGTGCTACTGACAGATCTCACAGGCCAAGGTGACGATAGAGATGCTTCTTCGATTCATGGTGCTTCACGCCTTTGCCCTTTCGGCTGTCCCGAAGAACTTTGACGGTTTGGGCGTTGGGCAGCGCCACCTCGAAGGGAAGTCCGCGGCGAAGTTGGATTTGGTGGAAGAGAAGCTGAATCGCATCGGAGGCAGTCATTCCCAATGAGGAAAGAATCTTTTCTGCCTGGCTTTTTACAGTGGGGGTGATTCGGGCCCGGATGGTGGTGGTTTTTAGCATAGATTCAATGTGGCGCGATTGTAGCTACAAGCAAGGAGTTGTTTTGCCATAGGTATATTTTGGCTGCCTCTGAGATAACGGCCACTGAAGAGTCCTATTATGCTGAAGGGGTTAAGCTGTTTAGGGGTTAAGGTGCGGAGAAAATAAGTTAACTAACTTCGTCGAAACTTTACTCCCTTTGTCCCTGAATCCCTCATCGAAAGGAGTTAGCGATCCTATGCGCATAAGGGTTGTCGGGGGGTTAACCCGATATTTATGAGAGGTTTAGAATGGATGTATAGTGTTAAACATGAGGGCTTAAACTGGTATTTGCTGAGGTGGTATTGGGGTGCACACGCTATGAATTAGCGAAACCAGAGTGATTTTTGCAAAATTGGAGAGGCCAGATCATAAAAACACAAGGAGATGCGATAGAGCCCGTTCCGATGTGCGGAATAAAAGGCGGTAGACGGGATCTGGACAAGAAATCTATTGGAGCAGGACCTGTACGTTCTGCATTCTAGACCACATGTGTGTTGAGCGGAATTCACTAGAACGGAATGCCTTTTCAAAAAGGGAAAAGAATTGAATCGATGAAGTTTCTCGTTGCGGGCAGTGGATTTACAGGAGCGGTGATCGCACGCGAACTAGTCGATCAGATGGACTGTGAGGTCGATATTACGGAGGAGCGGGATCATCTGGGTGGGAACTGTCATACTGCGAGAGATCAAAATACTGGAGTCATGGTTCATGCCTATGGACCTCACATCTTTAATACGGACGATCGTGAAACGTGGGACTACGTCAATCGATATGGAAGGTTTATCCCCTACGTGAACAGGGTTAAGTCTGTTACCAAACAAGGAATCTTTTCGCTGCCGATTAATCTACACACAATTAATCAATTTTTCGGAAAGACCATGAACCCGGAAGAGGCCAGGGTGTTTGTTGGCCGCTTGGGAGTCAAAATCAACCATGAGCCTAGGAACTTTGAAGAACAGGCGCTGAAGATGATTGGGGAAGAGTTGTATGAGGCATTTTACAAAGGGTACACGTATAAACAGTGGGGGTGCAGTCCCCAAGACTTGCCGTCGTCGATATTCAACCGACTGCCTATTCGATTCGATTATAACGACAACTACTACAACAAGGCGTTTCAGGGGATCCCGGAAGAAGGATATACAAATGTAATTCAAAACATTCTGGAGCATCCGCGAATCCATCTAAGTCTAAATACTCCGGTTCTTGCCGATCAAATATCTCCAAACTACCAGCATGTTTTCTGGACAGGGTCACTCGACCGATTCTTTCACTATTCTCAGGGAATTCTGGGGTATCGGACATTAGAATTCGAAAAAATAGTGGCGAACGGAGACTATCAGGGAAATGCAGTCATGAACTATCCAGCTCGAGAAACGCCCTTTACCCGCATTCTTGAACACAAGCATCTGGCGCCATGGGAATCCCACTCGAAAACGATCGTTTTCCGGGAATATCCCAAAGAGGCACAGGAAGGAGACATTCCTTTTTATCCGAAAAGACTGGAGAGAGATCTTGTCGTACTCGGCAAGTATCAACAGCAAGCAAGGTCTTTGTCCGGTGTTTCATTTCATGGTCGGCTGGGCAATTATCGGTATATGGATATGGAGGCGGTGATCAGGGAGGCGAGACTTGCGGTCACCAACTTCGTTTTGAGGAAGAACAATGCTTAGCCAGAAAAACAACATCATATTGATGACGGCAGTAACCCTGGATTATATCAAGAAGTCCAAGAACTACTTTCAATCCATTGATCGATATTCAGAATGCAAAAAAAATATACTTATAGTCGTTTGGGATTTTGGAAAAAGGTTGCTCGCATTGCGACATCTTTTCGCGCTGCTCTTAGCCGGAAATGCAGGAAAGATGGGAATCAGGTTCTTGTTTCACGGAGGGGTTACACAAAAGAGCAAAAATTATTGCATTCAGCATGGGGAGTTTATCAAGGTTCTCAACAAAGAGGAAATGGCGGGCGACCCAGTCGTGGTCTTTACAGATGCCGACATGAGAATGCAAAGGCCGTTATCGCAGGTTGAAATGGACTTTCTTGAGAAACTCGAATCCGGGGACTTCTATGTTGGAATCAATGAACATCGGGAAGAAAGCCTTGAGGACGAGGCAGTCAAAATAGGTGGGACTCCAGCTTTTGTGGCCCAACACCGGACTGAAATAGAAAACAAAAAGATCTTTAATACTGGTGTCTATGCCGCCAGAACAACAACCATTCGGAAACTGTTAGAGACATATAATCACGAGCACCAGTTTTGGGCCAAAAACTTTTCAAACTATGCCTTACAGCAGTGGGTTATCTCCTATGTCATACAGTCGAACAGCTTCTTCCGAGTTCTTGAAATGCCTGCCAGTTTTCATAGCCATTGTCACCGGCCTTCACTGCTGCCAAACCCCGGTTCCTATGTTGATAAAAAGGGAATCCTGAGGATCGTTCAATCAGATCAGTCAGTGTTATTTAATCACAAATACTGTGAGTTGTTTGATCCAAGGCCATAAAACGTGAGTTTCTTATGCTCTTTTTTATCTTTGATTTGCCGATGATGCGTCGCCGTCGTTCGTAATCGCAGTCCTCCACCAATCCCCAACAAAACCCGTAGTATCCGATTCCCGTAGTGTACTGCTTTCGGGGCAGTGGGCAGATAACTCCTTCTGATCGAACAGACCTGAATATGCTAAATGGGTGGCTTTATGGGGGTCCCGGGTTCAAATCCCGGCGGCCCGATGATTTTCCAAAGGAAAATTGAGGACTGCCAAGATATTCCCCGCGGAGCGGGTAATGAGATTGCGCGGGGGCAGGTCCTAGGAGGCGAAAAAGGATTGGGCCAGGGGTGGGTGTTCGGGGGCCAATATCCCGCGCGAAGCGCAATTTCATCAAACCGCGGAGCGGGATTCGTGATTGCGTGGGGGTAGGTCCGAAGGGACGAATATCCCGGCGGCCCGATTGTTGGTACTCTCCAATAGCTATTTCGAGCTAAGATAGTCACTGAGGGATACTGAGAAATAGTGCCTTCAGACACGTTCGGGGAAGCTAATGACGACTACTGAGTTTTATGCTTAAATGTGAACTTATTAAAATATCAACTCTTATGAACTCAAGCGAAAAAAAATCGGATAAGCCAACGGTTGTAGTAATCATTCCATTTTATAATGGATCCAAATGGATTGAACGGGCGGTTGAAAGCGTCCATCGGCAGACCGTGCCACCAGACGAATTTATCATAGTAAATGATGGCTCTCAGCCACAAGAACGACAGGCTCTTGAGAAACTTTCTGATAGGTACCATTTTAAGATTATTGATAAACCAAACGGAGGCCAAGGTTCAGCTCGTAACGCTGGAGTATCAGCATCCATGTCTGATTATATATGTTTTTTGGATCAAGATGACATCTACCTAGAAGAACATAATGAGGTGCTACTTCAAGCTGTTCCAGCTCAAGTTTCTCGTCTCGGCTGGATATACGCGGATCTAAATATAGCTGATGAGGATGGGAATATAATCTTCAGCAAATGTGTTAAGGAACGGAGTCCCTCTCATCCGAAGCATTCACTTATCGAAAACCTTCGAAATGACATGTTTGTTCTGCCGTCTGCGTCAATTATTAACCGAAAAGCTTTTGAGGCTGTGGGTGGTTTTGATGAGCAATTTAAAGGATATGAAGACGATGATCTATTTCTTCGATTGTTTCGAAAAGGTTACACAAATTACTTTATAGATAAATCAATTACAACCTGGTGTATTCATGAAGAAAGTACGTCATTCAATATTGTCTTTTCTCAAAGTAGGTTAAAATATTTTAAAAAACTGAAGAATTCGTTCCCGAATCGTCCCAAAATGAATTTGTACTACCTTCGGGATTGCATAATACCTAGGTTTTCCCCGATGTTTATTGAAGCCGCTATTGTTTCAGTCCTAAAAAATAGTAAAGAACAGGAAGAAACGCTTAAAATTATAGATTCATACTATGCCGATATTGTGACAGATGACAGTGTTAGCTCGTCCCGCTTGAAAAAGTTAAAAGCGTTGATCTGGGTTCTCAAGCATATGCCTTCAGTTTATCGAAACGTTATCTTAATATTAATGCAATTCTCGTTCACGCGAAGGATCCTGCTGAGAAATATGCCCTCAATACGAGGTCACAACTTTCGGGTATAAACATAATGTTAACGATTTATACCTGACTCAATAAACTGCTGCTTTAAACCCGCATATTGTTCTGTTGGCGATAAGCTTTAATGCGGTTTCGTCGGCCCTAACTTCCAGTCCCCCACCAATCCCCAACAAAACCCGTAGTACCCGATTACCGTTGCGTATTGGGTTCGGGGCAGTCAGGAGACAACTCCTTAGCAGCGAACAGCCGCCAATCCCATGAAAAGGGGGTTTATGGGGGTCCCGGGTTCAAATCCCGGCGGCCCGATGAACTAAAAGGCGTAAAAACCCGTTCTGGCGGATAGGGTTAGGGAAGTGGGACGATTGACTCCCCTTAATCGTGAGATCATGGTGATTTTGTGAGTATGCATTTAGATTTTCCCAGCATCAGAATCCCTCTCTACCGCCCTGATCTCAGCGGCAATGAATTGGCCAATGTCCGTCAATGTCTGGAGAGTACATGGATATCGTCAAAGGGGGAGTTCATCGACCGTTTTCAGTCCGACTTCGCCCGCTTTATTGGCGCAGAGCACGTGGTTGCTGTTACCAATGGCACAGTCGCGTTGCATTTGGCCCTACTCGGGCTTGGCATCGGACCCGGTCACGAGGTGATTGTCCCGAGCTTCACTTACGTCGCACCCGTCAACGCCATCCACTATGTTGGCGCGACGCCCGTCTTCGCCGATGCCGATGCACGGACCTGGCAGATCGACCCCGAGCACGTCGCCCGTCTGATCACGCCGCGCACCCGCGCGATTCTTGCCGTGCATACCTACGGCCAAGCTTGCGACTTGCTCGCCCTTGGCGATCTATGCAAAAAGCACGGCCTGCGGCTGATCGAGGATTGTGCCGAAGCGTTCGGCACGCGCATCGGCAAACGGCACGTGGGTACCTTCGGTGACGTCGCCACCTTCAGCTTCTTTGGCAATAAGACTGTGACCACAGGCGAGGGCGGTATGGTTGTGTCCCGTGACGCCAAAATCCATACACTCATATGCAAGCTCCGCGGCCAAGGCCTTGCCGGTGAAAAAGAATACTGGCACGACGTTGTCGGTTACAACTACCGGATCACCAATATCTGTGCCGCCATCGGAGTGGCTCAGATGGAACGCGCGGATGAGTTGGTCGGACGAAAGCGGTCACTTGCGAGCTCTATACATGCTGCCATGGCTGACCTGCCGCTCGTCTTCCAGCTCGAGCAGCCTGGCACGACCCACGCGTTCTGGATGATTTCGGCCTTAGCGCGCTCCGAATCAGAACGTGTAGGGCTTCGACATGCTCTCAGATTGAATGGCATTGAGACACGACCCTTTTTTCATCCAGCCCACACCTTGCCGATGTATGTAGGTGGCCAGAGGGGTCTAAATGTGTCAGTCGACTTGGCCGCGCGCGGCCTGAACCTGCCCAGCTGGCCAGGGCTGAGCACAGGGCAGGTCGAGGAGATTGCCTTCGCCTGCCGCAACTTCTTCCGTCGTTGATGCCATGGCCGAGGGTACCGTCATCCAGATTGAGGACTTGGCTCCCCGGCACGAGGCTTCCTTAGTTGAGCTATTCAACGCCCTGGTCGCGCATGGCGATGAAACTTTTTTCCATCCACATCCGCTGACCGCGAACGAGGCGACCCGCCTGTGTCGCCATGCGGGCCTGGATCAATACTTCGTAGCGACGGTTGATAACAAGGTCGTTGGCTACGGCATGCTGCGAGGATGGGACGAGGGCTATGGCGTCCCTAGCGTCGGATTTGCCACGCATCCGGCGCATCGGCAGAAAAAAGTTTTCTCGACCCTCGTGCGCAGCCTTATCCGTCAGGCCAGGAACCGGGGGGCGACGAGGGTTCGAATGACATGCGATGCTCATCATGAACCGTTAGTCAGATGTTGTTCCCGCCTCGGCTTCATCTTCACGCCGCTTTCCCCGCAAAGACTCCTCGGAGTGCTCGACGTGAGACAGGATAAACTCGGCGATCCTTTGCGGGTAGGACTCTGCGCCGACGTCATGATGACCTGGGGCGGTGGCATGGATCTCATCGTCAATCAGCTGTGTGCCATTAAGGCGGCGGAACCAGCGAGCCGCATCTGTTTACTCGTGCCGGGTAAGCCGCCCGCCAAGCCAAAGGTCACATGGAAATCTTTCCGATATGTGATTCAGGATGCCGTGAAAGCCTTCCTCGGTAGACCCCGTTTCAAACAGAATGCTGACGACCCGCAGGCGCCTCGCGTGGCCGATCTCGTCCGACGGATGCGAGAAGTTGACCCGAAGTTGGAAATACGTTACGCGTCCGGACTCGACGATGGTCTCGCCGCCACGGCTGCGGCCTTGCAACTCGATGCCGTCTGCTTGGCGATGCGGCTGCCAAAACCTCGGCCTGCCTGTGCCCTGATCGGCTATATCCCCGACTACCAGCATCGGCACATGCCCCACCTTTTCTCGGCAAAGGAACTGGTTGAGCGAGACGAAGTGTTCGGCCGGCTTATCGCTTCCAGTGATGCCATGGTCATGAGTTCCCAAGCGGTGGCCGAGGATATGCGCCGCTTCACGCCCGAGCCGCTACCGGGACTGCACGCGGTGCCGTTTGCGCCCAACCTGAACTCGGAATGGCTTAGGGACAGGCCCAAAAGGCTCGCGGCTTATGGGATCGGTGGCCCCTACTTCATTGTTTGCAATCAGTTCTGGATGCATAAAGACCACCTCACGGTTTTTCGTGCCATGAAGGAAATCGCTCTGCGCTGGCTCAACGTCTCGCTTGTATGCACCGGTGATACAACGGACTACCGGAATCCAAGCTACTTTGGCAAACTGGAGGCGGAAGCGACAAAGCTCGGCTTGGGTTCGCGCCTCCGATTCCTGGGCCACATCCCCAAGCGCGATCAGATCGAGCTGTTGAAACATGCGGTTGCATTGGTGCAACCGACGCTCTTCGAGGGTGCACCTGGTGGCGGCGCGACTTATGACGCTGTTGCAATCGGGCAGCGCGTGTTGCTTACCGACTTACCGGTGAACCAGGAAATCGACGGTGGCGACATGCGATTTTTTGCGTGCGGAGACCATCGGGGATTGGCGAAACTAATGGAGTCTGTCTTGGATGAGGCGCCTGTGCAAAGAAATGATGTGGCCTTGTTAGCTCGGAGCAACGCTAGGTTACGCCGTGCTGGCGAGTCCATTTGGAGCGCGATACGCGGCGCAATCGACAAGTACAAAAAGGACGAGGCCTCGGGTCAAGTCTCACTTCCATCGGATGGCTAGCATTACGAGGAAAGATCTGAAGAAATACTATAAAGTAGCACGGCGCTTATACCGTTCACGCAGCCAACGAAGCTTCCAGTTCTTGAAAATCAGCCACCAGCCTCGCTTAGGCTTGGCACCACGAATCTTGTTGAGCAAGTAAAGTGAGGCGAGGTATTTCCGTGTATTCAAACAAAAATCTATTTCGCGTGAATTTCCTCTCCTGGACATTCGAAGGAATGGGCGCATTAGGATGTCATAATGACTTGCCAGTTCGGTCGCAGAGAAAAGCTGAGGAGTGGGGTGGGTAGTGAAAGTGGCAATCGTTCGATCGTAAAACACACAGTTGAGGTGGTGCAGATTCCGGTAGAACCAGGCGGTATCCGAGTGGTGGCCCATATCAAAAGGGAAGGGATATTTCTGGAGTGTTGTGGTCCTCGCCACAATCGAAGCCCATGAGCCTAAAAGACAAGAAAGCTCTGATCGAAACTGCAAGCGGAGCAAAAGCTCCTTAGGAACTATGGAAGAATCATACCGAGCCAATTCTTTTCGGAACCTGTAGACAGGCCAATTCTTACTTGAAAGCATAATTTCGGACTGATCCAAAAAAGGCGGTGAAAAACAGATATCGCCACTTAAAGTCTCGAGGAGGGTGGGAATCTTAGTGATCTCGTCGTTTGTATAGTAATCGCCGATGGTGGATATACCAACAAAAGGTGTTTTGACTTTCTTTACACCGAAGTTCCAAGACTGATACAAGCCCATGGGGGAAAGAAAAAAGGAATCGCCGGATGCATTTGCCAGTCCCTCTGCAGCCACTTCGGATCGGTCCTGGCTTGGGGAGACAATCCAGATGATAGGAATGTCTTTTTTACGCAAAAATTCGAGAGATTCGGAGTGCCGCTCCAAATCGCCGGCACACTGATAAGCGGGGACTATTATCGTCAATTTTTGTGAAAGCGAACTCATGAAGAATTAAAAGAAACTGTAGCATTATCGGTGCAGAATTCGATCACTTCTTTTGGCGATGCACAAAAAAGCAGAGGAGAACTTTCCGATTGCAAGGAAATCGACCAGAAAAAAGAAAACGGTTGGGAAAGAATGCCTCGCATGGCAAAATAAAAAGATGAGCCAAGGGATAAGTGTTCTATACCCAAATTATGACCTAAAAACAGGGCAGCTGGTCAAAAATCTCGCGCGGTGGGTGGATTCGGCAAGTTTTGATCCGAGCAACTTTCAGTTAGTGGTCGGGACAAGAAAACTGCAGCCATCTGAATCAAAGGAAGTACGCAGCCTTCTGCGAGAACAGGATATCATTTTCGAAGTCGATGAAATGGACAACGATAATGCCATATGGAATCAATGCGCAGAGCGCTGCAAATATGAAAGTATGCTTTTTGTTGAAGGACATGTTTATCCGGATGAAACATTCCTTCGGAATCTATACGAGACCAACCGAAGGAACGGCGGAGAAAGGGTGATCAATACAAATACCCGAAACACGAAGAACTCGTACTTTGAGAAACTCATGGACCGGTGGTTTCATGAAACGATTCAAAAGAGACAATCCTCCCACGACTTCATCTTTCTCAGTCGCTGGGCATTTCTGATCCCCAAGAAAGTGTTTCAGAAATACGGACCCTTGATTCAGGAATACGAGCAGTTCGGGCCACCTTTTCTCTCTGCTGTGCTTTTTAAAAATCAAGTGGACATCACTTCTGCAGACTTTATGGACTTAACCCACGAGATGGAGAGCGTCATCGGGCATCATCATGCTGCCACCAGGAGTTATATCAAAGGCTTTGCAATCGCGGAAAAACGAATCCATGCGGAAGGGCTGTCTGAACTCTTTGGCAGGAATCCTGACTTCGAGAAGATTCAATCTAGGTGGCGAAAAAACAGAGCGGGGGAGGTTGTTGCCAATAATGTGCCATGGGAGGTTATTGCCTTGCCCAAACTAGAAATAAAAATTCTCGAGCTCCTCGTCATGCATGTCCCGCTGCCTTTTGAGATAAAGTACCGCTTATTCCAATATGCGCATCAGTGTGTTGCCATGAACGAATACAGGAATCATCTTTTCAACAGGTCAAATGAAAAATAGAAACCCAGCTTTGCTTCTTATGTATACCTCCGGTTTTAAGGAATTCCTTGAAAACCTGCTTCAGAACCTAGTGGATATTTCACTATCTGATTGTGAGGTGCGAATCATGGCCGCATCCCGAGATGAGGATGAGCTGCTCGAACTGGTCAAAAAATATAAGTTACCGATCTATGTGGATGTTGAAGGAGCGCTGGATGAAATTTCTGGATCGAAGGATGCGACCTATATTTACGATACACCCTGTTTTAATCAGTTGATGTACCAGAAGGTCCTGTTTCTCCAGCGAAACCTTCATGCCTATAGGCATGTCATCTATAGCGACCTTGATGTGGCATGGCTGAGGAACCCCATTCCCCACCTGAGAGAAATCCACAAAGAGCATTCCTTCGCATTTCAGAGCGAGGCGCAATCCGTCAGTCGAAAGACATTATGTTTTGGCTTTGTGTCGATTCGGTCTAGCGTAATTTCGCGTTACTTTATCAGTAGCCTTGTAAAAAATCTTAAACCATCCGGATCCCTAGCGCTCCATGAAAGCGATCAAGAGGCGTTAAACCGACTCCATCAAACCAGCCGATATTTCCATCGTACCGTATATGTGCTTTCGGAGGCTCTTTTCCCAAACGGACTGGGCTACAAACTCTTTGCGAAAGATGACGAAGACGCCCAGCTGACGCAGAAACTCGAGCCATACATCTTTCATGCCAACTTTGTCGTTGGTCTTCCGAAAAAACGGTATCTCTTGCAAAAGTACGGGAACTGGAAATTCTAGCCTCATCGGCTTTTGCTGGAAGCAGGACGGGCCGAATCTTATCCACATGTGGGGGTGGGGCGCTGGGCTCGGGTTTGTTGATGACTGGTTGGCCTCGGACTACTCGCGGCATGGCAGCGGCCGGTGTTTCCCCTTGGTGTGGACCATCCGAAAAAGTAAAGTGTGACCATGAAAAACAAACGGCAAGAAACACCGGATGTCATCGGCGGGGGCGAACTGTTAGCGAAATTCTCGGAGGTGGATTCGTATGGGCAGCTACATAAGGAGCTTATTGATGGCCTGATCTTTAGGATGACAAGGCCGGTCGCGCATGATGACGGGCATGTGACGGAGGTTGCCCGTGCAAGTTGGAGTGAGCTTGCGGCACCCATCGTGCAGGTTCATATCACAACTACATTGCCCGGTAGGATCCGTGCCTGGGGACTACATCCACAAGGAACTGATCGCCTTTTCGTGGCCTCTGGCTTGGTTCGCATCGTTGTGTTTGATGGCCGTAATAAGTCGCCAACGAAGGGGCGAATGAATGTATTTACAATTAGTGAGAAAAATCCAGGGCTACTGGTCGTGCCTCCTAATTTGTACCATGGCTGGAAAAACATCGGGTGTAGCGAAGCGGTCATTATCAACATGCCTGATCGGATGTATGATTATGAATCCCCAGATGCGCTGGATCTGCCATGGGACAGCGAGGCGGCACAGTCTCTGGTGCCTTACCGTTGGGCATGAGAGCATCTAGAAAGAAGCTTGGCAAAGAGCCTGTTGGCCTTCCGCCACGGGTGACTGTGATCATTGCCACCTACAACCGAAGCGGGCCACTTCATTATGCCATCTCATCCGTTTTGGCGCAGACTTTCGATGATTTCGAACTGCTGGTGGTTGGGGATGCGTGCACAGATGATTCCGAGCAAGTTGTGCGGGCGTTTCCAGATCCACGTATTTCATGGCATAACTTGCCCGCCAACTCTGGGAGCCAGTCGGGTCCAAACAAGCAGGGGGTAGCCCTGGCAAAAGGGGATTACATTGCCTATCTCGGGCATGATGATCTCTGGCATCCAGATCACCTCAAGAATCTCGTGTCTGCGATTGAGGCGAACGATGGCGATCTGGCCTTTTCCTTGACCCTTGATATTGGACCACCCTCCAATCCGACCCGAGGCGTGATGGGTCTTTGTCCGAACGGCGTATATGAATGGCCGATTTGGGCTCCCCCAAGTTCCTGGCTCCATCGCC
>Ga0209189_1002605_pt1 | contig 12556 bp, 30 predicted proteins | sample C_130820_EF_Meta_FD_187308 | JGI IMG/M metagenome (GOLD analysis project Ga0209189, IMG submission 187308) | Freshwater microbial communities from Lake Croche, Canada to study carbon cycling - C_130820_EF_MetaG (SPAdes) (version 3) | ecosystem: Environmental > Aquatic > Freshwater > Lake...
CCAACGGATTGGTGGACGGAATCATCCCAAAGGTTGCGGTGTACAACAGGGCGCTCAGCGATTCCGAGGTTCTCAGCAACTACAACGCTATCGCACCAAGATACGCCTGATCCTCACCGATCATCCAACCCAAGCACGCCTAGAAACATCACGATGATGGGGATCAACACGATCCCCCACATCCACATGTAACCGGTGTCGTCGTTCATCTTTGCCTCCTGAGAGCCTGTACTCAAATATTCACCAACGATCGATTCTCACTCGACCACTTCGAGGAACTTCGAGTTCATCCAGCCCACGATCTTGCCCGTCGCGACTTTCACGATGTGCCAGTGGACTTCACTGCCTCCTAGGTTGGAATACAGGACCCTCCTCTCCTCTTCGAGGACCACCCCAAACTCCTCAGCGGTGAAGAAGCCGATTCTGTTCTTGTCTTTCGGAATGGTCTGATCCCACTCTGAGAAGATGCCGTAGGTCGTGTTCTTCGCAATCCTGTGCGGTGTGGAGAGACGAACTAGGTCACCGACCTTCACATGGTCTCCTACTTCATTGACAGTAGCAGCGCGTCCTCCACGGAAATCCTGCACCACACGTACCAGGACACACCTCGAATTGGTGCTGTCCCGATTGGCATCGAGGACCCGAAGAGATCTGACCAGGATAAGCTGTCGTGTAGGCGCAGTTGCAGTCGAGGTCTACGACACCGCACGAGATCAGGGTCGGCTGTTCAGAAGTGTTCGACGTCGGATCGACGCATGCAGAGTTGTTGCAGACCCTTGGCACCCTGCAATCGGAATCGGTCTTGCAGCCGTAGTCAGTAGTACAGTCTGCAGTCAACAGTGCGATCATGATGAACGTGGTCGACATGACGATTAGCTTCTTCATGTCGACCACAGTACACAATTGCCGTTCGATTGATCAAGGCGTCAGACGTTGTAGCGGCTTCGCAGCGCATTGAAGTTCTGCGCCACCTCGGAATCCGTCAGGGCCCTACCGTACATCCTGACGATCGGAATGTCGGCCGGGACCATCTCAGGGGTCACTACGTCCCACCTCCGTGCGATGCGGTACCCAAGGCCGCCCGAGGTCGGCGTCCCAGAGTCAGGCCCGTTGTCGGTATAGAACACACCGTCGTAGTAGATCTTGTTGGTGGTTCCATCGTAGGTCAGGATCACGTTGTGCCACTCGCCGTTGGCCACCACGGGGCCGTCGTTCGCAGTGATCTGATGCCAAGAACCGCCGACCCACCAACCGCCGCCGTAGTTGAACTTAGAGCGCGGGTTTCCGCTAGGAACGGTGAGAGCAAAGTTGATCGGTGTGGCTGCATACGTCTCCGTGAACACGCACGGCACGATGTCTATGTTGCCCGGATTCGATGGGGAGGAGTTCATCTTGATCCACGCCTCCACAGACCACGTCGAGAAAGAGCCCAGGGAAGTCGACGTGTCGGCCCAACCGTCGACCGTGCCGTCGAACCGAATCACACCGCCAGCGTCTGAGTGGTAGGATGCGCCGCTGTGAAGCGCAAATTGTAGACCGTTAGCAGTGTCTGTCCAAGTGGTGCCGCTGCCGGAGTAGCTCGCTGGGTTTCCTGCGTCCAGATCGATTTGCAGGCCTTCCTTCACGTACGTGGGACGCGTGTAGACCTTCGCGAGGCCTCCTCTGCCTAGTATCTTGAGTCCACCCTGATGATTCGGCCTTTTCTTTACGTTGAGAGACATGCTCCTAAGTATTCGGCAGTCTCTTGCGTTGAATCTTTCGAATCACTTCGAAACATGCGACTGCGTTGTGCTCCTCGAGCACGAGCTCCGCGTAGCCCAGCGACGTCACGAACTTGTAGATCGTGTAATCGTCACTCCAGTCTGATTTCTCAGAACTCAGGAAGACTCCTGAAACGACTCCCACACAGGACTTTCGAAGGCCGTCCTTGATCAACACAAGGTCCCCTGGCTTCATTCCACGGACTCGAAGTAACGTGCTGCGTTCCATCCCACGACTCCTCGGGAAGAGATTAGCTTCAGTCCGACTCTGTTCGTGTCACGTTCTTCACTGACTTCTATCACGACAGCGAGGTCGTCGGGATAGATCGTGCCTGCTTCAGGCTCGTAGTACATCCGCTCGAACGTCTTCCAGAGCGGAAACGTGCGGCCTTCGCAGTCGTTCAACCTCACGAGATCGCCGGTCTTCATTGCTATGCTTCACGACGCGAAGCGTGTCCACACCGGAATTCCTGGAAAGGATGTTTATCCTCCCGCCGTTTCCACGCAAATTGATCGGCATGTTGTGCTCCTCGTGTAATTAGGCTGAGCAGGAAAAGGTCTCACACGATCATTCAATTACATCAGAAGCATCTGACAGACTGCCGACGCCACACCATCCTATCACGCCGCCCGAAGTGAAGACACGCACCATCTTCATCTCCGCTCTCACCTCGATCACGATGGCGGTCTCGTCGTGGAAGAACTTTCCGACGAGTCGACGCACGACAGGAATCTTGCCGTCGACGATCGTCACACGTTCTGGCACGTCGTAGAGACGGTAGCAAGCACCCGCATGGTTCTCGACGCGCATCGTGGTTACGAGGTCACCGATCTTCAGCATTTCGTGTCCCAGCCGTCTCGGGAGAGGCTCCACGTTTGATCTCTGAATATACTTTCCAAAATTCTTGGGTTGTCCATCGAGGCATTTTGCTTCATTTGTCGGTCTCGACCTCCTCGAGGTCCATCTCGGGAATCCAGCCCTTGCCTTGAGGAAACAGAGCCTGTATCCAGTTCTCCACGCCCATGGACCCGACGTTGGGAAGTGCCGCCGATCCCATGACTGTGCAAAGCGTGCCGGGATAGATGTCGATAACGACGCCCTCAGCAGCGTCTACGGCGTCACTGAACCACACGGGACAGCGCGTCGAACCGTCTATGGGCACCACGACGCAAAGGGACCCTATCCTCACGGTCGAACCACCTTGAGGTTTCTGCGGTCGAACCAGAAGACACCCTCCTGGACGAGTGCCCTGCAGTACTTCGAGTCGCCTCCCCGGTCCTCGACGACGACGCCGAGTTGTCTCGTGTCGATCCAGTGCGCCTTGTTGAGGTGCACCTCGTGCGGAAAGAACTCGAAGGTCTTCACGAGGTTGCCGATGTTGCTGCAGATCTCGACGAGGTCTCCTTGTTCGATCGCGGGGTCTGTGTCGAAGATCACATCATACTATAGCATGTAGCGCACCAAAGAATCACGGACGACGCGACAATAGTGAGATACTTAGGAGGTACGAACTTCCGGCTCGGGAGGAGCATCATGTCACTCAAGTTCAAAAAGTCTGACGTCCACACACCTGGCAACAGAGTGAGAATATACGGAAGCGGCGGTCGTCTAAAGACGTCTTCGAACGTCGTCACGATCGTGCAGAGCGGCCTCGCGCTGCACCTCGACGCTTCCAATCCGACGTCGTGGCCCGGGTCCGGGACGACGTGGTACGACCTGAGCGGCAACGGAAACAACGCGGAGGCGGCAGGCACTCCGACCTACACGGCGACGAACGGCGGAGGATTCACTTTCGACAGCGTAAACGATTACTTCGACACTGCACCTAACTTGAGGGAGTCCTACGTCGGTACGGGTCTCACTGCGGCAGCGTGGGTCAATGCGAATTATTTCCCGTTCGTGGAAGGCATCATCGAGCGTGGTTCGTGGGCAAACTCCGACGGCTGGGGTCTCTACGTTCACTTCGGTTACTTGCTCAACGGACCCAAATACGGCTACGCGCCGGGTACCACCGCCTTGTCGTCAGGCGTCAACTATTTGTTGGGCTTCACGATAGACACTAGCGGTACCGCCATTGTCTACATCAACGGTGTCTCCAACGGAGGCAACTCTGGGTCACCTGGATTGCTGCCGTCGGCTTCTTCAATATCTCCGCTGATCGGCCGCGGCGGCATTGGAAGCGCGTACCCGTGGAGTGGCGACATCTACGAAGTCCAGATCTACAACAGGGCCTTGACAGGTGCAGAGATGCTCTACAACTTCAATGTCACGAAGGGCCGCTTCGGCCTGTAGGACGACTCGGGGCGGTCACCCTGGCGTAGATGACCGCCCCTTGACTTGATTCACGCCGTACGGGTGACAGACACTGAGATGTCTCCGGTCTGATAGCCGTAGTACGTAGTCGCCTCGACCGAGTAGTCGCCCGAAGTCGTGGGCGTGAAAATGACTTGAGAAGAGAGTGAACCTCCGCCGTCGTCATTGTATGTAATGACAGAATCTGTCGAGCAGGGACCGCTGAGTAGATACATGAAAGTGTCAAGGCCGTTTGCTCCGTACACATGGATCTGATATGTCTTGCCCGCCTCGAGGCCTGCAAGGACGAAATAGTTTGCATAGCATTCGTGACCACCTGACCTGTGACGTGACCACGGCGAATAAGTAGTCAGCGAACCATTTAGCGTGACAGATCCTCCTATCGAGAGACCTCCTGCTGCGACGCCCGTAGCAGGATAGGGGTCCTCCGTGCAATAGGGGTTGAGGATCGCGCCGACCGTGATTCCGTATCGACTGCCCAGATACGCCTCGATATCCTTCCTCGCGGCAGTGGGCAGCGTTCCGCTGAACATGAGGAACTCGGCCTGTGAGGAGTTGTGCCACCACACGTTCTGCCACAGCGAGCCGAGGCGGAGGTAGGAGGGATTGTTATACAAGTAGGCTACGGTAGCCGGGCCGGACACCGAGTGCCCGTCGATCCATGCCTGACACATATTGTTGGATCCCGTCCGCCAGTTGGTGGTGAAGACGAGGGGAACGTTGATAGAGGGCTGAGAAAACGTCAACGTGGCAGACGTGCTCGATCGGACGATTCCTGTCCCGCCCTCGTCGTAGCCTGCGAGTCCGTAGTTGTTCGTGGTTTGATTGTTACTGAGGTCCCATATTGCCTTCGAACCTCCGGCCGCGCGGCTCGCGAAGACGCTGAAGATCGTGTAGCCTACGCCGCTTGCGTCATCGAGGTTCCACGCCGACGCCGTGAGGTGCTGTGGGTTGCCACTGAATCGCCACGTGGGCTGACCGTTGAACACGGCGCCTCCTCCGCCTCCACCCCCGCCGCTGTTCGTCTCTATAGTGGGGTAATGCAATCCTTGGTCTTGACCGAGGTGCCGGCCGTTGCCGCTCTTGTCGTTCACCCTCGTCACGTACGTGCCGTCGAGCACGACGTCGTCGGCCCTGTACCACGCGAGGAGGTAGTTCGACCACACTCTAGGCGCCTCGAGCACGCCCGCGGCCGGCTTCACCCTGACGCCTCCGCCCGTGCCCTTTATCTTCACGTGCCCGCCACCGCCTTTGTTCTTCACCGATATCGTCATGACACACTCTCCTGTCGAGTCATAAGTATCACCGAGGGGACGAAGAAGAACACACCTCAGCAGTTGTCACATCGTTCACACAGGGCATGGACGTGGGAGAGGCACTGCACGGAGATCATCGAAGCGACGTCTCGACCCACTGCGAACTCGGTGCCGCACCTCAGGCGGAGATGCAGCGGTCCTCCGAAGGGTGCACGACGCAGCACCTCCACTTCGTCCCCCACGCCGAGGCCCGCGGCGGGGAGAAAGACTGCGAAAACGTCCCCTCCCTCGTCGATCGAGACGATCCTCATCTCGTGGCACCGTAGAGGACCGTGATGCTCGACATCAGCAGGTTGACCCCCATGATGGTGTAGTAGAAAGAGTAGTAGAGCGAGTCGCCTTCCAACGTCATCCTATGACCTCCAGTGAGTCGGTGTTGATCGAACCGTGGATCCCCGACGAGAACAGCACGTCTGCGTACACGAGGCCCATGCCCGTCACGAAACCGACCACTTCGGGCTGGATCCTGCAGAGCTCGTCGCCCTTCGGCTCGACGAGAGAGAGAACACGGGATAGCCCCTGCCCTCGTACAGCGTCGCCCCGCTCGGCTTCGTACGCACCATCGTCCCCACTTCGAACCCCATGTCGCCACCATAACCCGCGGCGACGAGTCTTTGCACGGGGAGGGACGACTCAGTCGATCGAGAGAGAGCTGTCGAAGTTTTCGTAGGCGACGTCCATCAGGGCGTTCTCGATCACCTTGGGGCGACAGGTTCGCGGCGGCGGACAGCGACGCCATCGCGGCGACGTGGCGTCTCTCCATCGCAGCCAAGAGGTCGGGAGCGCCCGGCGACTCGTAGGAGGCATTGAGGTACTCCTCCCCGGGTCCGTCGTGGTACGTGGCGCAGTCGGGAGGAAGGGGAGTGCCCTCGAGAGGAGAGCGGCGTCGTAGAGCACTGCGAGGGCGGTGTCGCTCCTCCGCCGAGTCAAAGCAGCGAGATCAGATCCCATGCTCTCGCGGAGGAGAGCCCTGAAGATCCCCTCGACGACGCCACCACGCCTCACACGATTCACCTTGCGCATGGAAGGTAAGTATGCACGTCAGTCGACTCTCCGAGCCACCACCTCGACGTCGCCGGGAGCGTAGCAGTATCGGCTCCCCCGGGCGGGGTCGAGGACGACGACGTGACGATACCCCCAGGGATCCTCACCCACGCCGACGACGAGGAAGAGGACCCCGGCGAGGGGATGACGCCGGGAGGGAGACACGTCACGCGTGAGGGAGACAGCATCACCCACTTCCATCGGGCTTGCCCTCGTCGTCCCGGGGAGGGAGACCCTTGGAGAGGGTACGCCTCATCTCGTTGAGCATCGCCTTGATCTTCGTGATCTCCGCAAGCACGTCCAGGAGCAACTCCCTGTTTCTGTCCATGGCCCCATCCTATCCCGGGAGGGACGGTCTTTACACGCGGGGGAGAGGGAAGAATTCAGGAGCCGAAGCCCCAACGGATCTCCTTGACCCGGGCGGGACCGAAGCACAGCACCTCGCCCTCGTCGCCCACCGCACCGCCTGCATCCCGCGGTAGAGGGGAGTGCCCCGGGGAGGCGAGCGGAAGAAGTCGGAGTACTTCGCTCCGGGAGACCCGAGTATCGCCTCGAGCTCCCTGAGGAACCCGCTGAGCCTCGCCCAGTCGGTCTCCTCCACCCAGTCCTTGAATCCCGCGAAGAGCTTCTCCTCCACGGGGGTGTTGGGCTCGTCCCTGGGCGCACCGTCTCTGCGGGAAGGGGAGAACACGACGTCCCCCAGGTCGAGCTCCTCGCGTATCAGTCGCCTCAGCTGTCTCATCGTCGTCTTCATGTCTCGCAAGTATGTCGCCCCGCCGGAAAGAGCGGCCCCGTGCGGCGGGTCGCAGAGCGTGGACACGTGTATACGTACTGCGAGCGACGGTGCGGCCCTGTCCCCCTGTCCCCCGCAGGGCGGCCCTCGGAGGGAAGCTGTGTCACCCTGTGCCACCCCGGGATGGGTGTGTCGGGGTGTGTCTACTGTGGGTCCACAGTGTGTCTACTGTGTGTGTCTCTTAGCACAAGATCACATTTGATTTTTTTATTTTTGGCCGTGCAATGTCCCGCCCCACGGTGGTATAACTTATATCACCTACTACGGAGGTGACTCATGGGAAGCAAGAAGGTCGTTCGGGTCGATGTCGTGTCCGATGCAGCAGCGTTCCTCGCGGCGTTCGACGCGGGTGACATGGAGGGCTACGTGGAGAAGCGGACGGCGGAGGCGATCGCCGACTTCTGGGTGGAGCATCAGTTCGCGCGGATCGACTGGGACTGCGACTGGTCCGACGCGAAATGCCGCGAGATGTACCGCCGCATGGTGGCGGCCCTGAAGGCCCTCGGGGTCTGACGGGTCTCGCCCCCCGATCGGGGCAGTCAAACGGATCGAGGGCCTCCCTGCCACCGTGGGGAGGCCTTTCTCCTTTTCGCTTCGCGTCCTCTCATCTCGTCCGGCGCTAAAGCGAGTCAAGTCCCTCCGTCCAGCCTCTCCCCGAGGACGGAGAGTGACGCCGCGTGCACCCAGACCAACCTGTCCCCGCACATCACCCCGAAGCTGGGTAGGCGATGGGCCACGATGGTCGCCCTGTCTCCCTCCCGGAGGGGGTAATCGACGTATCCCGCAGCCCGCGGGTCTCGGGAGACGAGCCACAGTGAGCCGAGGGCTGCGGGAATATGCTTTGGTTCATCTCCCTCTCCCTGACGTATACTTACGACCATGGACGGCATACCCGGTAACGAGATACGGAAGTACTTCGCGGCCCTCGTGGCCTACCGCTGCGACGAGATACAGCGCGCCGCGGCGGCCCTGGAGACGGGCATATCGGGTCTCCCCCTCTCGACGGAGGAGATGGACGCGGTGCTCCACGCCTTGGAGGACTGCAGGAGGGCCCTGGGCGGTGCGATCGCGATAGGGCGGAGCACCGACTCCACGAGGCCGGCCTAGCGCTTCGCCCTCCCCCGGGCGAGCTTCGCCGCGCCCTTCTCCCTCTTCGCTGCCTTCTCGGCCGCGACCTCCTCCTTCGGGCGGTTCTTCGAGCCCTTGGGGCGTCCGCGTCCACGCTTCTCCCCAGCCGGCTTGTCGGGGGTCACCGCCTCGATGGGCGCCTTGCGGGGCCGACCGCGCTTCTTCTTCGTCGCGACGGCGTTGCCCATCGCGAACTTGAACACGTAGCCGTGGCGCATCCCCTCCACGTAGTTGGTGGACGCGAACTGGTTGAGCTCCTCGTCGAAGAGCCGCACCGCGCCGTTGGCCTCGTTCACCCCGATCACCTTGTAGGTCCGCGTGTCGAGGTAGGGCGCGCCCGTCAGCACGGTGGCGTAGCGCTCGATCACGATCTTGTCCCCCGTCGTGAAGAGGGGTCGACCTCCCACCACCGCGTCGGGGAGGCGGGAGATGTCGGGCTTGTTGACCGCCTTGCCGGGATGGAGCATCGCCTCCACCTGCGCTCCGCTCACGGAGTCGGAGGCGGTCTCGAGGTCGAGGGTGGGGACGGGAGGCGGCGGAGGCGGCGCCGCCGGGGTCTCGGGGAGGGACTGCGACTTCGACTTCTTCTTCGCTGCCATGTTGGTACCATCCTATCGGGCGGACTGGAGAGATTGCACGCGTCCCGTGCGTGTGAGGAACGCCGCGGGGACGAAGGTCTTCAGGTCGGGATTGACGGGCGACACGATCGTGGCCACCGTGACGCGGCCCGTCGTGACCCGCGTCACGAGCCAGGACTCGCCCTTGTAGGCCACCGTGTCGCCCTGGGCGAGGGGACGATCAGTTGCCACCGAACGACCCCTTCTCGTAGAGGCCCGTCTTGCCGATGCCGAGGACGTAGGCACGGCCGCTGCAGCCGAAGCGGTTCTTCGTCACCTCGAAGATGCGCTCCCCGTAGGTCTCCGACTTCTTCTCCTCGTCGATGTAGAGCTGGCCGCGGACGTCGACCGCGTGGAGGATCGTCTGCTTGCCCGCGAAGTCACCGCTCTTCGTCACCTGTCCGATGAAGATGACGACGCCGTAGGTGGACTTCGCCCAGTCGGTGAGCATCTCGGTCGCGCGGACCGTCGTCATCGAGTTGGTGCCGTCCTTCCACTTGCCGTCGTCCAGCGTCTGGAGGGAGTCCTGGAGGATGAAGACCTGCTTGCCCGGGTTGGCCTTGCGGAGGGAGTCCGCGTGGGCGAGGAGGTCGGTCACGAGGGTGTCCTGCCCCACCACGAAGCCGCTGCGGAGGCCGAGGCGCTCCGTCACCATCTTCACCTGGTAGAGGGACTCCTCGCCCGTGTTGTAGAGACAGATGTGGCCCGCCTTCGTGATGGCGTCCGCGAGCTGGAGGAGGAGGGTGGTCTTGCCCGCACCCGGGGTGCCGGTGAGCATCATCACCTGCGAGGGGACGAAGCCCTCACCGCCCAGGGCGTCGTCGAACCACGAGATGCCCACCTTCTTGCGGTCGCGAAGGGCCTTGGGCACCTCGATGTCGAGGATGTTGGTGCCCTTCTTGAGACCCTTGATGCCGACGTTGAGGTTCATCTTGCTCATCTGCGTGTGACTCCGTGCTGTTGGCGGTGGCTCCGTTGCCACCTGTTAGGACCAGTATAACCCCGCGACCCGTGACATTGCACTGGATCGCTGTTGAAAGCGACATTCATCAGTCGTTGTAGACGCGGATCACGACGCCCGCTTCGGAGCGGAACACCGCGCAGAGGGGCTCACCGCTGCCCTTCTCGAGGTCCGTGGACTCGAGGGTGAAGAGCATCGTCTTGCCCGTGCGGTGGGACCGCACGACGAAGCCCACGTCGGCGGCGTCAGGCCACACGCGGCCCGACCAGCGGGGACCGAGCGTGGAGGCCTCCGTCGCGCCGACACCCTCGTGCCAGTCGAACTTCGAGCCGCTGTGGACCGGGACCTGGGACTTCGTTCCGTTCTTCATGAGACCAGTATACCTCACTTCGTTTCGAGATTGCACTCAGGGGCGCATCCGGACGCGGAGCACGTCGAGCCAGAAGGCCCCGCCCGCGATTCCGAGGGCCGACGCAACGATGGCAGCCGTGGCCATCAGAGCGAGAACACCGCGAAGGTGAACGCGTAGAGGATCGCGAGGCCGATCGCACCGCCCACCATGTAGGCGGCGATGGAGAAGGCGAACTGACCTGCCGTGATGGGCTGACCTGCCGAGTTGGTGAAGCGTGTCATTGTGAGACCACTGTACCACGGCCCTGTCGTACATTGCACTGCCGCGAGTTGAAAGTGACATTCAAGAGGCGCCTTTTAACGCGCCCGCGCGCGTGGCCGGCCGGGGCGGACTGCGACGGAGGCCCTCCCGTGACATTCTGGAAGGGCTTTGCCCCTCCAAGGTAGGTCAACATGGCCCGGCCCGGAAACCCCTTCTGGGTGTCACGGGCAGCTGTTTCAACCGCATTGAAACTTTACACCCCTGTTGAAATCCCTGTTGAAAGCGACTTTCAAGTGAAAGTGACATTCAACAGCGAAACCAGTGCAATGTGCCCCCTCGACGGGGTAAACTGGTCTCATGAAGGCAGCACGACGCTCCCCACCGCCCCACAAGGCGATTGCCCTCCACTTCAAGGGCTATTGCATCCGCAACGGGCTCACCCCCGCGCAGGGCCACGCGGCCCTCGCGGCGGCGGGCACGATGACGGAGCTCGAGGCGATCGAGTGGCTCGCCACGCACTGAGTGCAAAGTCGGCAACGAACGGGATAGACTGGTCCTAGAAGGAGGCAACGAGATGCAAATCTTCATCGTGACGGCGGGCATCCACTACGAGGGTCTTCGGGCGCAATGGGTCTTCGCGGACGAGGCCTCGGCCCGGGCGAAGTACAAGGAGTTCCTCGCCAAGGGTGCCCTCGCCCACATCGGCGCCGACTACGTCACCCTCGCCGGCCCGTTCGCCCCAGGCGACAACGTCCTCATCACCGGTGGGCAAGGTGCTCGCCTACCATGATCCGCAGCGGGAGGCGGAGGAGGCGGCGGCCTACAAGGCCCGGCTCGCGAAGGCCAAGGCGAAGCGCAAGGCCACCAAGCCCACGGACGGGTACGCGGCGATGCGGATGCGGGACGGCGGCTGAAGTGCCGCGCGTCAGTGCAAAGTCACGCCCAGAAAGGGTATACTGTTCCCATGATCGCACAGGTGAAGAACACAGACCCCCTCTACCTCCTCATCCTCGGCGGCCGGATCGCCGCCACGTTCCCGGACGCGGACTCCCTCGTCGACTACGCGGGTCCGGGCGGCACCGGGTCCGTCTCGGTGGTCCGCGTGCCCCTCAACGGCACGACGGCGGGCGTCTACGTGGAGGACCTCGGGTCCACGGAGGACTTCGTCCGGAGCCACCACCGGGCCACCGCACGGTTCGTGTAAAGTCACCTTCGAACGAGGTATAACAAGACCATGCTCCTCGCCATCTACGTCGCCATCGCTCTCCTCTCCGTGGCCGTCTCGGCCGACTACTGCCGCAAGAACCCGGACACGCGGAAGGTCGCCCCGGAGATGCTCGGTGGGGTCATCCTCCTGGCTGCCGTCTTCTGGCCGTTCGTCGTCGGCTTCAGCCTCACGTCGGCTGCTTTCGGTTTCATCGGCCGTGCGGTGCAAAGCCAGAAGTGAACGAGGTACACTAGAGCCATGGAACGAATCACCGTGAGCCTCACGCCCGACCAGATCGACCTCCTCATCGGCCTCCTCTCCGAACGGTTCACGGTGGTCCACACCGCCTCCGGTCGTCCATTCACCAAGGAGACGCTCGCCGAGCTCGACGCCATCTCCCGCACCCAGGCCGTCCTCGAGATTGCTTCCGAACCGAGTGCAAAGTCGTAACCGAACGGGGTATACTGAGACCATGAAGAACAACACTTCGAACATCATCGCCGGTTACGCGTGGGACTGCACGGTCGGGGCGGGCAGCGACCGAGAGCCCCGAGCCCAGGACATCGCCCGGCTCGCGAAGGTGCTCGGCCGGGAGCTCAGCGACCTCACCACGGAGGAGGTGAAGCTCTTCCGCACCAAGTGGAGTGAGTGCCTCCAGTCCATGGCCCAGCCCTGATCCGGTGCAAAGTTCTTGTGTGTTGGGATATAACTAGACCATACCTCGGAGGATCCCGTGACCATCGTCAAGACCGATCTCGTTCAGTACGGCACCAGCAACCCCGCGGGGACGGAGCGTTTCTTCG
>Ga0209189_1002610_pt1 | contig 12549 bp, 15 predicted proteins | sample C_130820_EF_Meta_FD_187308 | JGI IMG/M metagenome (GOLD analysis project Ga0209189, IMG submission 187308) | Freshwater microbial communities from Lake Croche, Canada to study carbon cycling - C_130820_EF_MetaG (SPAdes) (version 3) | ecosystem: Environmental > Aquatic > Freshwater > Lake...
TTGTTATGACTATCGATTTTACGGAGTACCAGCGGCTCGGAGGCTTCTGGCAAAAACAGGAATGAATCCGAATAGGAGGGAGGCCGCTTACTCGAGGAGCGGACCTCCATGCTACTTGGAGTGCCGATGTTTTCGTTTATGCTTGCGCGTGCGAGAGCCGCCTTGCGTTCGTGGTGGAGTATTAGGAAACACTCCAGCTCCTGAATCTCGAAATGGAACTGGAACTGAAGTGGCAATCATTTCTGCTGCTTCGGTCGTACTGGGTATTGGAACATACCTTCCTTGAGACGAGGGCGCTCGCAGAGAAGCCTCTAGTTCTTCATAGAAATTACCAAGTGCAACGTCTCTATCATTTGGTTCCCCTATATTTTTTGCTGATATGTACTGCCTCAGGAATTCACGTTTCAGTTCGTCAGAGGCAAGAGCTAGCAATCGATTGGATGCCTTTCTGTCTCCTACGGTTGCTTTTTGTATTTCGGTGTCTATCGTCAGGAGAGTGCTTTGAGGTGTAGAGGGCTGCGACTGTTGTGGTTGTGACAGTTGCGATTGTTCTGATTCTTGAGGCGGTTGTGACGGTTGTGGCTGTTGCGGTTGCGATTGTTCTGATTCTTGAGGCTGTTGCGGTTGCGATTGTTCTGATTCTTGAGGCGGTTGTTGTGGCGTTGTTCCAAAAAAACTTAGTAACCATCCCAAAAAAGAAAACCCTGGTACAGTTTGTTCAGCCACCTGTTCGGCCACCGACGCCACGGTCGGAATACGAGTATTTCTGAGAAGTTTACTATTTGGTTTTTTTTGATTTCTATATTCATTCTCATAATTGCGCATATATCGCCTCGTTGTATTTTTATATCCATACCGAAGTGTTTCATTCAAGGGCGTGTGATGTTGTCGCCTCCTTTTTGTAATCCTAGATTGGATAGCTTGCCTTCTTTCATCATTGCTTCTTTTGTCAATTCCGTAAAGTTTAGCTACGTGAAATGTTCGTTTTTGTCTTGTATTTTCTTGCGAAGTATATTGAGACCGCATTTTATCCAAAGTTGCGTCTATTTCACCATATATATACTTATCTCGTGCTATTTCATCTTTTTTCTCAGCTGGATATCGAAGAGGGTATTTAATGAAATACCATTCCCTTGGCATAAAGTCACTGTCAGGGTTTGGAGGGTTGTATCCTTTTGGGAGTCTGGGATATGTATACTTTTTTTCAAGTATTTTGCGTATCGCTTCCATCTCATCAATTGCGGCGAGTTGTGCAGGTCGGTCATCTTCTGCTATGGCATCCCTAAACCTAGCATATTGCTCAGCAGCAAACTCACGGAGTTCACGAGTATCGACCGTTTTAGACTTGGTCTGTCCCATCCCTATCAGGGCCTCTGATTATTCCAAATAGTGCCTTCTGCAGACCGGCACGTAGGCATCAGCCCCTCCGATCTCCACCTGCTGGGCCTTGGCCTTGATACACTTGCTAAAGCAGGCGGTGGTCCCGTCTCGGCAGACGGAGCAAAAGGCCGTCAAGAGTTCCACCTCCTCGGCCATCGGAATCAGCCGTAAAAGGTCCCCAAAGGGCTTTCGATCGCTGTCCCCGCTGAGCCCCGCCACCACGAGATGGACCCCCGTCGTGTCGGCCCATCTCGTCACGCACTCGTAGAGGTCCCCGTAAAACTGCCCCTCGTCAATCACCACTACCTGATAGGTTGAGGACCGGACGTCGGCCTCCACCTCTGAGAGGGTCAGGACCGTCGTGGCGTCGCACGAGGTCCGGTCGTGCGAGACGATTTGGTGGGTTCCGTAGCGGGTGTCCTGGGCATAATTCACCACCAGGACCTTGTAGCCGATGGCCTCGTAGCGCCGAATTCGGCGCAGCAGTTCCGTCGTCTTCTGCGCAAACATACAGCCCATCAAGATTGTGAGGCGGCCCATCGTGTTGTTCTGTTGTCTATGGATTCGGTGGTTGTTTATACTGTGTTGTTTATGTTGTGTTTGTCGATTCTATTATCAATTTTACAGGTAGGGGCCGCCATGGAATCTGAATTCAAGGAATCAGGGTGGCGCATCAACGAAATTCCCGCCTTTTGTATCAATCTGGCACGGCGTCCGGACCGCTGGAAGCGGTTCTTTGACCAGCCGGCGGTCCACGACCTCCCGACCCTTCGGCGCTTCGAGGCCGTCGACGGCAAGACGCTGGACATTCGGAACGACGAGCGAATTCCGTTGCTGACAAAACGAAACATTCTCGCCAATATGCGGCGGACCCACGAAGAGTTGGACACGCCCGGGGGCATCGGCTGCGCTCTGAGCCATATAGGGGTGTGGGAGTGGGCCGTCCAGAACCAGTCGGCGGTGACGCTGGTGTTCGAGGACGATGCCGTGGTATCCCCGGACTTTGTCAGCCGAGCCAACCAGGCCTTGAGCGCCACGCCGGCCATCGGCAGCCGCACCGATACGTGGGACCTGCTGCTGTTCACCGACGGGACCCGCATGTGCGAGCCTGTGGCAGGGACGCATTACGAGTCCTGCGACTCGTTTATCGGTCTCCAGGCCTACTGTATCACGTTGGACTGCGCCAAGCGCTTCTTGGCCGAGGCCCACAGCCTCCACATGCACATCGACCTCTGGATGGCCGTCTTCAAGAGCGTCCACGGCCTGCGCATTCTGCGCTTCCCGTCCGTGGAGGTGGCGCAGCGAGGCTCCACGACCGACATTCAGACCAAGGAGCCCTGCTACATGTGCGACGTTCCGACCCGGTTCTACAAGACCCATGCCCTGATGCGACACGAAGAGGTGATGCTCCTGCGATTATTAGAGGCGGGTGTCATCGTCGGCCTCACCTATTGGTTGGTGAGGCGCTTCGTCTAATCTGAATCGTCCGAGTCGTCGTCTGAGTCGGCATCCGAATCCGTCTGCGCACACGTCGCAGGAGGCATAATCGGGTAAAACGGGACCATGTAGTAATAATATCCTTGGGCTATATCGGCCGGCTCGGCCCCCTGTTCCGCCAAGATGGGATAGGAGGACGACACGTATCCGCTCGCATCGAGAGCCAGGCGAACCCAGGCGCCGCATTCCTCGAGCGTCAGAGAGGATAGTTGGTACGTGGTTCGTTCGAGCGCAATGCCTCTCCCGAGGTCGTGGACGTCGAGCATCCTCGTATCATCAATTGGATGGTCGGGCTGGAGCCCGAGATACCAGAAAATGTCCTTCTGCGTATCGTCCTCGCTCCGGTCTGGATCCGTGGAGGCGTAGGCTCGGTAGCAGAGGTCCTCTGACTGTTTGAACGTGAAGAGGTGGATGCGCATTAGAGAGAGAAGGAGCCATGGCTTAGGCCGAAAAGAATAATGGGGGTAAGAGTAGGGAATCGGATGGGCATTAAATCTTCTAAACTGAAGACTGTTGGTAATTATACGAATGAGTTTGGCCCGTCGGATGATGATCCGGAACTTCTTAAAACTTTTAAGGAAATATCATCTGCCACTAGAGCACAATTCAAAGAACCAGGTTACATTTCGATTCCAAGCCTAGAAGAATCACGACGGAAAATTAAAAAAGGGAAAGAAAATGAAGAGCGGGAACGTATAGAACAAAGAGAAGCTGCCATAGCAGCTCAAATAGCAGCTGTCATAGCAGCCAAAAAAGCCAAAGAGAACGAATGGCGTAGGTCGAATCCTCCAAAAAATCTAAAAGTCCCCCCCGTCTCCATCGACAATAGCGATGAACTCGAAGTTGTTTACAACAACAGTGAATTCGCCGGCGGATTCAAACGAAGAAAAACACGGAAATCAAAGAAACGGATTGTGCGCCCACTGAAGAAGACCCTGTCGCTGTCTCGGTCGGCACGCTAGGTCTCCCGGCGTACAATTGGCCTTGATCTGCCCTTCGTGACGGACAAAGGCCCGCCAGCGCTGAATCTGGACCCGGTCGAGGTCCGGGAGTCTCCGGCCCATCCAGTACCGAAAGTACCACTGCGCCCAGCCCCGTTCGTCAGGGTTCTTCTCAGGGTCCGACAGTATCGGATATTGTTTCGCCTCGTGCCCCCCGTCGTTCGGAACCCACCCGTATTCTTGCCATTTCGCAAGGGGCAGACGACTGTCCGTTTCGAAACAATTCACCGTCGCATCGGGCTGCCCGGGCCTCAACTTGTTCAACAGAATGGCTCGCAAGAACCACTCTTTTGGGAATTCCAGAATACAGTCATTGAAATAGGCCCCCTCAAAGACGCCGAGAGACAGCATCTCGGACGGCGTAACAAAGGGCACAAAGCCTAGGTCCGTCCCTGGGTCAACCGAGAGGGTGTAGGTGTGGGGCTTCGACATGCGATTCACGACGTGGACGACCGTGCCGGCCTGGAAGGTGGACGCAGGATTCCCCTTGGCTCGAAGAACGGCGAGCATCGTGGGAATCGTCGGGGGTTGTTTGACACGGCGGTCCTTGAAGTGCATCCCTATTGGTAGTCCTGTTAAGAAATGGAGGTGTCTGAAAGGGAAGGGAATCCCTATTGGTGAATTCTTAACACGAGTGCTACTATGTGTATCCTTAGCGCCGCTCCTCCAGCTGTCTAAATTATTTTCTCACGACAGAGTACAACCATGGCAACGGTGACGTCTGTACCCGATGCAAATGGCTTCACGTTTACTGGCACGATAACAAGCGGAACTCATGTAGAATTAACGAGTATTTCTCCTACATCTGGAAGCAGTGTGACGATACCCAATACATTCGTGGGCACTGATTCGACCACCTATCAGGTAACTAGTATTGCGATAAGTTCAACGAGTGGGTATAGCCAAATTTTGTTTCAGAATACATCTACTACCGCTAATTTATTAAACATTGGAGGTTATTGTTTTATGATGAGTAATCTGACTTCATCGTTAACAATCCCTGCATCCGTAACAACCATCGGGGATGGTTTTATGTATGGATCGACAATTCATTCGCTTGTGCTGCCGGTAGGTAATTTGCGTACAATCGGTGATAGGTTTATAGGAAATTGTACTATATCTTCAGTTGTTATTCCAGAAGGGGTTACTACGATCGGTGCAAATCTGTTAGATTCATCCACTGTCTCTTCTCTTACAGTTCCTTCTACTGTTACGAGCATGGGTACACAGGGGTGTGCTAACATTAGGGGAGGCGACTTTACTTTAAATTCGCACATGGTGGGTAATCAATTCTTTTTTATGGCGTATTTAACATCACTTCAGTTCACTGGCCTTTCTACAATAGGAACAGTTTTTATGTCAGGTTTACGCCAAACAGATTCAGTGACTAGTTTAACTTTCACTGGAAATTTTACAGATGATATTCCTGGATTCCTGTTTGACACCTCTTGGCTTACATCTGTAACATTCACATCTAATATATTTCCGATAGCAAATCCTATGCCCAACTGCAGCAATTTAACTGAAATTAAATTTACATACTCTGGTACTGTCAATTTTTCTTCAATGAATTTTACACTCGGTAACTTACAGGGTGACAAAGCTGGTGTAATTTCCGCATCAGCAGGAACAAACGCTGCCATACAGGCCTTGGGGACTGGTAAGACACCTCGTCCCAACTGGACGTATTCTCTTTACAGTGACGGTGGCGGTGGTGGCGGTACACCTGGCGGTGGTGGCGGTACACCTGGCGGTGGCGGTGGCGGTACACCTGGCGGTGGCGGCGGCGGTACACCTGGCGGCGGCGGTGGCGGTACACCTGGCAACGGCGGCAGCGGTGGCGGCGTCCCGTGCTTCCCCAAGGGAACCCGTATCTTGACCGCTTCGGGCTACAAGATGGTCGAAACGCTGACCCAGGGCGAACTCGTTCAGACGGCCGACGGTCGTCAAGTTCCTATTAAACTCTACGGAACGTACATTCCGGCGACAAACACGGAGACGGCGCCGTTCAGGATTCCCAAGGGCGTCTTTGGCGTAGCCCACGACCTCCTCCTGTCCCCCGACCACGCCTTCCAGGTTCAGAAGGGGCTGTGGATGATTCCCAAGCACGCCGCTGCCCTCTCCAAAAAGGTGGAGCAGGTCCTGGTCGGCTCTCCCATGACCTACTATCATATCGAGTGCCCTCAGTATCTGCGGGACAACCTCGTAGTCGATGGCGTTGTCGTGGAATCCTACGCCGGCAAGCAGCTCAGCACTCGCCGCCCCTACACGTACAGCAAGACCCTGCAGGCGTTTACACGCTCCGGGGTCGTAGCGCCAAAGTCCCTGACCCTATAAGCCAACAAATAGGGGGCCCTATTCGCCATACCGTTTCGTATAAATGTACGCCCCCTACAAATTGTAGGGGGCGTACATTTATACTAAGCACTAAGGTTAAGATTCTAATTGCGCCCCTCCGTAGGAGGGGCGTAATTATATTCTTAACAGTACCGAAACGGGGGTAAAGGGACGCCGGCTAGGCAAGTGCCGCACTGGTACGCAGGGTCGCAGGTATTGAAACCGGATAGGCAGCAGTTGTTACAGTACGAGAGACGGTCCTCGTCCAGCGTCGACGAGCGGTTCGAGAATCCTTCCGGTACGCTGTAGCAATTGGGGGCCGTAGGGGTCACGACGTACTGGAAGACCACAAGAAGGACGAGAAGGACGAGGGCGGAGGCGATACAGAGGGTGGCTTTCATCTCTAGTAAAGGCACTTAAACTAACACACCCCTATTCATGAAATGGAGATGACGATTCTGGTGGCGGGCGTCGGCACTGCGATATGTCTGACTACGTTCATTGGTGTAATGTGGTGGGCCGGGAAGCCCTACAGGCCCGAAGATGCTGTCAAGGCTCAGATTAAGGCCATGAGGGCCATTCAAATGAAGAATGGGACCCGTGTGGACCCTGAAATGCCCTATATGCTGGTATGATCATTGCCTTTTTGTTCGACGAGTGGTACGTGGAGTGGAGTTAAATCGTATGCGCTGTTCATTTGGGTTACTGACATCCTGTATGCTATTTCCATTTGAAGGAATACGAGATGGTTTGATTGAACCGTACATTTTCTTATAGGGGCCGTACCGTTTATAAGCAGCACTTTTTGGTAGTATTCGGGTTTTTAAAGACAATTTTCTAGATTTTGGAGCGTTTACAGGGTGTGCCTTCTCAACCTTCTCAATCGCCCCTGGATAATACATTTCTTTCGGAGGTTTGACGGTTGGCTTTGAAGACGAGGCACCCATTCGATTCCCTACAGGGGGAGGGCGTTTTTATTGTGACCCCTGTGCGTCTAAATTGGATTGTTTTCCTCTCCGGATAGGGTGGGGACTGTGGTGTGTGGTGTGTGGTGTTGCGGTGCTATAGTCAACATGGTTACGACGTGGGATTCTGACTCCCGAGGACCCAGTTCAATCCTGGGTAGCATCATGGGTCGGGGCCCTAAGGCCCCGACCATGCTGCTAGCGGCCGATTAAAGCTCGGCTGGTAGCATCATGGGTCGAGGCGTTTGCCTCGAAGGAAACAGTCCCCCCAGCTCAGTGGAACAGCAGGATTAGTTCGTTTGGCTCATAACTAAAAAGTCCCATGATCGAAGCATGGCTGAGCTACGTTTTTACGAGACTGTATGTCAGTCTCGTAAAAAAACGCACAGTAGAGTAGGATGAGCACACCCAAGCCACCGGTGATAATAGGTAATTCGGTAATTCCGAATAGTGAAACCACCCTTACAAGAACTCCCGTACACAAAGTAGACGATGAACCAAAACGAGACTGTATGGACTATATCGGTTTTGCCGATTATTTTTATGAGAATTATGGCCAATACAATCCAGCTACGTTAGAAGCGTTTCAGTCGGCTTTACATACATGTAGAGGAGAAGGAAAACAAATTATATCTAGTGAGGATGATACACCCGCCAAGGTAAAAAAGATAGATGCTATTTTTAGAAAACTGATAAGGTTTGGCAGTGGTAAAACTCTAGAGGATAATAAGTCCATAATTAGGGTTATGGACTACCTTTTAAAGGCGAGACAACGTGTGACCGGGTCCGTAGAAGGGAATGATGGAAGAGCCGCCTCCATTAAAAAATATGTAGATAAATGGTCAATAAGGACACGAAATAACACCCATTCTAGACATATAGGAGGTCGTCGCCGTCGCCGTCGGACCCAAAAAAGGAAGAACTGATAGGGATGGATTTTAAGAGCACCTACCCGTTGGCGACCCGGGCCCAGGAATGTCGCCGAATCCATGAAAAGTTCCCTGGTCGAATCCCCGTCATTGTCGAACGAGGGGGTGCCAAGGCCACCCAATCGGTCCCGCTCATCGACAAGAACAAGTTCCTCGTTCCTGGCGACCTGACGCTCGGCCAGTTTACCTACGTCATTCGAAAGCGCATCACCCTCTCGAGCGACCAGAGTCTGTTCCTGTTTGTGGGGAACACGCTGCCGACGACGGGGTCTATGATGCGGGAACTGTATCAGAAGCATCGGGACGCAGAGGATGGGTTTCTCTATATCAAGTACTGTGGGGAGAGTACGTTCGGTTTACGATGAACCTCTTTCGATTTGCCACTAATAGTTGTTTAATTTCTTCTAGTTCAGACGAATTTACACAAATATAGGTGACCTCTTCGTCACCTGATTGTTGGGTTGGTTGTTGTTCTGGTTCTGGTTGTTCTTCCAATTCTCGATTCGTCGCTCGAGGCGGGGGATTCAGAGAGCGAAGAATCAGGAAGCCCGACCCGAGCGTAAAGGCTCCAATGGCGGTGGCCCCTATCGCAATCCCCGCAATGTCTGTAGGCACATTCACGCCCGTCGTCGCATTCACGGGCTTCGGACTCGAACTCGGATACGGAATCATCATGAAGAAGGGAGACGTCGAAGGCGTGGCGGAGCCGTTGGTCGGCCACGGCGTGAGGAGAAAGAGGGGCGTGCTCGTGGGGGTGACGTCGGCCGTCGGTGTGGAGGACGGATAGGGGAGGCAGTAGACCAGGGGCGTTTCGGTCGCTCGGCTCGTGGCAAGGGACGAAGGTGTGGGAGAGGGCGTGAGAGACTCTGTGGGGGTGGAGGATTCTGTGAGGGAAGGGGTGATGGAGAGGAAAGAGGTGGTGGAGAGGGATGATGTAGGAGATTCGGAACGAGTAAGAGTGACTGACACAGAACGAGTGAGTGAGGCCGAAACAGACAGGGTGACCGAGACAGAAGGGGATTCAGAATGGGTGAGAGAGGCCGAGACAGAGGGAGATTCGGAACGGGTGAGAGAGGCCGAGACAGAGGGAGATTCGGAACGGGTGAGAGAGGCCGAGACAGAGGGAGATTCGGAACGGGTGAGAGAGGCCGAGACAGAAGGAGATTCAGAACGGGTGAGAGAGGCCGAGACAGAAGGAGATTCAGAACGAGTGGGAGAGGCCGAGACAGAGGGTGATTCAGCATGGGTGAGGATGACCGGGACAGAACGGGTGGGGGAGGCCGAAACAGACAGGGTGACCGAGTCAGAACGGGTGAGAGAGGCCGAGACAGACGGGGTGGACGGCCGAGAGACCGAACGGGACGGGGTAACGGAGGGGGTTCCCGTTCGAGTTACCGAGGGAGGGATTCCAATCGTTCCGGCAAAATTGTACGAACAGGTGGGGCTTTCGTTAACAAACGAGTACCCTGACGTGGCGCCATACGAATAGGTGATGTAGGAATTGCGTTTTCCGCCGCAGCCGGCGACAGTGGACCCCTGCGTGTAGGAGCATTTACAGGTGGCCCCAACAACACTACAGCCCGCGAAATTCCCCATGGAGATGAAGCCGGACCCATAGGGTTGTGAGACGTTGACGCCAGGGAGGATATAGTAATAGGACCCTAGTACGCTGAGGGTATTGTAGAGGGTGCTGACCGAGTAGCAGATGCCGCTCGGGCTCGGGCTGGGACTCGGGCTCCCTGTTCGGGGCAGGGAGTTTGACGAGGTGGGAGAGGGAGCCGGCGTTTCCGAAGAAGTCTGAGAGGGAGGGGGAGATTGCGAACCCGTTTCAGAGGGGGTGAGGGACGGCGTCGGCGTGTCAGACGGAGTCAAGGACGGTGTAGCCGTTTCAGAGGGGGTGAGGGACCGAGACAAAGAGGGGGTTCCCGTCTCAGTGGGCGTGTGTGTTCCTGTTTCAGAAAGACTTTGAGAAAGGGAGGGAGTCTGAGTGTCCGAGGGAGTCCGAGTCGGGGTTTCAGAGGGGGTGAGGGTCGGAGATGTTGTGAAGGAAGAGGACGACGTTTCAGAAGAGGTCTTCGTAAGAGACGGAGTCTGGGATTCTGATTCAGAAGGGGTTCGAGAAGGGGACCACGAGGGCGTTCCCGTTTCCGAAGAGGTGAGGGAGGACGACCTCGAGGAAGAAGGGCTCGGCGACACAGATTCCGAAGAGGTGAGAGAAGGCAACCGAGTCCTTGTCACTGATTGAGACTCGGACCCTGTTATAGAACGAGTAGGACTCGGCGACACAGACGCAGAAGGACTCGGCGACACAGGAACGTACGAAACAGAAAAAACAGGGTCCCCCTGTGCGTTCGTAGCAATGTCGATGGGGCTCGTAAACTGAATGTCTGTTGACATATTCGCAGGAACGGCCACGCCCGTCGACGCAAAGTCGACGTAGACCCACTGGTTCTCCTGGCCGCACCACGTGAGGCCACACTCGGAAAAACCGCCGTTCACAGACTGGGCCTCCGCCTCGCACCCGTTCGCCGTACAGCACTGAGTGTTGTACGTGCCGGTCAGACCCAGAATGGAGGCCGACCCCGTATAGGTGTATCCGTTTCCGACCGTCTGAAACGCCACTTGGTGAATAGATGCACCGACAAGGGTCTGGAACGGCAGCGATACCACAGGGACGGGGCTCGTGCCGTTACATGTATTCCCGTCAATGACACCGTTATAGGTTTGGAAGAGGGCGGTGACCCCCCAAAGGGAGGAGGCCAGCCACAGCAGGGAGAAAATCCGCATCATCCTATTTCTGTCCACTTCATTTTTTGTCGGTCCTAAATTTGATCCCCGGATCACCCTCTAACCGATTTTAACGAAACGGTTAGACAGGCGAACAAAATCCAAACCCCGGTAGAATGCCCTATACGTGCGAGACTTGTTCCAAGGTATTTAAGCAAAAGGGGCACTACGACTCCCACAAGGCCCGAAAGCGCCCCTGCAAGAAGGAGGAGGGGATGGAGGCGCTCATTGAAAAAAAAGTGGAGGAAGCCCTTGCGAAAGTGACCACTGCTCCTGCTCTTGTTGTCCCCCCTACAAATGAGGTCATCACCCCTGTTCGGAAACCGTTCCTGAAATGGGTGGGCGGCAAGACGCAGATTCTCGACGAGGTCCTGTCCCGTTTCCCCCGAGTGATGCGAGACTATCACGAGCCGTTCGTGGGGGGCGGCAGTGTCCTGTTGGCCCTCTTGAGCCATCGAGCGACGGGAGCCGTGGCCGTGAGCGGGACCGTCTATGCGAGCGACCTGAACCCGACCCTGATTGGCCTCTACAAGAACGTACAGGGGCGAGTGGAGGAGTTGATAGCCGAGGTGAGGCGGCTCGTGGCCGAGATGCCGGTTACTGCTGTTACTGCTGCTGACGAAGAGGGGCCTGCGAATCGCTCCCCCGCCTCTCTCGAGGAGGCCCGCGCCTCTCCCGAGTCCTATTACTACTGGTCGAGGGCCCGCTTCAATGCGATTGCGGACAGGGCGAGCGTCGAGGCCTCGGCCCTCTTTCTCCTCCTGAACAAGACGTGCTTTCGGGGCGTCTACCGAGAGGGGCCTCGGGGGTTCAACGTACCCTATGGGCACTACAAGAATCCGGGTCTTCTGGACGAGGACCATCTGAGAGCCGTCTCGACCCTTCTGGGAGGAGTCGTCTTTACGTGCGGGTCCTTCTCCGAGACGCTCGAAAAGGTCCAGGAGGGGGATTTCGTCTACCTGGACCCGCCCTATGCGCCCCTTGTGAAAGAGGGGACCGCCTCCTTTGTCTCCTACACGGCGGACGGGTTCGACCTCGAGACGCATCGGACCCTGTTCAGGGTCAGCGACGGCCTTCGACAAAAAAAGGCCTCGTGGCTCATGAGCAACGCCGACGTGGACCTCGTCAAGGAGGCCTTTCCTTCTGCCGCAGGATACGAGACGTCCCTGGTGTCGTGCCGCCGAGCCATTCACTCCAAGACGCCCGACGCTCGGGCCAACGAAGTCCTAATAAAATACAGTACATAACTACAGAACAATCATAAATAGGTGAGGACTATAGGCCGAGCCACGCATCGAGCGTGGCATAATAATCCGCAGCGTCCCCAAACAGGACGGGAACGCCCTCCTTGGCCAAATAGTGGCGAAGGAAGGCGTATTTTTTCGTGTCGGACTGGAAGTCCTTCTGGAGGTAGGCCGCAAGGCAAAAGGCGTACTCGACCTTGAAGCCCTCCCCGAGGCACCAACGGTACTCTTCCGCAAAGGCGGCGCCGGCCCAGAGCTTCGTGTCTACGCTCCCCCCCACCTGCTGATTCTTCTTCTCGAGAACCTTGAGGGTGTAGGTGCCGTCGTCGGCCCGAAACAGATAGGCCTCGTCGGGATTGCGACACAGCTCCTTTCCGTGAACCACCTGAAAGTAGGACTTGAGCCCGCC
>Ga0209189_1002613_pt1 | contig 12530 bp, 10 predicted proteins | sample C_130820_EF_Meta_FD_187308 | JGI IMG/M metagenome (GOLD analysis project Ga0209189, IMG submission 187308) | Freshwater microbial communities from Lake Croche, Canada to study carbon cycling - C_130820_EF_MetaG (SPAdes) (version 3) | ecosystem: Environmental > Aquatic > Freshwater > Lake...
AACTTTTACGCAAAATAGGTGTTACTATTTTTGTGGCAAGTTCACGCGCAGATAATATGGAATCTGTTAAATCTGAAATAAATTTATACAATAACACTGGAATAAAAATAACACACATTATGAGTTTTATTGGTAGAACGCACGGCACGTATAACGGAGAGAAAATTTCTACAATTGATTATCTTGAAAAACCAGGAATGTTAGTAGAGAATGTTAGAGACAATTTATTTGCTCCAATTTCTATGGCGCTTTTATGTAAAGAACTAAACATTCATTTCACTTATTTGGGAACCGGATGCATTTTCGATTTTGATGATGGACATCCATTTGGAGAAGAAGTAAATGGATTTAATGAAGACTCTAAACCTAATTTTTTCGGCTCGTCATATTCAATCGTTAAAGGCTTTACTGATCAACTTATGCATCAATTTAGTGATAGTGTTTTAAATGTTCGAATTCGCATGCCTATTACAGATGAATTTAACGAGAGAAATTTTATTACCAAAATTACAAATTATGCTAAAATTTGTTCTATTCCAAACTCGATGTCTGTACTAAATGAACTTTTGCCATTAGCCGTTGACATGGCTCTTAAAAATGAAACTGGAACAATTAATCTTACTAATCCTGGGTTGATATCTCACAATGAAATTTTAACTATGTATAAGGAAATAGTGGATCCTAATTTTAAGTGGGAGAATTTTGACATTGCTGATCAAAATCAAATTTTATTGTCAAAGAGATCAAACAACTATTTAGAAACTTCAAAGTTGCAAAAAAAATATCCAAAAGTGAAAAATATAAAAGACTCTGTTCGAGATATTTTAGTTGAGATGCGCGATAATATGCATATTATAAACATGGATGTTGTTTAAAATGTTCGTCGTGGTTAAGTTAAAATTATAAGTTAAAATGACTATAGAAAAATGTAGTTCTACATATATTTAAAATGCAAAACATTTTAGTTACCGGTGGATGTGGATTTATTGGGTCCAACTTTATCAACTATTATTTTAAAAAAAATGCGAACGTCAACATTGTAAATTTAGATGCAATGTATTATTGTGCAAGCGAATTTAACGTCGAAGAAGAAATACGAACTTCAAAAAGATACCATTTAGTAAAAGGGAACCTATGTTCTTTTGATTTATTGAGACACATTCTTTCAAATTACGAAATTGACACTATTATTCACTTTGCTGCTCAATCTCACGTTCAAAATTCGTTTGAGGATTCAATGCAGTACACTAATGATAATGTTCTAGGAACGCATACACTATTAGAAGCTTCCAGACGTTATGGGGGAATTAAAAAATTTATTCATATATCTACAGACGAAGTATACGGCGAGTCTATGATTGTCGATACAGAAGAAAAAAAGAACGAAAGCTCTGTCTTGTGCCCTACGAATCCATACGCAGCAACTAAAGCCGCTGCAGAGTTAATTGCAAAGTCGTATTATTTTTCTTTTAAAATGCCAATTATTATTACTCGCGGAAACAATGTATACGGCCCAAACCAATATCCTGAAAAACTTATTCCTCGTTTTATTAAATTATTGAAGGAAAATAAACAAGTAACAATTCAAGGCGATGGATCTAATGTAAGAGCTTTTTTACATGTTTTGGATGTTTGCTCTGCATTAGAATGCGTGATTGAAAAAGGAGAAGTTGGAGAAATATATAATATTGGTAGCGACGATCATTATGAATATAGCGTTTTAGAAATTGCACAAAAGTTGATAAAGCTTGTTAAAAATAGTGATGATTGCAATGAATGGATTACTTATGTTGAAGATCGTCCATTTAATGATAAACGTTATTATATTAGTAACGAAAAAGTTAAAAATCTTGGATGGAAAATTTGCGTTGACTTTGATAAAGGTTTGAGTGATTTAATTTAGACGCGTCATATATTTCATTAAAGTTACTTATAAATTTAAGTTTATTTTTTTAAAATTTATTTTTTTTAAAATTTATTTTTTTAAATTTATTTTTAACTTTCATCACGATTTATACATTTTTCTGCAAAATTACTAAAATGTTGACAATTGCAAATATATAAATTCATTTTGTATTGACTTTCTATATTATCTTGATTTATTTTTTGTTTGATTGAGTTTTTGTTTTTGTTTATGTTTTTGTTTATGTTTTTGTTTTTTATCAGTTGCCAATAAAATAATTTATCCACAAAGGATTTTATTTCTGGATCTTTTATATTCGAATATATTTCATTAGTTAATTTTTTTGACTTCTCATATGTCAAGTGTGTGTCCCAAATAGTCATTACTTTTTTATCATCATTTATACTAGTTTTCTGTAAATATCGAAGACGAATTTCAGCAGGAACATTTTGTCCGGTTATTAGTTTTAATAAAGTATCTAGTCTTTCTTGATGTATAGGAGTAAAGTCAATAGTATATAAGTCTTCGTTATTTGACAATAAAACTAAATGATGTAATTTTAAATACGGAATAAAATTCAAAATAGAAGTTTTCATAATTCGCATTTGAACTTTAGAATCTATTGGTTTTACCAAAGTAAGAGTATAAATGCACATATAAATGCACATATAAATGCACATATAAATGCAGATATAAATATTGAACATCATATAAATAGTAAATAGAAATTTTTATTTGGAAAGCATTTATAATTTTATTTTTCTACTATAATATAATGAGTAAAGCGGAAGATGCTTTAGAAATGTTTTTATCAAGTTCACCATATGGATTAAATGTTCTTAAGCAGCTATTGTATTGGCCTACAAATTCTAAAAATTATCCTCAAGTTTGTAAAACAATTAGCGCGTTGCGGTCTACTATTAATAAAGATAATCAGTTTCCAGATTATTTTGACGAAGAATTTGCTAAGAAAGATACAGAATATTACAATCTTTGTTGCACTACTGAATATACTAGCAAGGCCCTCTTGCAACGTCTTTTTATGAATTTACTTTATTACAAAATGTTAGATAAGTTTGTAAATCAATATGATGAAATTTCATGGAATGAAGATGAAAGATTATATCTTACTGGGGGAGGCAAAAAAAAACAAAAGGGTGGAATGAAACTTCAAGACCTTTTGCTTCAAATGATTTCGGTCTACACACTTTTAGCTTCATCTGAAGGAATTGAACCACTTTCTCTTTCGGATACAAATGAAAGAAAAAAAGTTCTTGGACAAATGCCATTTTCTGCTGCCAGAACAAAAGAAGAGCTTCTTAAAAGCAGAATGAATCAAGCTTCTAGTATGTTAGATGAAATCACCTCAGCAAGTCCTTGGGACTTAAAAAACAAAACTATTACTATTGCTAAAGATGTAAATGCTGATCAAATTGAATATTTTACAAGTACTATGGAAGAAATTAATGTTGAACTAGCTGAGTTATCACAAACTGGAATGGAAATTTGTACAGATCTTGCTAGAACATCAAGTTCAATGGAATTGTTTTCAAGTGATATTCACATGCAACGTCTTTTAGCAATTCAAGAAGAGCTGGAAAAGAAAGCTTCTACACTAAGAACGGCAGATCAAGTTTTGGGAGTGGTTAGTTGGTCAAGACGCGCGTCAGGTTATGCTTTGTCTGCGGCAACGCAAGCTGTAATGACTGGCGATTTAGCCACACCAGATGTTGATTCTGAAAGTTTAATGTTGCAAGCTCACGCTAAAGTTGAAGAAGAAATGCAAATGGTTACTGCTAGTCAAATTGAAAACCTTGGTTATGGTGCGGAATTAATATCTTTATGTAGAGCATCTCCAGATCCTAGATTCATTATTTCAGTTAATGAAACTGATGGAAAGTCAAATTTAATTATGAGCGCTCGATTTGGAAATAATAGAACTGGTTTATTATTTGAGGCAGTTGCCGGACTTATTGTGCGAATAGAACTTAAAGAAAAAACACCAGGTTTAAGCGAAAGCGAAAAGTCTGCATTAAAATCTTTAAAACAACGTAATTCAATAATAATACAATCGATACAACTAGGCACTTCTTTTACACCATTAGATTTAACTCCCGGTGTTTTTGCTGTGCAAGGCGCTGTAGCGCATGCTAAAGCAGCAAAAAGATCTTTTGGTAATGTTATCTCGTTATTAATGGAAGAATTACCATTAGACAAACAAGCGTCTGAAAATATGATAGCAATTCGAAAATCTGAAACTGCATTGAGACAAGCGGATAGAGAACAGACAAATAAAGAATGGAGAGAATTTACAAATATTAATATGAAAGCTGCTGGAGGAATATTGAGCGATGCAACTGCAAATGCAATTGACACAACTGCGGCAGTTTTAACTAGCGTAAGCAAAGGCGCACAAAACGCGACTGCAGAGATAACCGACGTTGCAACTACTGCTGTAAAAGGGGTTGGTAAAATTGGTACAACTGGAGCAGAAGAAATCGCAAATGCGTTTTGGGCGCTTTTTCCGGCTCTTATCGCCGCCGGAGGGCTGGCTGGAGCTGCAGCATTTGGGTTTATATGGTTTAAAAGAAATCTTTTTTCTTTTAGTAATGGAGCTCCTGATGTACCTCGTATGCTTCCGCCATCTGTAGCAGCAAAACAACAAAACTCGCCAAGAGAAGTGGAAGTTGTTGCTAGTCCTTTACTAGCGCCGCTTGAATCGTCGCCGCCGCTTACATCGTCACATCCTCCCGCTGGAGGTAAAGTTACTAGAAAATTTAAAAATAAAAAGAGAACAAAAAAAATTGCAATGAAAAGACACAGAACCAGAAAAAATAAAAAACAAAAGTCTGGGAAAAAAAGTAGAAAGAATCGTAACAAAAAATAATTTTATTATTTAATTTTATTAGTCAAATTTATTTATGCATTTGCAAACAAGCGATTCATATTTTTAACTTCTGGTTTTTCAGATTGCGTTGAAAACAATTTCTTTATTTGCTCGTCATCTCGAAATCTTACAGAATATTCTTGTTGAATTTTATTTCTACCAATTCTCCCCATAGCCTGTATAATTTTTTCTTGAGTAAGATTCATATCCTTACTCAAGTAACCATGACAAAATTGATAATTTGTTCCATAAATATAGTCGCTTGATGCAATAATTAAGTATAACTTCTGTTGATCAGCCAATGTTTTCATAATTTCTGTATACGCAATACTATCATGGTTTGTAAATACACCAATTCCCATTAATAATAGCACTTTCCAACTATTTTCAACGTCTTCCAGCAACATAATTTTTAATATAGTTTCCTCTTCAATTGCACTTGTAAAAGCATTTTTAACATTCATATCTTCCGCCCATTTTGTTAAATGGGCGTTTGTATTTGGAACAAAGGTATCATTCAATGTTGCGGTCTTTATCATTGATCTCAATAATTCTATTTCCTGCATAATTTTTCGTGTTTCACTATAAGACCCAGAGTCATCATTTGATCGATTATCTTTATGATCAGACTTTTTCTTTTTCCCCGATAGCAAACTTTTATCGCCGTTAGACATTTCAGTAGTTTCTTTAGATTCCGCACGTTCTTGAATATCTTCCAACGTTTTAACCAATTTGCTTATCTTAGAGTTTATAGAATTATTAAATTCAATCTTCTCATTTATATCAACCATTACTGCGCTCGGAATTGCCGCTTGTTGTATACAAAATTTGGCGACCTTTTCAACGTCATTCGCTAGAAATATTGTAGGCCCGTCTGTCAACGTATTCGCATCTTTTGTAGTAACATAAATAGCAGACATTCCTTCTGTTTTTTCCGATTGTATTTGTATTTGTATTTGTATTTGTGTTTGCGTCTGTGTCTGTGTATGTCTTTGTGGTTGCGATTGAACGCTGGTAGTTCTAGTCAATTGTCCACCATTCAAGGGACTAACATTTGTGTTTATGTTACTACTAATACCAGGTCCCAAACTACTATGTTTTTTGATCTTCAATCCTTTAGAATCAATAAAAGTATTGGGTTTTACACGTCTTTCGCGATTTAATTTAAAATATTCAAATAATTGAGTCCATTCTTCTGGCTTTAAACTCTTCAAAAGTTTCAAGTAGTATAGTTTTATTGCTTTCATATCAACGTCATCTAATGAAGTAAAATATCTATCTATCTTGACATTAGCAGGTATTGTATTATTTTGCAAAACATAACTAATAAATTTCACCAGCTCTTTCAAATCAAAATATCGCAAAAGAGTCAGATAGTTTTCGCAATGATTAACAATTTCCATCATACTTGAATATTTTTCTCCCATATGATGCGGCAAAACAACGTATCCATTATTATCAATAATCGGGATCGATTTTTTACATTCATGACTTATCACTGAAATAACATTCGCCCCTGGAAACTTTAACATAAAGTCGCTAATTGTTTCAGGAATTTCATGGGTCTTTGGTAGAGTAGCCGATGATAAAACAAAATTTGGAATCAAATTATCCGACCAATTTTTTTTAATTATTTCGTGGAACTCGTGATCATCATAATCTAATGTAATTGTTGGTTCATCCCAATAAGTAATAATCTCATCTTTATCATTAAACGCAAGCATATACAACATAGCGGGAATATAAGATTTAATGTCCGAAATAATTATTTCTACTTTGTCACCAACGCTATTATCTACTTTCCAAATTCCGCCAGTTTTCCAATTTTTTGTATACTCTTTCGCTGCAAAATAGTGAAGTCTAATTTCTTCAGCACTTGAACATCCAAACGCAAAGGCGATCTTTTTATTTACTGAAATTGCTGCTCTGGCAAGAGCCAAGCCAACATGACGAGCCGCGCAAACAAATATAATTTTTTTTGTTTCCGATAATCCTAGAGGCGACAACGTTTTCCCCGTTCCAGTTGGCGCTATATACAAAACCAATTTTGGCTCGGTAGTTTTGCAACAAGTAAATAGTTCTTTTTGATGATCGTAAAGATTAACATCACTATATTTTAATATATTTTCGTTTTTCTCAACAAATTCTACAGAGTTTTCTATTATTTTCTTCATACTAATTTTTGATTCGTATTCGTTGATGATTTTATTTATAATTTCCAAAATGTGACGATTAATGTTGATAACATTATTTCGTATTAACTTATAAATACTAAAATAATAATATTCCCAATTCCCATTATTTTTAATAGACTTGAATAAATTTTCTATCAAGTTAATCAACACATATTCGTATAAAATTATATTTAAACTTTCAATAATTTTTGGGCTATTTTTTTCAAGTCTTATTATGTCTGCCTTTTTTATTTTTGTTTTTGGATTTACCTGAGTTTTAATAAATTCTATAGAATATTTTTTAATAATTTCTGAAATCTTTTCTGCAAAATAAGTATTATATAAATAATCTTCCATTTCATCGGATTTTTCGACTTTCAAATAAGTCAAAAGTGAATTATGTTTGTTGTATTTTATATTAACATTAGCAAATCCTTGCATTATTAGATTCAAAATTTCTTTTTCATCTGCTGAAACAGGAATTTCTATAGACTCCCATTCAGATTTATTTAGTTTACGTTGTTTGAGATCCATAATTTGGTTGGATAAATAGATTTGTCTTCTATTTTTTAAGTATATTTTAAATTCAATTTTTATCTATAAGGGTTGTATTTATTATACAATAATTATTCAAAAAATTTAATATGATAATATAGATTAGTTTTTATCATATTATATTATGTTATATTATATTTAATCCGGGTTGCCTGGCTCGAACAGGCGACATTTTGATATCATTAATAAACTACTACAGTCAAATGCTCTTCCAACTGAGCTAAACCCGGTTCTCAGGGTGGACAAGTATTTGTTACGTCCAAAAATACTAGTGTGATTTGTTTATATTGTTTTTGTTTTTATATTATTATTGATTATTTTATTTTGACTTAAAATTGATTATAATTAATGGAAATAATTTTAGATAAACTCATATTAACCTAAAAGAATGACGCGCAGAATTTTTACAATTGATGGCAATATTGGCTCCGGTAAGTCAACGCTTTTAAATAATTTAAAACACCATTATAGAAATAGCGAATGCGTCGTATTTGTTAATGAACCAGTTGACGAATGGGAAGCGATTAAAGACGCGAATGGCGTCACTATTCTTGAAAAGTTTTATAAAGATCAGAAAAAATGGGGGTTCTCTTTTCAAATGATGGCATATGTTTCTAGGTTAAATGCAATGCGCAAAATAATAAAAGATCATCCTGAATCTATTATAATAACTGAACGCTCATTATATACTGATCGCCATGTTTTTGCCAAAATGTTATTTGATGCTGGTCTTATAGAAGATGTTAACTATCAAATATACTTAAGGTGGTTTGATGATTTTATAGAAGAATATTCTATTCATGGGTGCATTTATGTTAAAACGGATCCACAAATTTGTTTTAATAGAATTAAAACACGATCTAGAAGTGGTGAGTCAAATATTCCTTTAGAATACTTGATTAAATGCTGCGAATACCACGATTGTATGGTTAAAGAATTGCACCAAAAATTCAAGTTTAACATTCTCGAGTTGAATGGAAACCAGGATATATTTAATGATCCATCTCTAGTTTCTTTATGGATAAATAAAATTGACGCTTACATAAATGCGTAATTGTAACGTGGTGGAGTTAAATCTTCAAGAGTATAATTTTAATTTTAATTTTAATTTTAATATAAATATAAATATTTATGCAAAGGTAATACATGAATCACGACGCCAACAAAAATGAAAATACTTTTGACAATAACATTGAAAAAAAACAAATCAATATTACAGGAACTTGTAATAGGTACAAAATTAAAAAATTAACAACTATAAATGACAATTACAAGAAAAGCATTGCATCAAGAAAATGGAATCTAGAGAAAGAATACTATCAACAAGAAAGACAATTGAAACTATTAAAAGAAATAAATGAAGGTTACAATCAAACAGAAATACACGGATTAATAATTTCACAAATTGAAAAAAAATTATGCGGATATAAACATCAAGATATATTAAAAAAAATAGACAACGAAGAACAATTAATTAAGTTAAACGAAATAATTAATTCACTCATTTTTTCTCAACTAAAATGTCACTATTGCAAAAATGATGTGCATATTTTATATGAAATAGTCAGAGAGAAGAGCCAATGGACTTTAGACAGAATTAATAATGATTTAGGACACTTTTCGGATAATGTTTTAATAGCATGTTTAGAATGCAATCTCAAAAGAAAAACACAAAATAGCGATAAATATTTATTTACAAAACAAATGAAGATTGTTCGCAATGATTTTTTCTAAAAGTGGAATTCGATTTTTTGCTCCACTTTTTCTAAAAGTGGAATATAAATGGAATGGAAATGGTCCCCAACGAATAAAGTCCCGTATGAGAAAACTCCAAGATATTTTAAACGTGAAGAACCAGATCAAATGGAGAAACCTCCCAATTTTGAAAATATGGCATATTCACATTCTCTCAATACTAGTGAAAACAATGGTTGGGAATCTGATACATTTTTAGAAAATCAGTTTAGCATGAATAGCACAAATAAACGCGAAAACGCATATAATAAAATGGCGGAGCGTGAAATGGTAAGCCAAATAGGGCATAATCCATTTCTAGATACAAACGATTATGTCAATAATGTTGTTGCAAGGGATTTATTTTTAAAACCAATAAATACTAACTCAGATAGAGAGAAGAAGAAAGAGTTAGATTCGTAATTTTTATGAAATAAACCTATATTAAAGTATTTTTGCAAATATTAAAATATTTTTTAAATAGTAAAATATTTCAAATAAGTATTTAAACAAAAGTTATTGATACTAATAAATTATAATAATGAATTCCGCAACTTATACGACGCAAAATGATCTTTTACTTAATAATTTATTAACTTTTTATAATAAAGATGGTAACATGGATATAATGTTGAAAATTATCACAGGTGAAAGCAAAATTTCTCTCAGAATAGTTGACTGGTTTGCAACTAACTATGCAAAAAAATATTACACACTATATTCTATTGATGATGTTCGTAGATTCAAAGTGTATGTTGACTACAAGTTAAAATTAAAAGCTTATAGCAAAAAAAGATTTGATCCATTTTGTAGATGGGATAGAATAAGCGTACCATATAAAGACGGAACTTTTATTGAAACTACAATTGGACAATTAAATTTTTTTAAATGGGCGCTTGAAAATAAGGTGATTAAATACATTGAAGATAATTATGAGACTATCGAAAAGGATATGAACGCTAGAAATAGCACATCTAAAAGGAAAGAGAATGCTGTGGACAATTCTAAGACAAGAAAGAAGAGGGAAGAGTTGTCAATTTCCGCTACAAAAAGTATTAAAAAGGAAAAAGTAGAAATTGTTGTGCATTTTAACTAATGAAGGGAACCCAGGTTCCCTTCGACCCTCCTGTAGTTAATATTTTTTTGCAGTGAACCCGTGTTCCCTTCGACCCTCCTGTAGTTAATATTTTTTTGCAGTGAACCCGCGTTCCCTTCGACCCTCCTATAGTTAATATTTTTTGCAGTGAACCCGTGTTCCCTTCGACCCTCCTATAGTTAATATTTTTTGCAGTGAACCTAGGTTCACTTCGACCCTCCTACATTTTACATTTTTAGAAGTGAACACAGGTTCCCTTCGACCCTCCTGTAGTTAATATTTTTTTGCAGTGAACCCAGGTTCCTTCAAGAAATTAACACATTTATTAGACATTATTTTATTCTTTGTTCATTAGAAGAATAAAATATTTTTGTTAGACTACATTAACAAATTTTTTTTCACGTAACCAAACATTCGCAATGTATTTTGTTCCGCTTATAACAGGCATTCCGCCGTGAAGTGCGTAGTTATGACACCTATTACCATTTTTTTCCATTGGACGAAATAAAACTGCTCCACATTTATCCGGTTTAAATTCTTTATTCAAATTTGGAAAGCGCGTTGATCCTCCTTCAAATTTGTCAGATAAATAAATTAACATTGTGGCTACACGAGCACCGCCTGTTTTTTTAAATTCAATGCATTCTTCACTTTCATCACAACAAGAATCGTGATGAGGTTTATAAAATCCTCCAGGTTCATATTTTACAACTTGTAAATCTTCCGCGTTTTCAAAAGGATAATTTGTTAGCTTGCACACACGTTTTATAATATTTGCAACAACATCATCATCTTTTGGAAGCCATGCCGTTTCACTTTTTCGCGCATCAAAATTTATGCCTTCGCCAACAACTCCGCTTGTTTCATAGATTGACGACGCTTTTTCCAGTATATAATCTGCTTCATCGTCCGTAATAAAATTAGGATATTCTTTTGGAAATACATACTCAGATGCTTTTTCTGCATATTCACTAAATTCAGTTTTAAAAAATATTTTTTTAATTAAATAAACTAAAATAAAAAACAAAAATAATACACAAAGAATTTTTAAAATATTTTTTTTCAGTTTAAATTTCATGAAAAGTTAAAGTATATATATATTATAAACATTATATTTACGCGACTATGTATTCAACGATTTTCTCGCTTTGCGTGCCATATTTAATCGTTCCTCAAGGAATTTGTTCATTTGGCGCGCCCAATAAATTTGGGTACGCAAGCCATATCATAAATGTTATTACACCGCCAACTATAGAAATCATAAGCAACACAGATACACTAGTAAATGCAAAATAATTTAATTTATTGCAAAATAGAATACAAACCCACTAATGAACAATTTTTATGATGAAAATGGAAGTATCATTGATACACATGAGTATGAAACTATCGAACAACAGATTGCCGATAAGTTTATCTCCCAAGACGCAATTGTTCTTGAGCTTGGAGGACGATACGGTGTTGTAGCCACATGTATAAACAAACGGTTAGCAGACACCCGGCACCACTTTGTCGTTGAGCCAGATGAAAGCGTATTCGCTAAAATGTGTGATAACCTATCTTCTCATCGCTGCAATCCTCATGTATTTAACGGGATAATCTCAAATAAGCCACTTTACTTTCAACCAGGTGGTCTAGCAAGTCGTACTCGGGAGACGGCATGTTCTTGCGATTCATTTATAGTTCCGAACAAGACTCTCAATCAGATTATAGAGGAAACTGGGCTTAAGTTCGATACTCTTGTAGCTGATTGTGAAGGATGTCTAGAAGGATTTATTGATGATAATATTAACTATTTGGATAAGTTCAAGTTGATCACGTATGAATCAGATTTTAGGAGTGAATGTGACTATGAAAAGATTGAACGTATCTTAAAAGAACATAATTTTGAATGCATTCATCCAGGCGGGCATTCTGTATGGAAACGACAACCTCCATCTCTGCCAACCCCGCAGCCTATACCCCCTAAAAAGAAGCTGTTATCCTTTCTACGAACTCGTTAATCTATTTTTATGAGCTGTTCAACCCAAAAAAATAGACGCCGTGAAGCGCTGTTTTAAGTTTTAAGTGCTGGGATCACTCCATTCGTCCCAACGTTTAGGCCTTAAGAAAATGCACCTTCAGGAAGGACTGGAGGTTCAGGTACGTGACCGTGTCCGTGTCCTTCACCTTCAGCAGGCG
>Ga0209189_1002616_pt1 | contig 12524 bp, 15 predicted proteins | sample C_130820_EF_Meta_FD_187308 | JGI IMG/M metagenome (GOLD analysis project Ga0209189, IMG submission 187308) | Freshwater microbial communities from Lake Croche, Canada to study carbon cycling - C_130820_EF_MetaG (SPAdes) (version 3) | ecosystem: Environmental > Aquatic > Freshwater > Lake...
CCTAATAGGCTAGCTATTGATACAGGCATTTGGGACAAAATATCAAATTATGTTATTACAAAATAATTCGTGAGATTGATTGTTATAATATTTGTAATATGTATTATATATGGCTAACGTAATGCGATTTGGAGTTGAAGTAGAAGATACCTCGGGCATGATAGAGTACCTTCCGCATATGTTTTCTGCAGAAGACCAAGATTTATTTGTTTTAGGTATTACTGACTACAAGCTTAATGGCACGTACGTAGAGATTGGTGGATCAATGCCTCGCGACTGTAACAACACATATTTACTCGAACAGTTTAACTGGAAGGGAATTAGTCTTGATATTAGAGATTTTGAGGCAATGTGGTTGAGAGAGCGAATGAATAAATTTATACCGTGTAATGCGAAAGAAGTTAATTATAAAAAGCTATTTTCAGAAAACTTTACGAACAAAGTAATTGATTATTTATCTCTTGATATCGATGAACACGCAATTGATGTCTTACCATTAATACCTTTTGATGAATATAAGTTTAATGTTATTACTGTCGAGCACGGTATATTTAGAGGTAATTCAAAATTAAAAACGCTACAGAAAGAAATTCTAAACAGCTACAATTATATTAATCTTGTTGAAGATGTACCTGAAACATGGAAGCATCAGTTTAATGCAAACGAAGATTGGTGGGTGTCGCATGAAATGTATAAAAATACTAAAAAAATTAAACAAATGTATTCGTTTGATGTAATAAGAGAATTAGGATTCAAATATAACCGCATGGATCTGCTCACTGCATTATTTCGAAAAAAATTCAATATTAAGTCTGAATGGGAAAGCCAATGCACCCCACCCTAAAAGCCTTAATATATTGCTTGAATTTTTCTTGATATATAGTATAATTGAATAATGATTATTAAACAAGAAGTATATGATGGTAAATTACTACACTCTCGCTTTGCTTACAATTTCTTTCGTGAAAAAACACTACCCATAGGCAATATCGTTGCTTTTCGCGCTCCCATGCATGTTGAAGCTGAAGGCATGATTGATAGTGAAGATGTTCTTAATAACGACTTCATCTATAGTCAAGATGCAATTAATTTCTTATGGGAAATACCTAATATGGATGCTTTTGGTGCAGTTGCCTATCAACGTCTTCTCAATACTCAAATTGCTAATATTTTGAGCACTCAATACCTGAAAGCGCCTATTGAAGTAGATGGAGATGATTTGATTGTTCATAAAGAACACTGCCAAGGCGGTATTACTCAAACCAAAGGTAAATGTAGTGTTAGTATTACATACACTAAAAATAATGTTGCTCTCGGTCACACGGGAATTAATATTTTAGCAGGTAAAAAAGCACCTGCATTTGCTTATTCTACAAATCTGACTGATGATCAAGCTAAATCGTTCATGCAATCGATTATTGAGTTATTCTACACCATGAATGATGATATCTTTATTGCCACTTCAAAAGTTATTTGCTAGTGAGTATATTTGATATAATTGCAGATATTCTCTTTTTTAAAAAAAAGAATACTATCACAAATATAGATAATGAATCTATATTTTCACCATTTATGTTAAACCGATGGATAAGCATGTATTCAAATTCTCTTGCTCTCAAAGCAAACCTAGTCAACAAATATATAAGTTTCAATAAGCAATGTGTATATACGCTGTTTTTTAATGTTTTCGATAAAGTACCTAATAAAAAAATTACATACTTTAAAAAGAAAAAAGATGAAGTTGGGGATGATAACACATTGCCGTTATTTTCTAAAGCCTTAGAAGTCTCACAGAGAGAAATAAAGCTTTACAATGACGTATTGACTTCTCTTAAATCCTGATAAAATATATACATATGTCAGCTAATATTGATTTACTGCCAACACAAAAAAGTTTAATTGATTTGTCTGAGTTGCCAAAAAATTCTTTTAACAGTATTTTTTACGGGTTTAGCCTGAAGCAACTTCTGGACGATGTAATGCTTGTAAAGTTTGTAGATGAAACAGAAGACGGTACAAACATTATACGCAATGGTATAGTTGTACCTGTCAATGTTGATACTAAAGCTTGGCGTATTGGTGAAGTTATTCTTGTGGGTCCAAACGCAAAGCACGCTAAAAAAGGTGATTTTGTTTGTTTTCCAAACAACCTCGGTGTACCGGTAGCTAACATTTCTGTTGATGATTACGGTACTCTTAAGAAAGGTATTTTCTTAAACGAGCAGCGCATTTTTGGTATTTGCTCAGTTATAAACGATAACACATCTGTTGCTGCACAAACAACTAAAAAAACGAAAAAACAATGAATGAAGGTGGCATTACCTACTCTTAAGACAGTTGTTCAAAATAATGTTGCTGAAATAAAATTTTTTAGAAGAAGACCAAAGCCAGGCTTTTCACTTACACGCAGAATGCTTTGTACTAACAGTTTTCCGCTTTTAAATAGTGCTGAAGGGAGATTTACTTTAAACTTTAGACCAACAACCAAACCACCAAAGTTCAACCCTACACAAAAAAATTTATTAATAGTTTGGGATATTTTTATGCAAGATTACCGGTGTGTTAATGCTGCAGCATGTAATTTAATTGCAACTATACCTGCAAATAAAGAGTTTTGGAAATACTTTAGTAGCAAATTATTACGGCTTACCCCACAGCAAAAAATAGCATTTATGAACAAATGACAACAATAGCAAACATTACAACCGTGATTAATAAACATTTGCAAAAAAATGCAGAGTTTATTATTGATAATAAAACTATTAAAACCGGTAAAATCTTACTCTTTAGTGTGAAAGACTTTTTTTGTTCTTTTTTACTTTTTAATGAAGTAAAGAAAAAAAGGTTTCTTTATGAAATACCATACCCATTCTATTTTATAGAAGCTAATGATGCTATAATTTTTGACTATACATTAGCAACATTTACACAAAACAACCCTCTTGTAAAGGATGAATTTTTAAAATTTAGAAATAAAAAATCATCTAAACTCTTCAACAAAAAAGTCAAGTTAAAGATTTCTGTTTAACTTTAGATTAATGCTGTTATAATAATTTATTGTGTTTAGTCGTTACTTAAATCATTTTCCTAGAGATTATAATCCATCGCACAATCAAGTAAAACTAATAAAGAGTGTAGAGCGTGCGTTTAATCGAGGGAAAAAATTTGTAATTGCTTGCGCTCCAACAGGATCAGGAAAAAGTTTTTTGGCTAAAACACTTGCGGGTGTAAGCAACAAGCCATCAGCTGAGTTTGTTGATCTAGTTAATACCTACAAAGCATACAAACAAGATTTCTCTGGAAACTATATACATGAAGCTGAATGCATTGCATCTACGCCTTTCGGGGCATACGCTCTTACTATTACTAAATCTCTTCAGGACCAATATCCTAAGCTATTTCCAGATACATCGTTACTCAAAGGTAAGACAAACTATATATGTGATGTAGACCAGAACTTTGATGTAGAAACTGCTCCCTGCTTATTTGTAAGCAAGATCAAGGACGACTGTTGGGAAAAAAATAGATGCCCGTATTACAATGCAAGGAATACAGCCCTCACATCTCAGTTTGCAGTATTGAACTATAAGATGTTTTTAGTTCTGCCTCAACACTTGAAGCGTAAGAACTTTCTCATATGTGATGAAGCTTCTGAATTAGAGGATGAATTGGTAAAAAGATTTTCTGCAGAAGTTAATTACGATCGTCTTAAAAATTACGGTATTGAGTACACTACACTCACAACTGAATCTTATGATAAAGCACGCAGCTGGGTCACGAATCTTAATTTTCAAATTACAGAAAAAATGAACACACTCATTACAAAGGCTGGTAAAAAGCAAAATACATTATCGCAACCAGAAAGAATTAAACTACTATATCTTAAAAATATTGCTAATTCTCTCAACACTGTAGATGCCTTATGGAAAGATTGTGAATTTATAATTGACCACGACTCAAAAAAAGTTGCATTTACGCCCCTTAAGATCGATAAACTTTCAAAGACTATTTTTGATTACGGTGATAATGTACTATTAATGTCAGCTACAATTATTGACCATAAAAACTTTGCAAAAAATCTTGGTATTACAGACTATGAATATGTAGAGATAGACAGTGATTTTGATGCTGCAAAATCACCTATTCATGTCACATCAAAAAATAAGCTTAACTATAAAAACCTCAAAGTAGTGTTACCAGAAATAATTGATCAAATTAAACAAATAGTTGAATTTCATAAGAACGATAAAGGCGTAATACACACACATACACAAGAAATAACTAATATGCTTAGAGATAAATTACATTCAAATAGACGGTTCTTGTTTAGAGATTCAATGTCAAATAATGAAGAAATACTAAATCAACACTATAGCGCTGATTTTCCAACTATATTAGTATCACCATCTTTGGCATATGGTATTGATTTAAAAGATGATTTAGCGCGCTTTCAAATAATCGTAAAGCTGCCCTTTCCACCGCTTTCAGTAAAAAGAATTAAGAAACTCTTTGATATAGACAAAGCTTGGTATGAAAATAAAATGTTAAATTCTATAGTTCAAATGTGCGGTAGAGCTACAAGAAGCAAGCACGATTTTTCAACTACATATATCCTAGACGGCAATATAGTCAATGTATTAAAAAACACCAAAGATAAACTTCCACACTATTTTATTGATAGAGTTTGTTAATAAATAATATAGTGAAGAACTATACGTATCATTTTGAAATCAAAGATCTACTAACACAATTTATTAATGCTTTTGATAATATTGTTATAAAAAGGTTCGATAAGAACCGCACATCCAATTCAAGCATTCAAGTACGCTATGTTTATTCACCAAAACAAAGAGTAATGTATGATTTAGTTAATAGAGCTCAAAATTTAACAGTACCAGTTGTAGCTGTCAGTATAACTAATGTAGCAAGAGATGAAAACAGGGTTTTTAACAAAATAGGCGGTTTTTATTTTCCTCAAGGTGTAAGCGACAAAAATCAAACAAGCTTAAGCGATTTTTACAAAAGCCCTGTACCAGTTAATATTACAATAAACATGTCTATTTTAACTAAATTTCAAACAGACATGGATCAGATTTTATCTAATTTTATACCATACAACAATCCATATATTATTATTTCATGGAAAGTGCCTGAAGAGATGGTAGAGAATGGATTTACCACACCACAAGAGATACGCAGTGAAGTGTTATGGAATGGTGGTATAGCTCTTTCTTATCCCACTGACATAGCTGCATCAGACAAATATAGAATTGTTGGAGACACTTCTTTTACTATCAAGGGCTGGTTATTTGGTGACCCTACATTTCCAGCTGCAAATATATTTTACGTTGATAATAATTTTCATAATGTTTCCTTACTATCAGAAATGACATATGAGACGCTATCTGGACAAACATTTACTTACCCTGTGTCATCTGGATTATCAAATGATGTTGAAACAGTTACTATTTCAGCATTTCCACAAATTACTAATTTTGACTATACATATCAAAATATATGAATTTTATAACAATTACCACCTCACAAACAGCACATCTTTCTTTCGAAGGGTATTTTTTAAATAGGGTGGGGTTTATTTATTTGAGTGCAACTAATAATACTATTTTTCCTTATGTGTGTGCGGTAAATTACTTTACTGACAGCATCAGACTGTCTTCTGCTTTTATACCTATATCAGGCTATCCCTATACAGACTATGCAATACAAGGAGATAATGGTTTATCTATTAATTTGCATAGTCTACCTGCAGGTGTTTATGATCTAATACTAGGAAATGCTGGAGGATATACTCTCCTGTCAACAAGAAATTATTTAATATCAACAAATTGATAGATATTTAATTTATTTAGTATATCATAAATATTAACATATGGCGGACTCTAATCGCGAATCTACGTTTGGCAGAGATTTAATGAAATTTATTTCTTCCAAGCTTCCTTATCAGCCTGTTGATGTGAATGATAAGATTAATATCCTCAATCCTAAATATGAGGTTTTCTATGATAAAGGTACAAAAAGAGATGACGCTCTAGCTCGACAGTCTGTATCAAACTCAACATTCTACACAGATGATCTCTTTGGAAATATTATTCGTGATAAAAATTATCACGAATTTATGTACGCTAATGTCCAGCCGGATAAAATTAGGCGCATCATGGATTACCGAGTCATGGCAGCTTTTGCTGAAGTTGCTGATGCATTGGATGAGATATGCGATGAATTTATTAATAAGGACGATAACGGTAACATTGTAAATGTTGAGTTTAAGGATATAGATTTATCTGAAACGCAAAAAACTAAAGTAAAAAAAGAATTTCAAAAATATATTGGTTATTTTGATTTAGAAAATAAAGGATGGGAATATGTTAGAGGCATGCTAGTTGATGCTGAAATTTATTTTGAGCATATTATTCATAAAAAATACCCTAAGGAGGGCATTCTCGGTGTCCTGACTATCCCTTGCGACACTATTGACCCTGTATATGCTAATGTCCAAAACATGAATATTAAGGGATACTTGTTAAGAAAACCTGTTTACGATTTAAAAAATCCTAGCAAAATTAGCAAGACTGAGCTTGTTCCTATGGATGTCAGCCAAGTTACATATATTAACTCTGGTATATGGAACGAAAACAAAACTATAAGACTACCTTTCATTGAGAATGCAAGAAGAGCTTACAGACAGCTATCACTTATTGAAGATGCAATTGTAATTTACCGTCTGGTAAGAGCCCCAGAACGACTTGTGTTTAATGTTGATGTTGGCAATATGGCGCCACCTAAAGCTGAAGCTTACCTTCGCAAATTAATGACAAACTACTGGTCCAAGAGAACATTTGATTTAGATCAAAATGCTTCTGTACAGAAGTTTAATCCACAATCAATGCTCGACAGCTTTTGGTTTGCTAAACGTACTGGCAGTGAAGGTACAACAGTTACATCACTGCCAGCAGGGCAAAATTTAGGTGAGCTTTCCGATCTCATTTATTTCGTGAAAAAGCTTTATAAATCTTTAAAAGTACCAACCACAAGACTCAATCCAGACGATACATTTAATGATGGTGCAAATATACTCCGCGAAGAGTTAAAATTTGCTAGATTTGTAATAAGATTGCAGCAGAGATTTGCTGCAGGACTTAAGAATGGGTTTATTACACAATTGAAACTCAAAGGAATTTGGGAGGAGATGAAGCTAAAAGATGATGATATTACACTCTCTTTTAATGTACCTACAAATTTTTACGAACTAAGAGAAAATCAAAAATTTGAACTTAAAGCCAATAGTTACACAACAATTACAAATAGCGATTTAATATCCAAAACATTTGCTCAAAAGAAATACTTGGGTTGGGGTGATTCTGATGTCATGGCAAATAGAGAATTCTTGAGAAAGGACAAAGAACTTATGTGGGAGTTAGCACAAATAGAAAATGCTGGTCCTAACTGGAGAAATCAAGAAGCTATAGCTGCTCCAGGTGGTGAAGCAGGTGGTAATGCTGGTATTGGTGGCGGTGGTGGAGCAGCACCTGCAGGCGGACCACCAGCTTTTGGACCAGCCCCAGAAGCTTCTGCAGAAGGTGAAACTGGAACAGCAGGAGCTGCACCTGCTCCAGAAACAGCCCCAGAAGCAGGCGGATCAGCATTACCTACATAATAAATAATTAAATGCCCTGTACAGACATTACTCCAATTACTGCTTTTCAGAGCACTAATTTAAATAGCAAAATATGTTCTTTTACCAGATTGAGTGAACGAATAATGAGAGCTTTGGGTGCTCCTCTTGTAACTGTGGAAATTCATCATGATCAATTATTTGAAAATATTAGTTTAGCTTGCGAAATGTTTACAAAATATGCAGGATACACAGAAGAATATATTGTATTTGATTCTGATTTATACGTTGATGGTAAAGGTGTAAAACTTGATGAACTATTTAGCGTTTCGCCCACATTTAATAAAGTTATTGACCCCACAGTACCAACAGTATATGTGGCAAACACCACCATTCCCGGAAGTGTGTTTTCAACTTCTCCAGTCCTTTCATCAACATATCAAAGCGGCATTTTCAAAAATCAAATTTTAAAACTAACTACATATTCACCTATTACAAGTTTTAATGCAGCACTAAGCACAAACTTCACACCTTCAGGAATTGGTAAATGTGATACAGATAGATTTGTTAATAGTTTCGATTACGATGTAATGGATTACCGAAAAGTTGTAGATGTTGTCGACTTTGAAGAAGGCTCCACTACCGGTGTTAATACATTATTTACAATTGAGCAGACACTGGCACAACAGACTTATTTTAGCTATGCTATGGGTAATTATGGGTTTGATTTGATTAGTTGGTATGTACTTAAAAATTGGTTAAAAGATAGAGAAAAACTATTAGCACAAAAACGATACTTTATTTTTGACCCTAGAACACAGTATCTTGTAATGACTCCACCGCCACGCACCCCAGGTTCTGGCAGTAGATTTTATGGGGTATTATTTTGTTATGTCGAGAGGCCTTTAAAAGATATTATTAAAGAGCAATGGGTATACCAGTATGCTCTTGCTTTGAGCAAAATAACAGTAGGTATGATAAGAGGGAAATATCAAGGAACAAATTTATTCGGCGGTGGTACAATTAATGCAGCTATTCTTGAAGACGGTAAAGCAGAAAAAGATAAATTAGAAAATCTTCTTATGCAGCAAGGACCTGTAGGATTTGGTGATGCAGCTCCGCCCATGTTCTTTGTTGGCTAATTATGCTTCCTCTTAAAAAAAACGATAAGTATAGACAGGGAGTATTTAACCCCAAAAATGCAAACAAATATGTAGGGAGAGGACACCCTGTTTATAGATCTGGCTGGGAATTAAAGTTTTTTCGTTGGTGTGATGATAATCCCAATGTTATTGAATGGGCAAGCGAATCTGTAATTATTCCATATCTCAGCAAAGTTGATGGTAAAGTGCATCGATACTATACTGATGGTATAATAGCTATAAAAGAGGGTGAAAAGCTGGTAAAATATATCATTGAAATAAAGCCTTCTTCGCAAACAAAAATACCAACAACAGGTAACAAGCGTAAGAGCACTGTGAATTATGAAAATTATAGATATTTGCAGAATATCTCTAAGTGGGAATCGGCAAAACAATGGTGTGATAAAAGAGGGTATAAATTTTTAATATTAACAGAAAAAGAGCTAGGTCTTAAAAAATAAGATGTTTTTACAATAAATAATTCTATGGCGCTTCGTCTAATCGTAGAAACACCACAAGAGAATACAGATTTCGAGTATATTTACGAAGAAAAAAATAGTAAAGAGCAACCCAAGCTTTTTATATCTGGTCCTTACATGATGTGTGAAACAGTTAATAAAAATAAACGCTTGTATTCCAGAGATGATATGCTAAAAGAAGTTTCAAGGTATTCAAAAGAAATGGTTGATTCAAAAAGAGCTATGGGAGAGTTAAACCATCCTGAATCAGCAGATGTTAATCTTGCTAATGCTTGTCATTTGGTAACCAACCTTAGAATGGAAGGAAATTACGTTTACGGAAAATCACAAGTACTTTCTACACCTTCAGGAAAAATTGTTGAATGTTTAATTAAAGATGGTGTAAGTGTTGGCATGTCTTCTAGAGCTTTAGGAGAACTTGTTGATGAAGGTGGTATTAACAAAGTTACAAATATGAGACTCATAGCTATTGATTGTGTAGCTGATCCATCATGTCCCAAAGCTTTTGTAAATGGTATTCTTGAAAGTAAACAATATGTACTTAAAACCAACGGTGAATTACAAGAATTTTACGATAATTTTGAAAAAAGTATTGCCAAATTGCCAAAACACGATGTAAATTCGTTTTTAAAAGAACAAATACTTAAATTTATAAAAGGATTATGATAAATAATAATATGAGTCAAAGAGCTTCTGTTTCATCTGAAAGAAAAAATATTCTTAATTTTATCAGAAATATTTCTCAAAAAAATTATGCAGAAGCAAATAAATATTTACAAGAAGTCATTGATTCTAAGTTAAAAGACAGAATTCAAAAAGCTTCTAACAAAGAAATTTTTTAATATGGAAAAAAACATAACAGACACATTAAGAGAGGCAACCAAGGACATCCTTACAGAAGATGTTTTAAAGGAAATTGAAAATGCCTTTAATAGTTCTGTTAATGAAAAAGTAAAAATTCACGTTGAAAAAGCTTTACTAGAGCAGGATGAAGATTATAGCAAGAAATTAGAAAAGCTCGTAGAAGCTATTGATACTGATCATACTGACAAACTTAACAAAGTTGTAGAAGCTATTGATGCTGATAGAGCTGAAAAACTCAAGACAGTAGTTGAAAAGTATGAAACAGCACTTGCCTCAGAAGCTAGCAACTTAAAAAACACTTTAGTTGAATCAATTTCTAATTACTTAGAAAAATTCTTGGATGAAAAGCTTCCTTATGCAGATATCGAAGCAGCTGTTAAGAACAAAAAGGCTCTTAGCATGCTAACAAATCTAAGAGAAGCTCTTGCTGTTGACATGGCCCTCTCAAAAGAGAGTATTAAAGAAGCTGTTGTTGATGGTAAGAACAAAATCGATGAAGCTGTAAAACAGCTTGAAGCCTCAAACAAATTAGTTGAGGAGCTCAAAACCGAGCTCAATAAGGTTAAAGCTGAATTAGCGCTTGAATCAAAAATTCAAGATCTAGATGCTGAAAAGAAGAAATACATAAAAAAAATGTTTTCCGGAAAATCAGCTCAGTTTATAACCGAAAACTTTAAATACACATTGGGGCTTTTCGAGAAAACCGAAGAAGAGAGACTCACAGGTCTCAAAGAAGAAGCTGTAAAAGAAACAGTTTCTGAAAAAGTAGACAGACCTGTTATTGCAGAATCTGTAACTGAAGAAGCAAGTGCTGAACCTGCTTTTAGAGGTTACATGTCTGAGCTTAGCAAGTATTAATTTCTTTTTTCTTGAGGGTAATCCTGAACAGAATAAAATTTAAGGTCGACATTATCTCTTTTGGAGATTTATAATAATATGGCAAACATACGTCCTTCACAGTCCTACATCAGTGAAGATCGCGCCAAGCTATTGATTGAGAAGTGGGGTCCAGTATTGGATTACACATCCACCAATGTCAGGGCGATCGAAGACGATCACACACGCTTGAATACCGCCATTCTCTTGGAAAACCAAGAAAAGTGGTGCTTTGAAGCTAATAATCAGTCCGGTGGTTCATCTGCCGGTGGTAACGGTGTTTTTGCAGGCGGATCGGTTTATCCCGGTCAGTACGGCAATCAATTCCCTTCCCAGAACGACAGCGCTTACGCTCCGTCTGATTACCGTCTTCCCAAGATCCTCATTCCGATGATTAGACGTACCTTCCCCGAGTTGATCACTAACGAAATCGTTGGTGTACAGCCCATGAGTGGTCCAGTTGGTCTAGCTTTTGCTCTTCGTTACAAGTACGAGAGCGATGCGCTAGGTTACAATGCATCTGGCAACATTGATGGTTCTGCTACAACCAATATTGGTCAACCTCAGGTAGCTGCAGACGCTGCTGAACTTGGTTATCAGTATCTAGACACTAGATACACTGGTACTTCGTCCACAGCTCTAACAGGCGACTCCTTTGGTGGCGCCTACTTCCCATTTGTTGATCAAGATAAGGGTGTTGCACAGCTCCTAAGCAATTTTGAGCTAACAAGCAAGATTCCTCAGATCGTAGTCAGCTTTGAGAAGACAGCAGTTGAAGCCGGTACACGCAGACTCGCTGCTCGCTGGTCCGTTGAACTTGAGCAGGATTTGAAGAACATGAACGGTATTGATATCGACACTGAGCTCACAAACGCAATGTCTTATGAGCTACAGGCCGAAATCGACCGTGAAATGATCATCAGAATGATTCAGACAGCTCTAAACGGTGGCTACGGCCGCGGTTTCTCTGTCTGGTCTCCTGCTTCTGCAGACGGCCGCTGGCTAGTTGAGCGCAACCGCGACTTCTACCAGAGGCTCATCGTCGAAGCTAATCGTATTGCAGTCCGCAATCGCCGTGGTTCCGCTAACTTCATTGTTGCGACACCTCGCGTTTGCGCTATCCTCGAAATGCTCCCTGAATTCCAGTGGGCACCAGTACAGGGTAACGTCAATACACAGCCCGTCGGTGTAGCTAAGGTTGGTTCACTTGGTGGTAGGTTCAATGTTTATCGTGACACACGTACAGAAGCTCAGTTTGAGCTTGCACAGGGTGGTAACTATAGTGGTTCGACCGGTGGTCAGTTTGGTGCTGGCAACTATCGTACTTCACGTCTCGAATATGCTCTCTTGGGTTACAAGGGACCAGAATTCTATGACACAGGTATCATCTACTGTCCGTACATTCCTGTCATGGTACAGAGAACAATTGGACCCAATGATTTCGCTCCCCGTGTTGGTCTCTTGACCCGCTACGGTGTTGTCGATAACATCTTTGGTGCTAACCTCTACTATCACGTCATCATCCTACAG
>Ga0209189_1002617_pt1 | contig 12510 bp, 7 predicted proteins | sample C_130820_EF_Meta_FD_187308 | JGI IMG/M metagenome (GOLD analysis project Ga0209189, IMG submission 187308) | Freshwater microbial communities from Lake Croche, Canada to study carbon cycling - C_130820_EF_MetaG (SPAdes) (version 3) | ecosystem: Environmental > Aquatic > Freshwater > Lake | place...
ATACGTAGTGCCAAGATAGCCCCAATCGCTGCAGATGGTAGGCCAGCCAAAATAGTGAGGGGATGGATATAGCTCTCATAAAGAACGCCAAGCAGAATATAAATTACTCCTAGCGCAGATAGAATTAAGATTAACTGTCCTGATTGATTGCTTTTAAATACTGCAGCATCACCGCCGTAACTGGTAATGATCGAGGAAGGAAGATCAATGGCTTTAGTGAAGGACTCAATTTGCTTTGTTGCATCGCCCAAAAATACATCTGGAGCTAGGTTAAAGGAGAGGGTTACCGCAGGAATTTGACCTTGATGGTTTACAGCGGTAGGACCAACAGTACGTGTAAAGCTGGCGAGACTTGATAGTGGGATTAGCTTGTCGGTCGCGCGACCGCGGACGAAGATTTTGTTTAAATCCGACTCGTACTGACGATCCTCAACTGCGCCTTCAAGAATAACGTAGTAGGTATTTACAGGCGTATATATAGTAGAAACCTGCTTTTCTCCGTAGGTAGAGTAGAGGGCTGTACGGATATCAGCAATACTGACGCCAGCGCTTGCAGCCTTTTCTCTATCGATATCGATTTTGACATTCAAGCCCTTCATTTGGGAATCACTGGTGACGTCTCTAAACATCGGATCTGCACGCATTTTTTGCATGAGCTTATCGGCCCACTCGTTTACGCCTTCGAAGCCAACGCTCTGGAGTGTAAATTGATAGCGACTCTTACTGCTCTTGCCGCCAAGTTGCAAGTTCTGCACAGGGCGCATATAGACCTGAAGCCCTGGGATTTCCTTGAACTTGGAACGCAAACCCTCCATGACCTTAGCCATTTTTTGGCGATCGCCCTTAGGCTTGAGGATGATAAAAATTCGACCGGTGTTATACCCAGAGCTTGCCCCGCCACCAATGACCGAAATAGAGCTGGCCACATTGGGGTCCGAATTTACAAGTTCAGCCGCCTGATCTTGTAATGCCAGCATCGCTCTGAAGGAAATATCTTCAGAAGCTTCGGTGGTTGCCTGAATCTGCCCAATGTCTTCCTCAGGAAAGAACCCTTTTGGACTATTCACAAACAAGATCACGGTGATCACGAATGTAGAGACTGCGCCCCAAAGAACAATCTTGCGATTTTTTAATGCAAGATCTAAATAATGGATATAGGTTTTGAGCATCCAATCAAAGAAACGGTCAAACTTTTTATTAATTGCATATTCTTTGGCATGTTGACCAGGCTTAGGCAAGAAGCGACTGCAAAGCATGGGCACCACTGTCAGTGAAACAACGGCAGATACCAGAATAGAGAGGGATACAACGACTGCAAATTCTCTAAATAGCAATCCAATTGGACCAGGCATAAAGAAGAGAGGAATGAACACGGCCACTAAAGAGATGGAGATAGAGATAATGGTGAAACCCACTTCTTTACTGCCCTTCAGTGATGCCTTGAGTGGATCCATGCCTTGCTCGATATAGCGCATGATGTTTTCGAGTACTACGATGGCATCATCAACCACCAATCCGACAGCTAGAGTGATACCTAGAAGTGAGATGTTATCTAAGCTATAGCCCATGAAATACAGCAAGAAAAAAGCGCCAATCAGCGATATAGGAAGGCTGATAGATGGAATGATGGTTGCCGAGACATGCTTCAAGAATAAAAAGATAACCAGAACCACCAGCAAGACGGTCAATGCCAAGGTGAGGTTAACGTCATGTATTGCTTCAATAATAGACAGAGAGCGGTCATTCAGAAGGGTGAGTCGGATTGACTCAGGCATTTGTTTTTGTAACTGAGGCAGTAGTTGTTTAACAGCCTTAACTACCTCAACCGTATTGGCACCTGGCTGCCTCAATACAGCAACAGCGATGGAGCGCTCACCATTAGAACTTGCAAGGGTCTTTACATCTTCATAACTCTCAATAACATCCGCGACATCTTTTAAATAAATTGGCAAGCCATTCTTCTGACTCACAATCAGATTAGCAAACTCTTCCGGCCTGACTAATTGGGGATTTGCATAAATAGTAATCGCTTGGCGAGGGCCATCCAAAACGCCTACTGGACTATTAGAATTGGCTTTATTGACTGCTACAGCAATGTCTTCTACCGTTAAGTTTCGGTTAGCCAAGGCATCTGGGTGAACCCGGATACGAACGGCATAGCGTTTGGCTCCATAAACCAGAACTTGAGCAACCCCACTAATGGTCGATAAATTTGGAGATACTAAATTCTCTGCGTACTGGTTGATATCAGAAAGACTGATTGACGGCGAACTCATTCGCACTACTAATACCGGAGTATCTGCCGGATTGATTTTGCGGTAAGAGGGCGGTACCGTCATTTCAATGGGTAGACGTTTTTGTGCACGCAACAAGGCTGCCTGAACATCCACAGCTGCCTTGTCAATATCCCTATCGTTATTAAACTCCAGAGTAATGCTAGTGCTACCTAGTGAATTCGTTGAGCTAATGACATTAATGCCGTCAATCGTGGAGAACTCTTTCTCCAGAGGTAAAGCAACAGCGGATGCCATATTCTCTGGCGATGCTCCCGGTAGTGAAGCGCTGACCGAAATAACCGGAGTATTAAAACTGGGCAGTGCAGCTACAGGAATATTGACATAGGCTACTGCACCCGCAATGACAGTTGCTACTGAGAGCAGCACCGTCATTACCGGACGCCGAATACATAATTCGGAAAGTGTCATTTCTTCTCTGGGGCTGTTGGAGTTGCAGGGGCGCTTGCGCTCGGGTTTGCACCAGCAGCTGGCGTTGCGTTCTTAGACTCCCGCACCTTACTGCCTGGACGTAAGTTTTGCTTACCTTCGACTACCACTCTGTCGCCAGGCTCGATACCCGTAACAACAGTCGACCCTAAATATTCATAAACCACTTTAATGGGTTTAGAGACTGCTTTGCCATCTTTATCCACAACATAAACCATTTTGCCGCGGGCATTAATAATGACTGCTTGAGAAGGAATCGCTAGGGCATCTTTTAAGGTATTCGCCACCAAAGATACGCGGGCAAACTGTCCAGGCAATAGCGTTTTGTCGTTATTGGGAATCTGTGCCTTGACACGGACGGCAGCAATGGATGGATCGACTTGGTTGTCAATCACCAGGACCTTTCCTTCATAGGTTTTTTTACCGGTATCACCAACCACTACTTTGACTGTCATTGCTTCACCATCAAGCTGGTTTTCTAGCATGATGGGGATATCCTTTTCGGGAATCACAAATTGAACATTAATGGGATTTAATTGAGTAATAGTCACCATTGAACCAACGCTTGAGGTTGCAGTAGAGTTGGTGGCTGTAGAGACGACATTGCTAGCCTGAACCAGGGACCCAGGGAAGACATTGACAATGCCAGCACGACCATCAATAGGGGACTTAATGTAATCAAATGAGAGTTGCACTTCTGCAGAACGGGCGGCAGCCTGGGCTGATTTTGCATTGGCAAGACTGGTTTCTAAACCTGCTTTGGAGATGAAGTTTTTAGCTACCAGTTCCTTGGCGCGCAAGTATTGCTTTTGGGCATCATCAGCAAGGGCTTTCAGTTTTTCATAGTTTGCTTTGTCGTTGCGATCATCTAGCGTGAACAGTAAATCACCAGCTTTAACTTCTTGCCCATCCTTGACTTCAATTTTAGCTACGGTATTGGTAACCATTGGCCTGATATCCACAATACTATTAGAGACAATCGTGCCAGTTGCCTCGATGATGAGAGGTATATCTTTCTTCTCGACAACAACAGAGGTAATGGTTACGGGACCGCCTGCTTTTTCTGGAGCGGGAAAGAAGTAGTCGTAGGCTTTAGAGCCTGCATAAAGAATGATCAATACTAATAAGATGCGCCATTTAAATTTCACCACAAAGGATTTCACTGTGACGTAATTTATTTGCTTAAGACGGCCAAATAGTGGTGAAAATTTTTGCCACAGTGTGCATAGGCGTGCTTTGCCTATATTTTTATATTGCACGAGTTTGGCAACAGCCTTATCGAGTGAGGATTCTATTTTTGACACAGTCTCGTTTTTCTTGGTTTTATGTAGGTTGTAAGCTGTTTTTCGGCGGTATTAGTGCGGAACCATTCTCTCATAAGATGGCTTAAAAGGTGCCTGTGGAGGCGGTCTAGCTTTAGGGCAAAAATTCTTCTACGCCCTTATTGGCAAGCTGGTCTGCCAGTTCGTTTCCAGGGTGCCCATTGTGCCCCCTGACCCAATGCCATGAGATTTCATGATCCGGAAGGAGGGAGTCCAGTTCTTGCCAAAGATCAGCATTTTTTACTGGATCCTTACTGGCAGTTTTCCAACCTCTTTTTTTCCAACCCTCAAGCCACTCCGTGACCCCTTTTTGGACGTATTGAGAATCGGTCCACAATTCAACGGTGCTACGTTGTTTAAGGGCCTTTAAAGCAAATATCACCGCACAAATCTCCATGCGGTTATTGGTAGTAAGTTTTTCACCGCCATGAATGTGCTTTTCGTGGCCTCCGGAGCGTAAAACAGCGCCCCAGCCACCAGGTCCCGGATTCCCTTTGCAGGCCCCATCGGTGTAAATGACGATATGAGGATGGTGAGGGTTGTGAGAATGGACTTTGGAATGCGGCATAGCAATAATGTACTAGGTTACTCAGTCTAGTTACTTAATGTGGCTACTGTTGAGATGTTTTTTGAATATTGCTACGTTCAGCAGCCGGGGCTAGCTGGCCAATCGCCGGGATTCGGACGAGTGATGCTGGCCCAATCAGGCGTATACCAGGCTGTCTTTTAATGGCCGAGACCAAAAAAACTGCGCCAAATATTGGCCACCAGCGATTCCCCATCTTTTCCAAAAATTCCATCCTCCCCATTGCGGATTCTCGTTTTAAGGGGAATTTGTAGCAGCCAAAGTGGCCACGGTCTAATGAAAAGTTGAGCAACTCCAGCCAGTCTTTGATCCGAATCAGGCTAATAAATTGACCGTCCCTGGGAAGGTATGGTGTGCCAATCAATCTACTGAGATATTGTCTTGCGCCCCAAAGGCTAGCTGGATTAAAGCCAGAAATAATTAAGCGACCTTCGGGACGAAGCACACGATCCACTTCTCGCAAAATCTGATGAGGGTCCGCAGCGAATTCTAGAACGTGTGGCAAGACAATTAAATCTAGACTCTCGCTAGCAAATGGAAGTTCGGTTGAATTGCCCTCAATTAAATGCCAATTAAAGCGTGCAGCGAGAGGTCGGGTGTCGTTGGAGTGAATCAGAATTGCGTGCAAAGGCATCCGATTTTCACTTAAAGTGTTTATTTGGGGTAGGCCAATTTGCACCGCATGAAAACCGAAGACATCAGCAACAATTTGATCAAAACAACCTTGCTCCCATGCCAGGACATAGCGCCCAGGAGGGGATTGGAGCCATTTCTCCCATGAGCTCCAGGGAGGTGCAGGCATCTGAGATGGAATGGCTGGGGTTGGTATCATCGGACTATGGATAAGAATACTTTATTGCAGGTTTGGCCTATACCGGCTTTTGATGATAACTATCTTTGGTGCATTCACGATGGCAGCTCTGCTCTTGTGGTTGATCCGGGCGACTCTGCGCCGGTTCTGGAGTATCTCAAGAGACACAAATTGACCCTCAAGGGTATTTTGATTACCCATCACCATGCAGACCATACAGGCGGCATTCTGGATCTACTGCAAAGCTTAGGCAGCGACATTGCCGTGTATGGACCAGTAGGTGATGACATTCCTGGTCGAACGGTTGCAGTAATGCAGGGCGATAAGGTGGAGATCCCTGCGCCTAGAATGAGCTTCAATGTATTTGAAGTCCCAGGCCATACCTTAAGTCATATAGCGTACTTTGCAAATATGCAGGCTAATGTTGTCGAGCCAATGCTCTTTTGTGGAGATACACTTTTTGCATCCGGTTGCGGAAGATTGTTTGAAGGTACGCCAACGCAAATGTCGGAGTCGCTTGCGAAGTTTGCAGCATTACCAAAAAATACCTTGGTTTACTGCACTCATGAATACACCTTATCCAATATTCGTTTCGCTCTAGCTGTAGAGCCCAATAACCTCAATCTACTGTCATGGTCAGATCAGGCCAAAGCACTCCGAGAGCAGGGCTTACCCACTCTTCCCACAACTATTGGACAAGAGCTTCAGGTAAATCCCTTCATGCGTTGTGATCAAGCCGAGGTGATTGCAATGGCTAAAGAGATTTCAGGGCAGGCGGAATTGCCAACGCCCGCACATGTCTTGGCTGTTATACGTGCCTGGAAAGATCGCTTCTAATGCGTTTGCTGTATGCAGCAGTATTGGTCGTTGCTTTTTTAAGCGGCTGTGCGAGTACGGGCGATTGGTCATCCGATACTCCGACTAAGACGAATTCAAAAGCATCTAAGGCTACTAGAGTTAATCTGAAAAACCAGTCGGTTAGTAAAATTTACGCTCCTTCAGATAATCTTTGGCTGCGCATTCGTGACGGCTATCAGATGGAGCCTATGAACACTCCGTTAGAGATTGAGCAGGTTCGCTGGTTGGCCTCAAGACCGGACTATGTCAATCGCTCGATGACGCGCTCATCACGGTATTTGTTTTATATCGTTCAAGAAGTTAATGCGCGCAATATGCCTACTGAAATTGCCTTATTGCCATTCGTTGAGAGTGCTTTTGTAACGAATGCCAAGTCAAGCGCAAAGGCAGTAGGTCTCTGGCAGTTTATGCCGGCCACAGGTAAAGACTTTCGTCTGACTCAAAACGTTTTCAGAGATGAAAGACGTGACGTTGTGCAATCAACGGATGCGGCGCTGGATTATTTGCAACGCCTTAAAAACCAATTTGGTAGTTGGGAGTTAGCTCTAGCAGCTTATAACTGGGGCGCTGGCAATATCGCTAAGGCTCAGAAGCGTAATGCTGCTGCTGGTTTGCCAACCGACTATGAGAGCTTAACCTTGCCGCGCGAGACACGTAACTATGTGCCTAAATTAATGGCCTATCGCCAAATCGTTTTAGATCCGCAGGCATATGGAATTGTGCTGCCAGAATTGGAAAATCATCCGTACTTTGTTGCGGTCGATGTGGGCAGTGATATCGATGTTGCTGTCGCTATTAAGTTAGCCGAAATTCCATCGGATGAATTTCATAGCCTGAACCCCTCTTTTAATAAACCCGTTATTTTGAGCAATGCTAATCAGCAAATTCTATTGCCGTTTGCCCACGCTGAAATCTTTCAATCTAATTTGAAGCAATACGATAAGCCGCTTTCATCTTGGACAGCGGTGCAGATTACCAAAACAGAAAGCGTTGACCAGGCCGCGAAAACCTTGGGCGTCGATGTTGATACCCTGAGAGAGGTTAACGGTATACCTAAAGGGATGCGAATTAGATCTGGGTCCACAGTGTTGATTCCTAAAACTAATCGCCGTCCAGGTGATGTATCAACCGCTATGGCAGAAAATGCCAGTCTTAGCCTGGAGAAACCAGCACCACCTGCGTCTAAATGCCCAAAACCTGCAAAAGGCGCAAAAGGAGCTAAACCTGCCAAATGTGGGCCAGTCAGCACTTCAAAAACTGTAGAAAAAAGTACTACTAAGGGTAATTCTTCTGCAAAAAATGCTGCTACTCAGCATAAATCCGCATCGACAGGACTTGCAAAATCTGCGAAAAATAGTAGCTCCTCAGCTACGGCAAGCAATAACGCTAGCAAAGGAGTGAATAAGAGCCAGTAATTTGAGTAACTTTTTCAAGAAATTAGGTTGACGATGTCCTATAAAGCACACCACGAACGCTCCATTAATGACCCCGATGGATTTTGGGGTGAGCAAGCGCAATTAATTCACTGGGAAAAACCATTCGACAAGGTACTCAATTACAACAATCCTCCTTTTGCCAAATGGTTTGAGGGCGGCTTAACTAATCTTTGCTACAACGCAGTGGATCGTCATTTAAAAGATCGTCCTGACCAAATTGCCTTGGTTTCAGTCTCTACAGAAACGAATCAAGAAAAGGCATACACATTCAAAGAGTTATACGAAGAAGTGAATCGTATGGCTGCAATTTATAAAGCAAATGGCGTCAAAAAGGGCGATCGTGTACTCATCTATATGCCGATGATTGCTGAAGCGTGTTTCGCCATGCTTGCGTGCGCTCGTATTGGCGCCATACACTCTGTGGTGTTTGGTGGCTTCGCCTCGCATAGCCTTGCGTCTCGGATTGATGATGCTCAGCCAATACTCATCGTGACTGCTGAGGCTGGCGCTCGTGGTGGCAAAGCTGTTCCATACAAGCCATTGCTGGATGAGGCAATTAATCTAGCTCAATACAAGCCCGAGAAAGTATTGATCGTCAACCGCGGCCTCACTGAATTCACTACGGTGGCAGGACGTGATTTGGATTATGCAAGTGAGCGTCAAAAACATCTTAACGACGAAGTGCCTGTGGAGTGGGTGGATGCGACTCATCCTTCTTATATTTTGTATACCTCCGGTACGACTGGTAAGCCAAAGGGTGTGCAACGTGATACTGGTGGTTATGCCGTAGCACTTGCTGCTTCCATGAAACACATCTTCACTGGTAATGCTGGTGAAACCATGTTCTGTACTTCTGACATCGGTTGGGTTGTTGGACATAGCTACATTATTTACGCACCATTACTAACTGGCATGGCCACCATCATGTATGAAGGTACACCGCTGCGTCCTGACGCTGGTATTTGGTGGGAGTTGGTAGACAAGTACAAAGTCTCCGTGATGTTCTCTGCGCCAACTGCGGTTCGTGTTCTCAAAAAACAAGATCCAGCATTTCTGACAAAATATGACCTCTCTAAATTGCGCGCCTTATTTTTAGCTGGAGAGCCTTTAGATGAACCAACGGCGAGTTGGATCCATGGTGCCATTAATAAACCCATCGTAGATAACTACTGGCAGACAGAAACTGGTTGGCCAATGCTAGCAATTCAACGTGGCGTTGAAGTCATGCCACATAAGTTTGGCTCACCAGGAGTGCCTTCTTTTGGTTACAACATGAAGTTACTGGACGATGCTACTTCTGAAGAGTTAGGGCCAGACCAAAAAGGAGTCATCGCAATTGAAGGCCCATTGCCTCCAGGTTGCATGCAAACCGTTTGGGGTGATGACAAGCGCTTTATCAGTACTTACTGGGAAACCATTCCCGGTAAGTTGATTTATTCCACCTTTGACTGGGGCATTAAAGACAAGGATGGTTACTTCTTTATATTGGGCCGTACGGATGATGTCATTAACGTTGCTGGACATCGTCTTGGTACCCGCGAGATTGAAGAAAGTATCTCTAGCCATCCGAATGTTTCTGAGGTTGCTGTGGTGGGTATTGAGGACAAACTCAAGGGGCAGGCTGCAATTGCCTTTGTTATCCCAAAAGATTCAAGCAATACTGCCACTCTGGAAGCTGAGTGCATGAAGACCGTAGATACCACTTTGGGTGCCATTGCACGTCCTGGGCGTGTGTATATCGTCAGCGCTCTGCCTAAGACTCGCTCCGGCAAGATTGTGCGTCGAGCACTTCAGGCTGTTGCTGAAGGTCGTGATCCAGGTGATATCAGTACGATGGATGATCAGTCTGTTTTAGCCCAAATCAAGACCATCATCGAACAAAGCGCTAAGACTTAAAAACCATTTAATTTGGACAAATTGCTCCTCCAGTCATTTGGCTGAAGGAGCTTTTTCCTTGCAAAGCCCGACTTCGCTGGAAATCCAAGGGTTTACGAGCAAAAATGGTATGATTACAGGGTTCAAAACTTAATAAATACCCTAGCGCTTAAAGACACTCAACTCCCGCAAAAACATCCTCGGGTTTGTCTTTTTGAGGGTTTTGAGCGTCGGATGGAGCAGGGACTGGAGATGGTTTGTCACCCTTGCTTCCTTCTTTTCCTCCCGCCGTGTTGGCTTTAGCCGACGGCACATTATTTCCCGGATTTAGTATCGGCGCCCCTGGTGAAACTGTCGGAGAAGTCGTTTTCAATACCGCATTGACTGGATACCAAGAGATCATTACCGATCCTAGCTATTCGCGTCAAATCGTGACATTGACCTACCCGCATATTGGCAACGTTGGTGTTAATGCTCAAGATGCGGAATCTGACCAGATTCATGCGGCTGGCTTAGTAGTGAAGGATTTGCCAAAACGCGTATCTAATTTCCGTTCAGAAGGCTCTTTGGATAACTACCTCACCAAAGCTGGCGTGCAGGGTATAGCAGGCATTGATACTCGTAAGCTCACTCGAATTCTGCGCGATCAGGGTGCTCAGTCAGGTGCAATTGTTGCTGGCAAAGTAGGCGATAGCTACGAAACTTTAGCTAGTAAAGCGCTTGAGCTCGCCAAAGCTTTCCCGGGTATGTCAGGGTTAGATCTGGCAAAGGTAGTTACCACTAAGCGGCCTTATGAGTGGCGTGAAGCGGAATGGGATCTTCATGGACCTGATGGCATACCAGCATACAGATCATTAGATACTGGCAAGCCTATCAAAAAAGTGGTTGCTTATGACTTTGGTGTGAAACGGAATATCTTGCGTATGCTGACCGAGCGCGGCTGTCAATTGACGGTTGTGCCAGCGCAAACCAGCGCAGCAGAAGTCCTGGCGATGAATCCCGATGGCGTTTTCTTCTCCAATGGTCCTGGTGATCCTGGACCTTGTGATTACGCGATTACTGCCGCAAAAGAAATTATTGAGAAGGGTATTCCTACCTTCGGTATTTGTTTAGGTCATCAGATCATGGGGCTAGCTGCGGGGGCGAAAACATTGAAGATGAAATTCGGTCATCACGGCGCCAACCATCCTGTAAAAGATTTGGATACCGGTCGAGTAGCGATTACTTCGCAGAACCATGGTTTTGCTGTTGATGCAAATACCTTGCCCGATAACATTCGAGTGACTCACGTTTCTCTGTTTGATGGTTCGCTACAGGGTCTGGCTTGGAATGACAAGCCAGCACTCTGTTTCCAAGGACATCCTGAGGCCTCACCGGGTCCTCATGACATTGCCTATCTATTTGATCGATTTGTGGAGCTCATGAATGCTGCCAAGAAGGAGGGCAAATAATGCCTAAGCGTAGCGACATTAACAGCATCCTGATTATTGGTGCTGGCCCCATTGTGATTGGCCAAGCATGTGAGTTTGACTATTCCGGAGCGCAGGCCTGTAAAGCCCTGCGTGATGAAGGATATAAAGTTATTTTGGTGAATAGTAATCCTGCCACCATCATGACTGACCCTGAAATGGCCGATGTAACGTATATCGAACCTATTACTTGGGAAGTGGTCGAGCGAATTATTGCTGTGGAAAAGCCAGATGCAATCCTACCTACTATGGGTGGCCAGACAGCACTGAATTGCGCACTAGATTTACACCGTCATGGTGTATTAGAAAAATACGGTTGCGAATTGATTGGAGCTTCACCAGAAGCGATTGATAAAGCAGAAGATCGCCAGAAATTTAAAGAAGCCATGACCAAAATCGGCCTCGGTTCTGCAAAATCTGGCATTGCGCATTCAATGGATGAGGCGCATAAAGTGCAGCAGCACATTCAGAAGGAAACTGGCAGCTCTGGTTTCCCGGTAGTCATTCGTCCTTCATTCACCATGGGTGGATCAGGTGGCGGTATTGCTTATAACCGTGAAGAGTTTGAAGAGATCTGTAAACGTGGTCTTGATCTATCCCCAACTCGTGAGCTCCTGATTGAAGAGTCTCTCCTAGGTTGGAAAGAGTTTGAGATGGAAGTGGTGCGTGATCGTAATGATAATTGCATTATTGTTTGCTCGATTGAAAACTTAGATCCTATGGGTGTTCACACTGGTGACTCCATTACTGTTGCGCCAGCTCAGACTTTGACTGATAAAGAGTATCAAATCATGCGGAATGCATCGATTGCGGTTCTTAGAGAAATTGGGGTCGATACTGGTGGCTCTAATGTTCAGTTCTCCATCAACCCAGTGGATGGCCGGATGATCGTCATCGAGATGAATCCTCGGGTATCACGCTCTTCAGCATTGGCTTCTAAGGCAACGGGTTTCCCGATTGCAAAGATTGCTGCGAAGTTAGCAGTTGGCTACACCCTAGATGAATTAAAGAATGATATTACTGGCGGTGCTACACCAGCTTCATTTGAGCCATCTATTGACTATGTCGTTACTAAGATTCCTCGTTTTGCATTTGAGAAGTTCCCACAAGCTGACTCCCGTTTAACAACGCAAATGAAATCCGTTGGTGAGGTGATGGCAATTGGGCGAACCTTCCAAGAATCTTTTCAAAAAGCCCTGCGCGGCCTTGAGGTTGGTGTTGATGGTCTAGATGAATTTTCGACAGATCTTGATGACATTATTAATGAAATCAATGAACCGGGTCCAGACCGCATTTGGTATTTGGCAGATGCTTTCCGTATGGGCATGGGACTCGATGAGATCTACTCCGAAACTAAAGTAGACCCTTGGTTCTTAGAGCAAATTGAAGAACTCATCACCATAGAAACTGAACTAAAACAGCGCAAGATT
>Ga0209189_1002621_pt1 | contig 12491 bp, 6 predicted proteins | sample C_130820_EF_Meta_FD_187308 | JGI IMG/M metagenome (GOLD analysis project Ga0209189, IMG submission 187308) | Freshwater microbial communities from Lake Croche, Canada to study carbon cycling - C_130820_EF_MetaG (SPAdes) (version 3) | ecosystem: Environmental > Aquatic > Freshwater > Lake | place...
AACGGTCATGGGGCAACCCCATGACCGGCACACAGTCTCCTCGAGCCGGATCAATTCCTCGGCGGCCCCTGAAGCATGCAGAGCACATCGGAAGGGGTGTTGGCATGCGAGGCGATCCGATTGTCGTTCTCATACCCCGGGCCGCCGCCGTAGGAGGCGAGTTCCCGCAGCCGCTCGGAGCCTGTCCGCGGATCGGCTGCATCGAGCAGTGCCGCACGCATGGTGGCCAATCGCGTGAGATCGAGCGCCGTCCACGCGACCACAGCCATGAGGGCGGCAAGGATCAGGGCGTTCCGGATCCGCCTCGGCCGGGCCTCTGCCGACCGATGGGAGAGAAGCTGGATCCCCGCCAGACAAAGCGGAAATGACACACCGGCCGCGAAGAGGCTTGTGACCAGCGACACCATGACCCAGATGCTGCTCTGCGCATCCGGAACCAATGGCACGACCATGAACGTCTCGTAGAAGAACCGGCTGCCGCCGACCAGCAGGGACGCCAGAGCTGCGATGCCGGACGCTTTCAGCGTGCTCAAGAATGTTGCCCCGAAACGTTCGTGTGTGGACGGCCCGCGATCCTGCCAGACCCGCACCGAGGCCGTGCGTCCCGGGGGGCGCCGTGCTCGTTTTTCAGTCCGGCAGCGTACTGGAGGACCATGCCGGACGATCCGATGCGGCCACGCCTCTTCCGTGCATCGCGGTATTCATACATCATCGTAGAGAACGCCGTCGCGCGTGCCGTCGGGCGCGGCCTCCACGACCGCCGTGCCAGGTGGGTGGGAGGCCGACCGGCGCGGAGAACCGGCGAGGAGAGATGGCATGCCAACCCGCTTCTGGATCATCCTGGTCCTCTCGCTCCTGGCCGGACTCGCCGTCTTGTGGGCGACACCCACCGGCAGGAAGCCCAGGTCATCCGTGCCCTGGCGCGGCCAGATCAAGCCCCCGCCACCCCCGCCGTGAAGCCTGGCGGATTCGGCACGCGACGTGCATGACGACGGGGCGATGTAGAGCCAATCGCGGGATCACGGGGCAGGCCCAGCGACCGGCCCTGCATGGCCGACACGTCGGGGAAGCCCACGGTGGTGGGCGGCGTCAAGAAAACCCTCGCCCTGCCGCGAAACGGCGTCATTCATGAAGACGGTGGGGGGCGTGGGGGGGCAGATCACTTGTGGGAAAAACTTTCCCTCGCTAGCATGCCACCGCCGTGAGAGCTGCAGCGCCTTCCACCCGGAAGCGGTCTGGCGGCGCAACGTCGTTGCGGCCCCATCCTCACCTCGGCCGATCAATCAAAGGGAGAGTGCCGCCCATGCGTTTCCAATCTGGCGCCCGGTTTCGGCAGGGGCGATTCAGCACGGCCCTCCTTCTCGCCTTGGGGCTGCTGCCGACGGTGGCGCTCGCCCAGCAGACGATCTCCAGCACGACCACCGGGCCAATCTACGGCTACGACAACTCGATCGACGTGACGACCTCCGGTGTCATCAACGGCAATGGCGGTGTGATCTCCACCGGCACGAACACCACCACCACGCTCACGAACTCCGGCTCGATCGCGGGCTCCGCCTACGGCGTGTTGAACGAGGCCACCGGCTCGTTCGGCACGATCACCAACTCCGGCTGGATCAGCGGCGGCGGATTTGGCGTCGGGTTTGACACCGGCGCGACGCTCGGCACGCTCACCAATTCCGGCACGGTCAGCGGCGGCGACAACGCCGTGGCGCTCGCCACCAGTGGCACCGTGACGAACGCTGCGGGGGGGCTGATGAACGGCTCGGCGAACGGTGTCTATCTTCGTGGAGGCCAGACGCTCACGCTCCTCGACAACATCGGCACGATCAATGCCGCGGGCACCGGCTTCAATGGCGAGGGCGGCTCGACGGTCGGCTCGCTGACGAACTCCGGCACGATCAGCGGCGGCAACGGCGTGGTGCTCGCCAACAGCGGCACCGTGACCAACGCCGCCGGGGGCTTGATCAACGCTACCGCGGGAAGCGGTTTGTATCTCCGGTCGGGTGGTTTGCTCGACGGCCTCGAAAACGCCGGCACGATTAGCGGCGTGACCAACGGCTTTTATGGGGTCGATGGCTCAACGGTCGGCTCGCTGACGAACTCCGGCACGATCAGCGGCGGCAACGGCGTGGTGGTCGCCACCAGTGGCACCGTGACCAACGCCGCCGGGGGCTTGCTCGACGGCACCGCGGGAGACGGCGTCTTCGTGCTGGGAGGCGCCTCGTCGCTTGCCGGCCTCGTCAACGCCGGTTCGATCACGGCCACCAGTCGCGGTGTCAACATCAACGCCGGCACGACCAACTCGATCAACAACAGCGGATCGATCAGCGGCGGCTACTCTGGGCTCGAGTCGGCGGCGGGATCAGTCATCGGCACGCTTACGAACACCGGCACCGTGAGCGGTGGCGCCTACGGTGCGGTGCTCGCAACGACTGGCACGGTGACCAACGCCGCTGGGGCATTGATCAGCGGCACGGCGAACGACGGCGTCTATCTTCTTGGGGGCCAGACGCTCACGCTCCTCGACAATGCCGGCACGATCAGTGGCCCGCGGACCGGCTTCAATGGCGACGATGGCTCGACGCTCGGCTCGCTCACGAACTCCGGGACGATCAGCGGCGGCAACGCCGTGGTGGTCGCGACCAGCGGCACCGTGACCAACGCCGCCGGGGGCTTGTTCAACGGCACCGCGGGAGACGGCATCTACGTGCGGGGAGGCGCCTCGTCGCTTGCCGGCCTCGTCAACGCCGGTTCGATCACGGCCACCAGTCGCGGTGTCAACATCAACTCGGGCACGACGAACTTGATCGACAACTCCGGATCGATCAGCGGCGTCTACGCCGGCCTCGAGTCAACGGCGGGGTCGTTGATCGGCACGGTCACGAACACCGGCGCCTTGAGCGGCGGTACGCACGGTGCGGTACTTGCGACGACCGGCACAGTGACCAACGCCATCGGGGCACTGATCACTGGCACGGCGAACGAAGGCATCTATCTCCAAGGCGGTGAGACGCTCACGCTCCTCAACAACGCCGGCACGATCAATGCCGGGGGCTCCGGCGTGTACGGATCGCCAAACTCGATAATCAGCACGCTCACCAACACTGGCACCGTGAGCGGCGGCGCCTACGGTGCGGTGCTCGGGATGACCGGCACCGTGAGCAATGCGGCCGGGGGCTTGATCAACGCCACCGGGCTGGACGGCATCTATCTCCACGCCGGCCAGACGCTCACGCTCCTCGACAATGCCGGCACGATCAGTGGCGTGCGGAACGGTTTCAATGGCGAGGGTACCTCGACGGTGGGCACGCTGCAGAACTCCGGCACCTTGAGTGGCGGGGACTCCGGTGCGGTACTTGCGACGACCGGCACAGTGATCAACGCCGCCGGCGGCTTGTTCAACGGCACCACAATTGACGGCGTGTACGTCCGGGCCGGCGAGAACCTCACGCTCCTCGACAACGCCGGCACGATCAGTGGCCCGCGGACCGGCTTCAATGGCGACGATGGCTCGACGCTCGGCTCGCTCACGAACTCCGGCACGATCAGCGGCGGCAACGCCGTGGTGGTCGCGACGAGCGGCACCGTGACCAACGCCGCCGGGGGCTTGTTCGACGGCACCGCGGGAGACGGCGTCTTCGTGCGGGGAGGCGCCTCGTCGCTTGCCGGCCTCGTCAACGCCGGTTCGATCACGGCCACGAGTCGCGGTGTCAACATCAACGCCGGCACGACGAACTCGATCGACAACAGCGGATCGATCAGCGGAGGCTATTCCGGCCTCGAGTCCGCGCCGGGGTCGTTGGTCGGCACGGTCACGAACACCGGCACCTTGAGCGGCGGTACGCACGGTGCGGTACTTGCGACGACCGGCACAGTGACCAACGCCGTCGGGGCACTGATCAACGGCACGGCGAACGAAGGCGTTTTTGTCCTCGGCGGTGAGACGCTCACGCTCCTCGACAATGCCGGCACGATCAACGCCGGGGGCACGGGCGTGTACGGCGTCGGGGGCTCGACGATCGGCACGCTCACCAACTCGGGCACGATCCAGGCGGGCGGGAATGGTCTGAATCTGTCCGCTTCCGGCACGGTGACGAACCTCGCCGGGGGCCTGATCAGCGGGACCGTCGGCGTCGCGATCGTGACGACCGGCGCGGTCCAGCGGATCGAAAATGCCGGCTCGCTCGCCGGCGGAAGCTCCGGCCTCCACGTCGCGGCAGGCAGCGTCGGCTCAATCAGCAACACCGGATCGATCAACAGCACCGGATTCAATATTGATAACGCTGGCATCAAGATCGGGCAGTTCGGGTCGGCGACCAGCGTGGACTCGATCGACAACTCCGGCACGATCAATGGCCAGCTCTTCGGGATCTATGCCGCCTATGGCAGTAACAATCTCGGCACGCTGACGAACTCCGGGACGATCAGCGGGGAATACTACGGTGCGTTTCTCGGGACGACCGGCACGGTGACCAACGCCGCCGGCGGGCTGATCCGTTCCAACACCACCTCGGGCTACGGCATCCAAGCCGATTCCGCGACCCCGATCGCGATCATCAACGCCGGCACGATCTCCGGAGCGACCGGCGGTGTTCGGATGATTTCCAGTGGCACCTTCACCAATCAAGCCGGCGGCGTGGCTGAAGGGGTGGCTGAAGGGGAGGGGGCCGGATTCGTGAGCGATGGACAGGTCGACCTGGTCGACAATGCCGGCCTGATCCGTGGTGACTCCGCCGGTGTCCAGGTTCGGTATGGTTCCATCCTGTCGCTCGTGAATACCGGGACGATCGGTTCAACCGGGGCGAGTCCAAAGGTAGCGGTGTCTGTCAGTCCGGACGGCACGCTCGGTGACGCCTCCGGAGTGTCGGGGCCGGCGATCGTGAGCACCGCGGCCGGCGCCCTGCTCGACGGTGGGATCGTCAATTCGGGCACAATTGCCTACGGCTTCCAGATCGGAAACCAGAATGTGACGGTGTCGTCGGGCACGGGGCCGGGCGAGGGGATCGGCGCATTCAACGGCGGCACGCTCGACGTGGTCGATGGCAACCTGACGTTCACCGACGGCACGATCAGGCTAAATGCCGACGTGTCGGTCGATGGTGGCAGCGGCATGTTCACCAACCAGGCGATCCTGGAGTTGTCCGGGTCCCATTCGGTGACCGGCAACTTCCAGCAGACCGCGGCGGGCACGGCGCTGATCGACTTGCTCGGGGTGACGGCCGGCACCTACGGACACCTCTTCATCAGCGGCACGGCCGACTTCGCCGGAGGCTTGGCTCTCGACGACACGTCGCTCGCCGGCGGGCTGAACGGCGGCCAGACATTCGATCTCTTTTCATACGGTTTCTACCTGGGTGGATTCAGCTCGCTGGCGGTCAACGGCGTGAATCTGACGTCGCTCGGAGGCGGACAGTGGGCCTATGGCGGCCTCACGCTCACCGAGGTGTGGACCAGCACGATGATGAGCCTGTCGGTGACGGGGTCGGCGGCCGTCCCCGAGATCGACCCGAATGGCCTGGGAAGCGTTCTGGGCGTCGTCTTCGGGGCGCTGGGGTTGCTCGAGCGTCGTCGGCGGCAAGCTGACTGATCCGGCAGCGCCTCGCGCGGGCGGCGATGCACAGTCACGTTCGCCCCCGGGCCGGGCATCGTCGCCGGACTCGCCGTCTTGCGGGCGACGCCCACCGGCAGGAAGCCCAGGTCTTCCGTGCCCTGGCGCGGCCAGATCAAGCCCCCGCCACCGCCGCCGTGAATCCTGGCGGATTCGGCACGCGACGTGCGTGACGACGGGGCGATTTGTCGCCGCCCGCGGGATTTCCTATCGTGGTGACATGGACGCAGGATCAATCGCCGAATCTGATCATTCAGAGCGGGGGAACCATTTTTCCGGGGCGAACTCGGCGCATCCGAGCGGGGCAACTTCGGCTCCGAGCCCGTCAGCTAACCTCGCAGGCGTTCGAGGACATTTCGGTCAGGAGTCGGCATGACCAAGGCTCGTGTGTGTAGGTCATGTCGATCCGTGGGCCCCTGATGGGGCTCACCTCCCTGCGGCCATAGGTCGATTCGCTCACGCAGAGGGTGCTCCTCGCATTTCCGGCCGAGCGGCCGCGAGGGTGGGCCGCTGCGCGCGATGTGACCCGAGCCGCGGAGAGTTGCCGTGTCTTCCCGGGAGCATGCCCCCTCGTCCCTTGAACACCATCACCACTACGCATGGTGGCTCATCATGTGCCTCTGCGGAGTGGACTACTTCAGCACGCTCGGATATCAGCCCTCGATCGCCTTCGAGGGCGCCGGCACGCTCGCCCCGGTGGCGACGCTGATCCTCGTGCTCGTGACGCTGCTCGGCGCCCTGCCGATCTATTGCCACGTGGCCGGTGAAACCCCCGACGGGGTCGGCTCGGTCGGCATGATCGAGCGGATGTTCAGCGGCTGGACGGCGAAGATCGCCGTGCTCGTTCTCGTCGGGTTCGCGGCGACCGACTTCGTCATCACGAAGACACTCTCCGCCGCCGACGCGACGGCCCACCTGATCTCCAATCCGCTCTACAGCGAGCACGCTCCCGGATGGCTGCAGGGGCAGATGACCGTGACCATGTTCCTGCTCGTGCTCCTGGGCGGCATGTTCCTCAAGGGCTACGGCGAGGTCGTCGGCGTGGCCACGGTGCTCGTGGTCATCTACATCGGCATGACCGCGATCATCATCGCGACAGGCGTGTGGTATCTCGTGGGCCACCCCACGCTCCTGCCCGACTGGCTCGGAGCGATCGCCACGGGACACTACCATCTCGAACATCCGCCCCTGCCGGGTGAAGGTCCGTGGGTGGCCATCGCCATCGCCTGCCTCATCTTCCCGAAGCTGGCCCTGGGCATGAGCGGGTTCGAGACCGGCGTGCTGCACATCCACCTCGTCAGCGGCACGAAGGCCGACCCGACGGATGCACCCGCGAGGATCCGCCACACCCGCATGCTGCTCGTCACGGCCGCGGCGATCATGTCGGTTCTGCTGCTCGGCTCCGCGCTCGTCACCGGCACGGACACGCTCATCCCCGCGGACGAACTGCGGCTCGAGCCGGTGAAGGGCAAGGCGATGGATCGGGCGTTGGCGTACATCGCCCACGGCGAGAGCCCGCACGCCGTGTGCCCGCTCTTTGGACGCGCCTTCGGCACGATCTACGACGTCAGCACGATCCTCATCCTCTGGTTCGCCGGGGCGTCGGCGATGGCGGGGCTGCTCAACATGGTGCCCCGCTATCTGCCGCGGTACGGCATGGCGCCCGAGTGGGCGGCCGCCTACCGGCCGCTGGTGATCGCCTTCACGATCGTGAACCTGATCGTCACGTGGTGTTTCCGCGCCGACGTCTCCGCGCAGGGCGGCGCCTACGCGACGGGCGTCCTCGTGCTCATGACGAGTGCGGCGATCGGCTCGCTCGTGGACGTGTGCCGCAAGCCTGCTCCGGCCACCGCGGGGGCACGGGCTGGCCGCCGGGGCACGATCGCCGCCTTCGCCCTGATCTCGGCGGTGTTCACCTACACGACGATCACCAACATCCGCGAGCGGCCCGACGGCATCATCATCGCGTCGATCTTCATCGCCGCCGTGTTGTCGATCTCCATGGCCTCACGCATCTGGCGGAGCAAGGAATTGCGGCTCAAGGAGTTTCGCTTCGCGGATGAGTCGGCGCGCATGCTCTGGACCGACATCTGCGCCGACGGCGGTTTCCGCGTGCTGGTGCCGCACCGGCCCGGGCACCGCACGCTCGACGAGAAGGAGGCCGAGGTGCGCCGCAAGCATCGGATTCCCGCCGACGTGCCGCTCGTGTTCCTCGAGGTGCACTACGGAGACCCGAGCGAGTTCCACAATGCCCCGATCATTTCTGCACGACAGGAGGGCGACCGGTTCATCATCGTCGCCCGGGATGTCGCTTCCGTCTCCCACACCATCGCGCAGATCGCGATGGAAATGAGCCGGGCCGGGACACCGCTGGACATCGTCTTCGGATGGAGCCTCGGCAACGTCTTCTGGCTGGCGGTGGGATTCGTGCTGTTCGGTCAGGGAGACGTGCCCAACAGCGTTTTCGCCCTGCTGCACAAGGCCATACCGGACGCGGCACGACGACCGACCGTGCTCGTCGGATGAGGCACCGCCGCTCGGCCCCCGTGCGGTGCCATGCGTGGAGAAACGTCCCGGAGGTCCCTCCACGGACCCGACGGGATGCACCGCCGACAGGGGAACCGTCATCACCGTCGTGCCGCCGAACCTGCACCACGGGAAGCCGTCGATGGAGAAAATGCGCCATCCCCACGCCCCGTCCAACGCCGTCAGGACATCGCTCACGGAGTGCTCGACATCAGCCATGGACGGCTTCACGCGTGCCGGAATCAGGGCGGCCACACACGTGGCCGCCCGACACAGTGTGGCATCCGGCGGCGGCTCCGGCACATGGCGCGGAGCGTTCCGCGGGCACCCGCAGCGTGCCGATCGAGGGCCGCAGGCGGTGCCTCATCCCGTCGGCGCGCGGCCTCGCGCCGCTCACCGTGCCTTCGCCGCCTCCAGCAGCACGTCGGCGGACGGACTGAGCGCGAGGCGGAAGCCCAGGAAGTCGAACCGGCTCGCCGGGTCGTACGACAGCCGCGCAGGCGAGCGACAGTACGCCGCGGAGCCGCTCCAGCCGCCGCCCCGGTAGCCGCGGAGCGGGACCGCGGCCGGGTCGCGCGCGGCGTCGCGCTCGTCGCCGCCATTCCCGCCGCCGCACCACTCCCACACGTTGCCGTGCATGTCGACGAGCCCCCAGGGATTGGCCTGTTTCATGCCGACGGGATGCGTGCCATTCCCCGCGTTCCCGTCGAACCAGCCATGGTCCCCCAACGCCGCGTCGTCGTCTCCGAACGAGTAGGCGGTCGTCGTGCCCGCCCGGCACGCATACTCCCACTCCGCCTCCGTCGGCAGCCGATACGTCCGTCCGGCCTTCCGCTCCTCCGGCAGGGCCGACAGCCGCTTGCAGAACTCGACGGCGTCGTCCCACGAGACGTTCTCCACCGGGTGATCCGCGGCCTGTGACCGGCTCGGCACGCTCCCCATCACCCGCTCCCACTGTGCGTTCGTCACCTCGGAAACGCCGATGCAGAAGGGCTTCTCCAGCGTCATGCGGTACGGCTGCTCGGCGCCGTCACCATGCGGCTCACCCATGGTGAACGTGCCGGCCGGAAGCAGCTTCAGCTCGACGCCGATCGAGTTCACGAGCGGCGGAAAGCGGACGATCACGGACGCCGGCAGGGCCGCGATCGACTCCGCCTGACTCGCCCGGGCGAGCGCCGCCGACCGCATCGACGAGCGGACGCCGAGGCCGACGGCGGCGATCGCCACCGTCGCCGCAAGCATGCCACCCGCGATGGCGAGGCTCCTCGTCCGCCGCGCGCGCGACTCCTCCTCCGCTCGCGCCAGCTCGATCCCCCGCAGGGCCGCCGAAAACTCCGCGTCCGTCGCCCCGGTCGCCGCGAGCAGGCGTTGATAGCCGGCCGTGCCCGCGATCGCCTCGGCGGACGCCCCGGGCCGCGCCGCCGCCACGGCGGCCAGCGCCTTCGACCGTTCGTCGGCAGCCTGCCGACACCGCCGTCGGCGCTCGGCCACCGCGCCGTCGACCCGCCACCCGGTGATCCCGTCGAGCACGTGCGCGGCCTCCGCGAACCGGCTGGCCTTCTCGAGCTCGGCCGCCGCCGCGAGCTTCCCGTCGCGCGTTTCGAGCGCCCGCTCGAGCTTGATCGCCTCCGCATCGGCGGGCTCGAGCTGCCGATAGGCCTCCACGAGGTCGCGGAGCCCGTCGAGCCGCCCCGCCCGCACGGCGTCACGAATCGCCGTGGCCAGGCCGCGGCCCCGCTCCACCGCCTGTTCGATCTGCGCCCGCAGCCGCTGCGCCTCGACCGTCGGCGCACCGGGCACGGCGGAGAGGATCGCGAGCGCCGCCCCGGGCTGCGAATGCCCGAGCCGGTCCGCCGCCTTCGCGACCGCCTCGGCCCACGCCTGCTCCCGCTGCCGCCGCCGCATCAGCAGCTCGTCGCGAAGGTCACGCAGGCCCGGACTGTCCGGCTTGAGCGCGAACAGCCGCTCGACGTCGGGCAGCAGGGCGTCGTCCGCCGGCGTCGCCGGGCGGGCCCTGATCTTCGCTTCGAGCGTCCGGATCTCGTTCAGGGCGGCGTCGATGCGGGAGAGCGCCGCGGCCACGGTCTCCCGGGCCCCCGGGAGCGCGACGTCGCGGAGCGACTGCGGTACCGCCTCGAGCGCGAGGGCCGCGGCGGCGAAGTCGCGGTTGCGCTCCTGCTCCGTGGCCGCCGCGAGCGCGGCGGCCGCCCCGGCCGTCTGCCGCCCCCGCGCCGCGTCGACCGCGTCCAAGAAGCCTTCCGCCCAGGCGTCGACCTGCCCGAGCCTCGGGTGCGCGGCGCCCCGCAGCCCCGCAGCCACCTCGGTCGCCCGGTCGAAGTCGAGGCTGGCGAGCAGCCCCTCGGCACGCGCCTGCAGGGCCGCCGTCTCGACGCGCTTCGCCTCGACGAGCGGCGTCTGCCGCGCCCCGCAGGCCCCGCAGATTTCCTCCCGGACCGGCAGCGGCTGCCCGCACGACAGGCAGGCCGCCTCGAGCGCGCCGGCGCACCCGCGGCAGAACTTCCGCCCCGCCTCGTTCGGCACGCCGCACGTCGGGCACCGGCCGGCGACCGCGAAGGTCGACGACGCCGTCCCGGGCGAACGCAGGCTCGTCTCGAGCGCGTCGCGCAGCTCCCGGGCCGACTGATAGCGGGCGTCCTGCTCATCCTCGAGCGCCCGGGCGAGCACCGGTTGCAGCCCCGCTGGAACGTCGTTGAAGCGGATGATCCTCGGGCTCCTGCCGGTGACCATCTGGTACACGGTGGCCGCGAGGCTCCAGAGATCGCTGCGGTGGTCGACGAGGCTCGCGTCGCGCCGCTGCTCGGGCGGCATGAAATCCGCCGTGCCGAGGACGACGCCCGGGGATGTGAGCACGCGGCGGTGGTCGTCGGCCTGCACCTTCGCCAGCCCGAAATCCGTCAGCTTCGGGACATTGTCCCCGGTGAGCAGGACGTTGGCGGGCTTGATGTCACGATGGATGATCCGCTGTTCGTGCGCCTTGACGAGGCCGTCGCAGACCCGGCAGGCGAGGTCGATCGCCTCGGCGAGCGGGATCGGGCCGGCCGCGCACTTGTCGAGCAGGCTGCCGCCGTCGACGTATTCCATGATCAGGAAGGGGCCGTCGACGGCGCGGCCGTAGTCGTAGATCTGCACGATGTTCGGGTGATTGAGCGCCGCGATCGCCCGCGCCTCGCTGAGGAATCTCGCCACGGCCATCCGGTTGGCGGCGGCCTCCCCGCTGATGCGCTTGATCGCCACCTTCCGGCCGAGCCGGTTGTCCATGGCGAGCAGCACCGTTCCCATGCCCCCCTGGCCGAGCGGACCGAGGATGGAGTAGCGGCCTGCGAGATCGACGACCTCGACGTCGTCGGCGGGCGTGTCACCGCTCGCGCGGCCGTCGCCGTCGGCCCCACCGGTGAACACCGCCGTTTCGTCGAAGCGGGCTGGGGCCGGCGGAACACGCCCCGGCTCCACGACGGTCGCCTCGTCGTCGGCGCGCTCGTCGCCGCGCTCGTCGGCGCGTTCGGGTGCGGGGTCGTCGGTCATCGGGGGCATGGTGGCAGGACGGGGGCCGGCCGGCCGACGGGCCGCGGACGTCCGGTGGCCCGTGATGGCGTGCCGTTATCTCACGGCGAACAGCATACCCCATGCGAGGCATCCCCCCGCCCGGCGACGGACCCGGCGGCGCCCGTCATGCCCCGCAGCGGACGCCCTCCACGCGGTGGGGCGATCGCATTGGCATCGCGCCCCGATGCGGCCTTACGATTTCACGATGCGGCGCGACGGCGACGCCCCACGGCATTCCGCCCCGGCCTGCAGGCGGGCTTCGCCGGCGGTCAGGCACATCCCGGGAGACGAGGACGGCATGGACGATCGCACCAATTTCTTCGTGGGCTGGGGCACCCTCGCCCTGATCAACGCCGGGCTCGCCCAGGGCAAGCACCGCAGCGGACTGGTCTGGTGCCTCCTGTCGCTCTTCCTCGGGCCGTTCGCCACCTTCCTGATCGTCGTCCTCGACGCGGTCAGGCCCGACGGAGAGTGAGCGGCTCGCGGCCGCCGTCGGCGAGCAGGCTGTGGATCAACAGCCTGCTCGGTCGCATGGATGCGATCGCGGGAGCGCAGCTCCCCGGAAAGCCGCAGGCTTTCCCAGCGACACCGGCGCAGCTCCCGTGAAAACCGGAGGTTTTCGTCTGTGGAAAAACGTCCGGAGGACTTTTTCCACGGCCAGCGAGTGTCGTGAGTCGGAAGTTCGTTTCGATTCACGACACGACATTCCCGGCCTTTCAGGCCGGGAATCAAGCAACTTCGAGTGTCATGAACTTCTGGTTCAGGACACTCGTGTCGTGAGTCGGAAGTT
>Ga0209189_1002623_pt1 | contig 12487 bp, 10 predicted proteins | sample C_130820_EF_Meta_FD_187308 | JGI IMG/M metagenome (GOLD analysis project Ga0209189, IMG submission 187308) | Freshwater microbial communities from Lake Croche, Canada to study carbon cycling - C_130820_EF_MetaG (SPAdes) (version 3) | ecosystem: Environmental > Aquatic > Freshwater > Lake...
GGCTCGCCCGACAGCAAAGAAACCACCGGTGTCTTGGGAAACACGTTGCGCTGGTTGCCCTCGCGCACCAGTTTGGCCAGGTCAGCGCCAAATGTCACATTGAAAATCGCATCCGGCTTGCTGGCCATGGTGGCCGTCAAGGTGCTGCCCGCATCGATCTTGCCTTGGGCTGGCCATTGCTCGTTCACAAACTCCACATCGGGCCGCTTCGCTTTGAGGAGCTCCTTGAAACTGGCGACCGCGCTTTGGCCGTATTCGTAATTAGGGGCAATCGTGGCCCAACGCTTGGCAGGGAGTTTGGCCGCTTCTTCAACGAGCATGGCCGCCTGCATGTAGGTGCTGGGGCGCAAACGGAAGGTGTAGCGGTTGCCTTTGTCCCAAACGATGGCATCGGTCAGCGGTTCACTGGCCACAAACACACGCTTTGTCTTGGCGGCATGGTCGGCCAAGGCCAAGCCCACGTTGGACAAAAAGCCACCTGCCAAAACATCCACTTTTTCTTTAGAGGTCAGCTCGATGGCGTGGCGCAGCGCTTCTTCAGGTTTGCCGGCATCGTCACGGGCAATGACTTCGACTTGGCGTCCCAGCAAGCCCCCTTGCGCATTGATTTGCTCGACCGCCAGTTGCCAGCCTTGCTTGTAGGGCTGAGTGAACTGCGGAATGGCCGAATAGCTGTTGATTTCGCCAATTTTGATCGGTGTTTGGGCCAAGGCCAGGCCAGAAACCATCAAACTCAAAGAAGCAAGGGTAAAGGCACGCGCGCTCGCCAACAAGGTCATGGGTTCTACTCCAAAAACCGAAACTCTAGCACCAAAGCCATGGCATTCGCCCCTGCCAGCGCAGGTGTCACGTAAAAGCGGACCCTTCGCCCCATTTGCGAAACAATAGAGCCATGAAACAAACCGATTTATCCCGTCACCAAATAGCCTTCATTTTGGGTGGTGCCGCCCTGATGCTGAGCCTGGCCATGGGCATGCGCCAAAGCTTTGGCTTGCTGCAACCCCACATGATTCGCGAGATTGGCATCACGGCAGCCGATTTTTCGTTGGCCATTGCAATACAGAACATCGTTTGGGGTGCCACCCAACCCTTTATGGGCATTGTTGCCGACCGCTATGGCGCACGCCCGGTGACTTTGTTCGGGGTGGTTATTTACGCCTTGGGGCTGGCTTTTGCCATGACCGCTACCTCGGCTTGGAGCGTCACCTTGGGCATGGGCTTGTGCGTGGGTCTGGCGCTGTCTTGCACGGCCTCCAACATCGCCATGAGTGTCACGGCCAAAGCGGTGTCTCCCGCCCGACGCAGCATGGCCATGGGTTCCGTCTCGGCATTGGGTTCATTGGGTTTGACATTGGCCTCGCCCATGGCCCAGCACTTGATCACAAGTGCGGGTTGGCAAACAGCTTTGATCGGCTTTTTGGGCCTGGCCTGCGTCATGGTGCCAGCAGCTTGGATGGCGGGTCGTGCAGACCGCATTGAAGTGCCCGCCCCTTTGGGCGTTCCCCAAACCGTGACCGAAGCTATTTGGGAGGCCTTGGGACACCGCGGCTACGTGGTACTGGCCATCGCCTTTTTTGTCTGCGGCTTGCAATTGGTGTTCATCACCACCCACTTACCGACTTACCTTGACATTTGCGGCATCGACCCCAGCGTCGGCAGCACAGCTTTGGCTTTGGTGGGCTTGTTCAACGTGTTGGGCTCGTATTTGTTCGGCTGGCTGGGAGGTTTGTATTCCAAGCGGTTTTTGCTGGGCGGCATTTATATGCTGCGCTCTGCGTTTATCGCGGCCTATTTTGTGGTGCCCCCTACACCGACCAGCACGCTGGTCTTTGCGGCGGCCATGGGCACTTTATGGCTGGGCGTTGTACCGCTGGTGTCGGGCTTGGTGATTCATTTGTTCGGTCTGCGCTACATGGCCACCTTGTCCGGCGTGGCCTTCATGAGCCACCAGATAGGTTCTTTCATCGGGGCCTGGGGGGGCGGACTTATTTACAGCCGCTTGGGCAGTTATGACCTGGCTTGGCAGGGCTCGGTGGCCATCGGTCTGGCGGCCGGACTGTTTCAAATGAGTATGAATATTCAGCCCTCTGCGCGGATTTTGGCCGAACGCACACCCTCTGCAGCGGCTTGATCTGCCAGCTTATGCCCTATAAGCATATAAGTACAACCAAAAAATCGTTTGTTTTGATATAAGGCGGCGTTAAAGTCGCGCCCATGATTGATTTGGCTTATGTCTTTGCGGGTTTCTTGGTCGGCACCATTGTGGGCTTGACCGGCGTGGGCGGTGGCTCGCTGATGACGCCCCTGTTGATTTTCTTTTTTGGCATCAAACCCTACATGGCCATTGGAACCGACCTGCTGTTTGCAGCGATCACCAAGTTAGGCGGCACCGTGAGCTTTGCACGCCAACGCATCGTGCCTTGGCGCGTGGTGGGTTTGCTCTGCGCAGGCAGTCTTCCGGCTTGCTTGGCGACCCTTGCCATTTTGCGCTGGGCCGGTCCTGCGGACCCTCAAGTGCAATCCTTTATGACCAGCACTTTGGGCGCTGCCTTGCTTTTAACCGCAGCAGCCATGTTGTACAAGGCGGTTCGTGGCAAACAGATCCCTCGCGATCTGGCACCTGCTGATACGAAGCGCGCCAGCACGCCGCGTCACTGGAGCTTGCCTGTTTTGTTTGGCGCAATGATCGGGGCCTTGGTCACATTGACCTCGGTCGGTGCAGGCGCCATCGGCGTGACGGTCCTTCTGGTGTTGTATCCTCTGCTGCCTTTGCCGAGGATTGTGGCTGCAGACATTGCCTATGCGGTTCCCCTGACCTTGGTGGCTGGACTTGGCCATGCCTCTTTGGGTTCAGTCGATTGGCCACTGTTGGCCAAGTTGTTGATGGGGTCATTGCCTGGCATTTACGTGGGCTCTCGGCTGGCCCTGCATACGCCTGACCGTGTGATCCGCTCCCTGCTCTCTGTTCTGCTGGCTTGGGCCGGCACCAAACTTGTTTTGATTTAACGCCATGTACCGATACACCGAATTTGACAAACAATTCGTGCGCGCCCGTGCTGCACAACACCGTGACCAACTTGAGCGCTGGCAAGCGGGTCAACTTTCAGATGATGAATTCAAGCCTTTGCGCCTGCAAAACGGCTGGTACGTGCAACGCTACGCACCGATGTTGCGTGTGGCGGTGCCTTACGGCGAAATTTCGGCGCCTCAGCTGAAAGTGCTGGCCCAAATTGCCCGAGACTACGACACGCCCGACACCGCCTTGCTGGCCGAGGCCCAGGCCACTCAGGACAAGTTGCCGGGCCTGGCCCCCAAGCTGACCTCCAACTACGGTCATTTCACGACCCGCCAGAACGTGCAATTCAACTGGATTCCCCTGTCCAAATCGGCTGACGTGATGGACCTGTTGGCCTCAGTGAACATGCATGGCATTCAGACCAGCGGCAACTGCATCCGCAACACCACCACCGACGAGTTGGCTGGTGTGGCGGTCGACGAAGTGGTGGATCCTCGCCCTTACGCCGAGTTGATCCGCCAGTGGAGCACGCTGCACCCCGAGTTCGCCTTTTTGCCTCGCAAATTCAAGATCGCCATCACAGGCGCCGCCGAAGATCGTGCCGCCATAGGCTGGCACGATGTGGGCCTGCAAATGGTCAAAAATGCGGCCGGCGAAGTCGGCTTCAAGGTGTTGGTTGGCGGCGGCATGGGCCGCACCCCAGTGGTGGGCTCGCAGATCCGTGCGTTTTTGCCTTGGCATCAAATCATGAACTACCTCGAAGCGGTCGTGCGCGTCTACAACCGCTGGGGCCGCCGCGACAACCTGTACAAGGCCCGCATCAAGATTCTGGTGAAAGCTGAAGGCCAACGCTATATTGATGAAGTCGAGACCGAATACCAAGAAATTCTGAGCCAAGACGGCGGCATGCACACCATTGCCCAAAGCGAGTTTGATCGCATCAACGCCTGCTTTGTGACGCCCGCACTCGACTTGCCCAACATGACCGATGAATGGCTGGCCAAAGCAGAAGCCGACATCAGCATTGAAGCTGCTAAAAACAGCGCCTTTGCCCGGTGGATGGTGCAAAACGTGGTGCCACACCGCAATCCTGCGCTTCGCGCTGTCAAGCTCTCCTTCAAACGCGTGGGCCAAGCGCCAGGTGATGCCACCGCAGATCAGCTGGATGCCGCTGCTGTTTTGGTGGGCCAATATTCAGCCGGCCAAGCGCGCGTCACGCACACCCAAAACTTGGTGCTGCCATGGGTGCGGCTGGATCGGTTGCATGCGCTTTGGCAAGAAGCCAAAGCCTTGGGTTTGGCTCAACCGAACATAGGTTTGTTGACCGACATGATCGCTTGCCCCGGCGGCGACTATTGCGCACTGGCCAATGCCCGCTCGCTGCCTTTGGCGGCGGCCATCACTGAGCGATACCAGGACTTGGACGAATTGAACGACCTGGGTCAGATTGATTTTCACATCAGTGGTTGCATCAACTCCTGCGGCCATCACCACAGTGGCCACATCGGGATTTTGGGGGTCGATAAAGACGGCAAAGAGTGGTACCAAGTCACTTTGGGTGGCTCGGACGGCAAGGCCTTGTCAGGCGCTACAGTGCCGGGCAAAGTGGTCGGCCCCTCGTTTTCATCGTTCGAAGTGCCCGACGTAATCGAAGCGATTTTGGACACCTACAAGGCGCTGCGCTTACCCGTGCAAGGCCGCCACGAATACTTCATCGAAACCTTGCAGCGTGTCGGTCAAGAGCCGTTCAAATTGGCAGCCAACGGTGCGCGTCATCCCAGCGAATCACAAACCGCCTGATTACACACAACCTGCAGGAGCTTGCCTTCAAGCGATGACCGCGTTGGCCCTACAAAATGCCAACGCCAGCAATCTGGCTCTCCTACATCCAACAAAAAGACCATGAAAATCATCTCCACCCCAGAACACCAACTTGTGGAGTCGCCTGCTGTGTTGGCGGTTGCCAATGACATTGATCCGCGCACACTGAACCTGCAGGGTGTGCACCGCATCGATCTGACTTTCCCCAAATTTACCGATGGCCGCGCCTACAGCCAAGCCTTTTTGCTGCGTCGCCGACTGGGTTTCAAGGGTGAGCTGCGCGCCACCGGCGATGTGCTGATCGATCAGCTCGTGCAAATGCAACGCACTGGTTTTGATGTGGCCGTCTTGCGCGAAGGCGTTGATGCTTCTGCCGCCCAACGCCAATTTGACCGCTTTGCCGGTTTCTACCAAGGCTCTGCGGTTGACACCCAACCTCAGTTTTCAAAATCTGACTGAAAAAAATCCACTCGCCAATTGCCTCCAAGAACCGCCCTCAAGAACCACCCACTTACACCGCCCCTGTTATTGTCATTCCGGACTGGATCCGGAATCCATGGCTCCTCGGGTCAAGCCCGAGGATGACAAGTCAACATAAATTCATGGATTTTCGAGTTAAGCGCGAGGATGGCAAATCAACACATTGGCAACCCCCAAAAAACAAATGACCTCCAGTCTTATCTCATCGCGCAATACACCGGCCAAAGCCCCAGACCTGCTGGCCAACGCCAGCGCTGAATTTGCCGCCAAACTCGCCGAAACGCAAGCTCTGGTGCGACGCGCTGCGGCCGAATACGCGCCCGTGACACAGGCTTCCAGTCTGGGCGCAGAGGACGTGGTGATCACCCACCTCATCAACAGCCTGCAGCTGGACATACCGGTTTTTGTGCTGGAAACGGGCGCTTTGCACACCGAAACCCTGGCCTTGCTGGAGCGTACACAGGCGCATTCGCATGCGCTCATCCGGGTCTTCAAGCCGGAACAGGACTCAGTGATCCAGTTCGTGCGCAACAAAGGCCAGGACGCGATTTTTAAATCCGTCGAACTGCGCAAAGAATGCTGTGGCATTCGCAAAATGGCACCACTGGCCCGCGCCTTAAAAGGACAAAAGGCCTGGATCACAGGCCTGCGCCAAGAGCAATCCACCGCCCGCGCCGAAGTGCCTCTGCAAGACGACAGCGAAGTCGCAACCAAAGGCCTTCACAAATTCAACCCGCTGGCCCAATGGACCTGGGGCGATGTTTGGCACTACATTGCCGAAAACCAAGTGGACTACAACCCGCTTCATGACCAGTTCTTCCCAAGCATCGGCTGCGCCCCTTGCACGCGCGCGATCAGCCTGGGCGAAGCGTTTCGCGCTGGCCGGTGGTGGTGGGAAGAAGAGACGGCGAAGGAATGTGGCTTGCACGTCAAGACGTGAATCCCAATATTCCCAAACTGTCATCCCCGCGAAAGCGGGGATGACAAAGAAAAATGAATTTCACAAACCTATGAACGCCATGACACAAACCGAGTTGCACCACTTAAGCAACACCCACCTTGACGCACTGGAAGAAGAAACCATATTCATCTTGCGCGAGGTAGCCGCCGCGTTTGAGCGCCCCACCCTCTTGTTCTCGGGCGGCAAGGACTCGTTGGTCATGCTCAAGTGCGCGGAAAAAGCCTTCGGCGCTGGCCGCATTCCATATCCACTGCTCATGATTGACACCGGGCACAATTTCAAGGAGGTGACGGACTTTCGGGACGCGCGCGCCAAAGAACTGGGTGCAGAGCTGATTGTTCGCCACGTCGAAGATTCGATGAAAAAAGGCACGGTGCGGCTGGCCCACCCCGGTGAGAGCCGCAACGTGCACCAATCGGTCACGCTGCTTGAAGCCATCGAAGAGTTCCGCTTTGATGCGCTGATTGGCGGCGCGCGCCGTGACGAAGAAAAAGCCCGCGCCAAAGAACGTATCTTCAGCCACCGGGACAGCTTTGGCCAATGGCAACCCAAGGCGCAGCGTCCCGAGTTGTGGGCCCTGTTCAACACCCGCTTGCAGCCGGGCGAGCACTTTCGCGTATTCCCCATCAGCAACTGGACCGAGCTGGACGTGTGGCAGTACATCGCCCGCGAACGCATAGCGCTGCCGACTATCTACTACACGCACAAACGCGAGGTGGTGGACCGCCGGGGCCTGTTGGTGCCGGTGACCGAACTCACGCCTGCGAAAGACGGCGAAGAAGTGGTGGTGCGCGAAGTGCGCTTTCGCACCGTAGGCGACATCACCTGCACCTGCCCGGTGGAAAGCACAGCGGCCACGCCTGAGCAGATCGTGATCGAGACACTGGCAGCCGATGTGAGCGAGCGCGGTGCGACCCGCATGGACGACAAGACTTCCGAGGCCTCCATGGAAAAGCGCAAGAAAGACGGGTACTTTTAATGAACGCACTGAAATTCATCACTTGCGGCTCGGTGGATGACGGCAAAAGCACGCTGATTGGCCGCCTGCTGGTCGACACCAAAGCCGTGCTGCAAGACCACTTGGCGGGGGTTCAGCGCTCGGGTGAGACGGATCTGGCGCTGCTGACCGACGGCCTCTCTGCCGAGCGCGAACAAGGCATCACCATCGACGTGGCTTACCGTTATTTCAACACCGAAGCCCGCAAATTCATCATTGGCGATGCACCCGGCCACGAGCAGTACACACGCAACATGGTGACCGCAGCCTCGAGCGCCGACGCGGCTGTGGTGCTGGTCGACGCCATCAAGCTCGACTGGAAAAATCCAGCGCTCCAACTGCTGCCGCAAACCCGTCGTCACGCGCTGTTGGTCAAGCTGTTGCGCGTGCCTTCTGTGGTGTTTGCAATCAACAAGCTCGACGCGGTGCAAAACCCAACGCTGGCCTACCAAAACATCGAAGGCGCACTGCGCCAATTTGCCCAAGAAGCGGGCATCCAAATCACTGCCATGGTGCCCGTCTCTGCCCTCAAAGGTTGGAATGTGGTCGACACCACCAACGGCGACCACGCCGCATGGTGCGGCTACACAGGCCCGAGCCTTTTGAGTCTCTTGGAATCCTTGCCCAACACCCCCGCTGAGACCGACGTGGCCTTCAGCTTTCCGGTGCAATGGGTCGAGAAGTTCCATGACTCCGGTGTCACCACCCAAGGCCGCCGCGTGTTCTGGGGCCGTGTGGCCACGGGCGCGGTCGCGCCAGGTCAAACCATCCAGGTCTTCCCCAGCGGCCAAACAGCCGTGGTGTCGCAAGTGCTGTCTGCCACGCGTCAGCCTCAAAACAAAGCAGCGGGCCACAGTGCGGGCATCGTATTGGACCGAGAAGTCGATGTCTCCCGCGGGGACTGGTTGCTGGCAGAAAAATCCGAATCTTTGGGCGCACCCGAAGGCCAACGCCAACTCAACACCACCATTGCGTGGATGGACGACGAGCCCTTGGTGGCTGGCCGTGTGTACTGGGCATTACAAGGCCATCGCTGGGTCAAAGCCAAAGTGCAACGCGTGGTGCACCGCCTGAACGTCAACACCTTGGCTGAAGAGGACGCCACCGAACTGATCCCCAACGCCATTGGCCACGTCACCTTGGCCTTGCAAGAGCCCTTGGTGACCCTGCCTTTCAACCAGTCGCGCATCCTGGGCGCCTTGGTTTTGGTGGACACAGCCACCCACAAAACCTCGGGCGCAGTGTTGGTGAACTGATCGGGTTCATCTAGCTTGTTTGGATCGCGTTTAAAATCAAGTGTTGGCTTTGGCATTGAATTGCTGCACGGCCCACTTGTCCCCCATAGATTGAATTGTCATGACCCACGTTGTTTCAGAATCCTGTATCCAGTGCAAATACACCGACTGTGTGGATGTTTGCCCGGTTGATTGCTTTCGCGAAGGCCCTAACTTTCTGACGATCGATCCTGACGAGTGCATTGACTGCGCCGTCTGCATCCCGGAATGCCCGGTGAACGCCATTTATGCCGAAGAAGACTTGCCTTCTGACCAGCAGCACATGATCAAACTCAATGCCGAGTTGGCTTTGCTGCCCACCTGGAAGAGCATCACCAAGCGCAAAATACCGATGGCCGATGCAGACGCTTGGAAAGACAAGACTGGTAAGTTGTCAGAACTGATTCGTTAACCACCCGATGAATGCACCGATCGAAACCGATGCCTTGGTGATTGGTGCAGGCCCGGTCGGTTTGTTTCAGGTCTTTCAGCTGGGCCTTCAAGGCATTAGCTGTCATCTGGTGGACAGCCTGCCTCATGTTGGTGGCCAGTGCATCGAGTTGTACGCCGACAAACCGATTTATGACATCCCGGGCATTCCGGTCTGCACCGCAAGCGAATTGATTGCGCGGCTTGCGCAACAAATCAAACCCTTCGCCGCGTCTTTCCATCTTGGACAAACGGTGAGTGAACTGGGGCACCTGCCAGATGGGCGATGGAAGGTCATCACTTCAACCGGTACAGTTTTCTCTGTTCGATGCGTCTTTATTGCAGCCGGTGTGGGTGCTTTCTTGCCACGCAAATTGGCTGTTGAGGGTCTGCAAGTCTTTGAGGGCCGGCAGGTTTTTCACAAGTTGGAAGCCGACGTGAACTTAGCCGGTCAACACCTGCTGGTGGCAGGTGACAATGACACCGCCTTGGACACAGCCATCCAATCCGCGCAGTTGAGTGAAGGCCAACCGGCAAGCATCACCTTGATCCACCGCCGTGAGCGATTTCAGGCCAGTGATCCGCACATCACGACCTTTCAGGCCCTGTGCGCCCAAAACCGGATTCGTTTTGTGGCAGCCCAACCAACGGCATGCCTTGTCAGCAACGACCGGTTAACCGGACTCGAAGTGTTGACCGCAGAGGGCCTGACCGAAATCTTGCCGGCCGATCTGGTGATCGCCAGTTTGGGCTTGTCACCTCGACTGGGGCCTTTGGCGGACTGGGGCTTGGACTTAGAGCGCAAACAATTGCCTGTACAAACTAATACCTTTGCGACCCGCGAAATCGGCATTTTTGCAGTGGGCGACATCAACACCTATCCGGGCAAGAAAAAATTGATCGTGTGTGGCTTCCATGAAGCCACATTGGCCGCCTTCGGCGCTGCTGAACTGCTGAATCCTGATCAAAAGACCCTGTTGCAGTACACCACAACGTCGACGCTGCTGCACCAACGCTTAGGCCTGAAGTAAAATACACCCGCCGCTCAAAAAAGTGGCATCCGCTAGGGGTGTTGCAGCTCGATCAGAGCTGCGACTGAGAAAGTCCCTTTGAACCTGATTGAGGTAATCCTCGCGCAGGGAAGCTTGTCTGATACAGCAACGCAGCCAGTCTCTTCGATCGGGGCTCGCGCTGTCGCTTTAGCAACCAGCCGACCTGCCATAACGTTAAAGGACAACGTCATGGCACACCACTCGTTCCATTGCCACTCGCCAATGGACAAACCGACACGCTCGCATTTGGCCGTTTTGCTGTGCATTGCCTCCATAGGCAATGCGATGGCGCAAAGTATCGCGCCAGAGATCACCGTGACCAGCACGTTGCCGCAGCAGACCAGCAGCTTTGGGGATGTGCCCCTGACTCAATCGCCGTTCAGTGCCATCAGCATCGATAACGCCACACTGCACGACATCGGGGCCACGCGCATCTCAGACGCTCTGCGCCTGGACGCCAGCGTGACGGACAGCTACAACTCGCCCGCCTACTGGGACATCTTGAGTGTGCGCGGGTACACGCTGGACAACCGCTACAACTACCGCCGCGATGGCTTGCCCATCAATGCCGAAACCATGATTCCCATGGAGAACAAAGAGCGCATTGAACTGCTCAAGGGCACCAGCGGCATACAGGCTGGCACCAGCTCGCCTGGGGGCTTGGCCAACTTCGTGGTCAAACGCGCACCCGGTGCCAACGTCGACAGCATTCGCGACGTCACCGCCAGTTATGGCTTTGGGAAAAGCAGCGGCATCGCGCTGGATTTAGGCAGTCGCTTGGGTGAAAACAAACAATTCGGCTACCGCTTGAACACCGCCTACGAAGACCTCAACCCCTACATCCAAAACACACAAGGCCACCGCAACTTGCTGGCACTGGCCATGGATTGGCGTCTGAGCGTGGACAGCAAAATAGAATTTGAATTCGAAAAAAGCGAGCGACAACAGATGGGTGTCAGCGCTCACAGTTTGCTGGCCAATGCGACCAACGCTGCGGGATTGCCCAGCCTGCCCCTGCCTGTCAACGGCACGCAAAATCTGACCCGTCAAACTTGGTCAGTCCCTGGTATCTTCGCGTCCACCACAGGCTCTTTGCGTTTCAAACAGAACTTGAGCGATGGCTGGCAATGGACCACCCAATACGGCGCACAGCGCCTGCGCACCGACGACCGCCTGTCATTTGCCTTTGGCGCGACCCTGCCCAATGGCGACTGGCTGAGCGACCGCTTTGCCAGCAACGGCAGCTTCGATCTGTACGATTACCGCAGTGACAACGAGCGACGCTTGACGGATGCCTTGCAAACGTCAATCGATGGCATCACAGAGGTCGCGGGCGTCAAACACCACATGGCTTTCAGCGTCATGCGCAGCCGTCAACTCGACCAGCTTGAATCCACTCAGCTCTACAGTTACGCAGGCACCAGCACCGGTTTTGCAGGCGCCGTGCCCGCTCAGATTGCGAACCAAACTTACTTCAACACCAACCGCAGTGAGTACAGCACTGAAGTTTCCGCCAAAGATCGCATAGAACTCTCAGCGCGAACTTCGGCATGGGTCGGGCTGCGCCACACCCAGAGCGATCGCAGCACGGTGTCGCTTGACCCTGCAAACCCCAATCACGTCCAACAGCAAGCAGCCTTCACCACGCCATGGTTGGCCCTGTCCCATCAATACACCTCAGGCCCCACGGTGTATGCCTCCTACGGCGAGGGGGTGGAATTGTTCGCAGCCCCCAACAATGCCAACTACAGCAATGCCGGCCAATTTCTGGGCGCTCAGCGCAGCAAACAAGTTGAAGTGGGCGTCAAGGGCAGAGCGAGCCCGCAATGGCGCTGGAGTGCCGCACTCTTTCAGATCGACAGACCCCTGGCTTATGACTTCGCCTCCGCCAGGGTGGTGGACGGCATACAAACCCACCAAGGCCTGGATGCAGGAATCCAATGGACACAGCAGCAATGGCTGCTCTCAGGCCAGGCCCAATGGCTCCATGCCCGCATTTCTGGCGCCTCGCTGAACACCGACTTGAACGGCAGCCAACCCGTCAACGTCCCCGCACTGACCCTGCGTGCGCTTGCACAGTATCGCTGGGCTGAAATCCCGGGCTTGCGCACCAGTTTGCGCATGGGTCATGAAGGCCAAAGAAGAGTTTTGGAAAACGGCGATCTCAACTTGCCCGCATGGACAACCTGGGATGCCGCAGCCCATTACGACATGCGTATTCAAGGCACACGAGCCGAATGGACTTTGGCCATCGACAATTTGACCGACCAGCGCTACTGGCGTGAATCACCCAAACAATTTGGCCACTATTACCTCTATCCCGGTGCCCCAAGAACCGCGCGATTGAGCGTTCACATGCGTTTTTAAAATGGGTTGCTGGTTTTGTAAAAAATCTCAGTCTCATTCGAGAAACGCCAAAGATTGACGCTATAATTTAAGCATTGTTCCTCGATAGCT
>Ga0209189_1002625_pt1 | contig 12481 bp, 9 predicted proteins | sample C_130820_EF_Meta_FD_187308 | JGI IMG/M metagenome (GOLD analysis project Ga0209189, IMG submission 187308) | Freshwater microbial communities from Lake Croche, Canada to study carbon cycling - C_130820_EF_MetaG (SPAdes) (version 3) | ecosystem: Environmental > Aquatic > Freshwater > Lake | place...
CGAAGCGCAGCACCTCAGACAGCCCGCGCAGGCCGTACTTGCTGGCGCTGTAGGCGGCATGCCAGGGCAGCGCCACCAGTCCGGCGGCTGAGGACACGTTGACCAGTTGTCCGCCGCGACCGGCTGCCACCATGGGCGGCAGGAACGTCTCGATGACGTGGATGGGTCCCATCAGGTTGACGTCGATCATCGACCGCCAGTGGGTGTGGGTGAGATGTTCGACGGTGCCCCAGGCGGAGATGCCGGCGATGTTCATCACGATGTCCATCGCGGGATGGTTGATGTGGATGTCGGCGGCGAAGTGCGCCACGTCGTTGTGGTCGGCGATGTCCAGTGCGCGATGCTCTGCAACCTGGGCTCCGGCAGCGCGAGCGTCGGCGACCGTCTGGGCCAGGCCTTCGGCATTGATATCGGTCAGGTACAACACCGCGCCATGGCGGGCGAGTCTCAGCGCGGTCGCGCGGCCGATACCGCTGGCTGCGCCGGTGACCAGGACCCGTTTGCCGGCAAAATCGTAGGTCATGGCTAGCCGCCGGCCTGCCCGCCCCACAGTGCGTGCAGCCACAGCTTTTCCAGCACCTGTACAGCTCTGTCCATATCGCGGTCAGGTCCGAGGAACAACGACTCCCCCGCCAGCGTCAGCGCGGTGGATGCCGATAGTGCACGCACCAGGCCGCGAACATCGGCGGTGATGGGATCGGCTGTGCCACCGGCGATCTCGGCCTCCACAATGGGCACGATCTGGTCGATGACGGCATCGGTGAAACCGTCGAGGATCTCGCGGATCTCGGCGTCGGTGCTGCGGGCACTGTTGCACGCCGACATCACCGGGTCGTTGTGCGCGTAAACCGCCGCCGCACTGCCGACCATCCGCGTGGCGAACTGCGCCGGGGTCTCGTCGTCTCCACGCGGAGCGAAGTCTCCGGTGAGCTCCTCGAGTTCTTCGGCCACCTCGCCGAGAATCTGCGCCAGCACCGCGTATTTGGAGTCGAAGTAGAAGTAGAACCCTGACCGGGCCACTCCGGCGCGGTCGCTGATAGTGCTGACCGACAGTTCGGCGAATGCTTTCTCCTGCAGCAGGTCGCGGACCGCCGCCACAATGGCGTGGCGTTGCTTATCGCCGCGACGCCGGGGCACCACGCCGGAGGGTTGCGCGCTCACCTGCCCACCATGCACCACGCCGAGGCAGGAAGGAAACTTGACAGTCGTCAAATCTGGCCGCAAGGTGGGCTGCACGCGCCAGTCGTTTCCCGTTAGGAGCACCGATGGCCACCGTCAGCACCCCGCACTACCTGCTCGACCAAGCCCGCCGCCGGCTCACCCCCACGCTGAACACGATCCCCGGCATGGGCGCCGTCGAAGCACGGTTGCGCGAGCAGCGGTGGCCGCAGTTCGTCCTGGCCGAACCCCCGGCGGGCAGCGGCCTGAAGCCGGTGATGGGCGACACCGGCCTACCGGTCCTGGGCCACCTGATCGAGATCTTCCGGGGCGGGCCGGGCTACCTGCTGCAGATGTACCGCCGCAACGGCCCCGTCCACTACTCGCAGACACCGGCGCTCAATGCGGTGGCCGCGCTGGGACCGGACGCGACCCAGTCGGTGTACACCAACAAGACCAAGGACTTCTCGCAGCAGGCCTGGGTACCGGTGATCGGGCCGTTCTTCGACCGGGGACTGATGCTGCTCGACTTCGACGAGCACATGTTCCACCGCCGGATCATGCAGGAGGCCTTCACCCGCACCCGGTTGTCGGGCTACGTCGAGCACATCGACCGAGTCGCCGCTGCGGTGGTGGCCGACGACTGGCCGACGAACGACCCGCGGTTCCTGTTCCATCCCGCGGCCAAGGAACTCACCCTCGACATCGCCTCGGTGGTGTTCATGGGCCACGAGCCCGGCGCGGACCGCGAACTCGTGACAAAGGTGAACCAGGCGTTCACCACCACCACCCGGGCCGGCGGCGCGATCATCCGCACACCCGTGCCGCCGTTCAAGTGGTGGCGCGGCCTGGAAGCCCGAAAGGTGTTGGAGGGCTACTTCGCCCAGCGGGTTCGCGAGCGGCGCGACGGCGATGGCACCGACATGCTCACCGTGCTCTGCCATGCCGTCGACGCCGACGGCAACGGGTTCACCGACGCCGACGTCGTCAACCACCTGATCTTCCTGATGATGGCCGCTCATGACACGTCAACGTCGACGCTGACCACCATGGCCTATCACCTGGCCGCCAACCCGCAGTGGCAGCAGCGCTGCCGCGACGAGAGCGACCGGGTGGGCACCGGCCCGCTGGACATCGAGGCGCTGGAGAAGCTAGAGAGCCTGGATCTGGTGATCAACGAGTGCCTACGGCTGGTCACCCCGCTGCCATTCACCATCCGCCGGGCCGTGCGGGACACCGAGATCCTGGGCCACTACATTCCCGCGGGCACCAACGTGAACATGTGGCCGGGGATGAACCACAAGTTGCCCGAACTGTGGACCGATCCGGAGACCTTCGACCCGGATCGGTTCGCCGAGCCGCGCGCCGAGCACAAACGGCATCGCTATGCGTTCACCCCGTTCGGTGGCGGCGCGCACAAATGCATCGGCATGGTGTTCGGGCAATTGGAGATCAAGACCGTGATGCACCGGATCCTGACCAACTACCGCCTGGAACTGCCGCACCCCGGTTACCGGCCGCGCTACGACTATGCCGGCATGCCGGTGCCGATGGACGGCATGCCGATCGTGCTGCGCCCCTTGGGCTGACCGGCCGGATACACCTAGGGTTCTTCGATAGTTCCCAGGACACTGCGAGAGGACACCACCATCATGTGCCGCCCCGTCGAATGCACCAGCTGCCACAAGACCACCTGGGAGGGATGCGGCGAACACATCGCCGAGGTCAAGGCGGAGGTGCCGCCGGGGCAATGGTGCACCTGCGCCCGCACCGCCACGTCCTAAACCGCCGCGCAGCGCTGACCCCTCCCGCGAGCCACCCCCTCCCGCGAGCAGACGCAAAGTCGCACAAAACCGGCCTTCGGAGTGCGACTTTGCGTCTGCTCGCGGGTTAGTTAAACGGGTGCTCGCCGGCGACCACGGCGGTGCCCAGGCCCATCAGCATCACCGCCGAGTCGTGTAACCGCTGGCCGGCTTCCCTAGTGGCCGCTCCGGCCAGGTAGCGGGCCCAGGTGCCCTCGATGACGACGCCCAGTTTCAGGCAGGCCAGCGCGAGGTACCAGTCCAGGTGGCCGGTTCGTCGGCCCCCGGCGCCGTGATAGGCCTCCAGCAGTTCGCCACGTCGCGCGAGGCCGCCGAGTTCGGCAAGGTATCCGGCCGACCCCAGTGGGTTCGGCGGGATGGGCCAGCACACCAGCATCCAGCCCAGGTCGAGTAGCGGATCGCCGATCGTGCACATCTCCCAGTCGACGAACGCCGCCACTTCCGGGACATCGCGGCGCAGCATGGTGTTGTTGAGATGGATATCGCCGTGCACGATGCCAGGCTGATAGCCCGCCGGGGGCAGGTTGGCCTCCAGCCAGTCACAGAGTTCGTCGACGCCCGGTAGCGAGTCGTGGGCGTAACCGTCCTGCTGGCGGTAGGCGTTAACAGCCGAACGCCATTGCGGCACTTGGCGTTCCAGGAAGGAACCCGGGCGTTTCCAGGCTTCCAACTCGCTACCCTCCCAGGACGCCTGCCCGAGTCTGGCGACGTCGGCGGCATAGTTCAGGCCGATCTGATGACGCATTGCCGGATCGTTCACGTAGGCCGCCGTGACTTCGTTGCCGGGGTTGAAGCCGTCGACCTCGTCCATCAGGTAGAAGACGACGCCGAGGACGTCGAGGTCCTCGCAGGAGGCGACGATGGCCGGGTGCGGCACGGCACTGCCGGCCAGGCTGCGCAGTACCGCGATCTCGCGTCGCATGGTGCGATTGCTGTTGGGCCGCGGGTGCGGCGGCGGACGGCGCAGCACCAGCGAACGGCCATCGATCTTCAGGCGCACCACCACGTTCTGGCTTCCGCCGGCCAGGGGTACGACGTCGGTCACGTCACTGCCGATGCCCTGTACCCGCACCCAGTCACGAAGGGCGCCGACGGCATCGTCATCCAACGTCCCGGTGACTCCGGAGACCATCGGCTCAGCCATAGACGTCAGCAGATCCGCGGAAGTTGTTCGCCCAGTTCGCGTTCCACGACGCGGCTGGTACCGAACGGGGTGCGGGCGAGCACCATCCCGGGGTGTCGAGCCGCCGACGATCCATCACCCCCATGACGATAGCGCCGGTGGCAGGTAATAGTTATCAAGTCGCTCCGGAAGCCTGCACGGAAGCGGTTCCGAAACGCACGACGAGCATGCAGAGGTCGTCGGGATGCGGTGCCGGAGCAAGCTCCTCGGCCAGCGCATCGCAGTCAAGCACGGCTTCCGGTAATCGCGAGGCGATCGCGCGTTCCAGGCTCGCGATCCCCGCCTCGACGTTGCGCCCCTCGTGCTCGACGAGACCGTCGGTGTACATGACCAGGATGTCGCCGGGCGATACCAGCACGACGCCGTCGCTGAAGGTGGTGTCGGCGAACGGTCCCAGCACCGGACCCCGGGCGTCGTTGAGCCGGATCACCGCGCCGGTGACGGCCCTGCGCAACAATGCGGGCGGATGGCCCGCCGAACTGTACGAGAGCGAACCGGCATGGTGGTCGAATACCGCGACTAGATTAGTCGCGAATTCGCCCCGGATCACATTGCCGGCGAATCGGTTCAGCTCGGTGAGCACTTGCGCGGGCCGCAGACCCTGATAGGCGTATGCGTTTGCGGCACTGCGCAACTGGGCCATATCCTCCACCGCCGTCAGCCCGTGGCCGATGACATCGCCGATCGCCAGATAGGTCCGGCCGTGCGGCAGCGACACGACGCTATACCAGTCGCCGCCGAGGCCGTCGCTAACGTCTGCCGGTTGATACAGCGCTCGGTAGTCCAGTCCGGCGGCGTCCACCAGGGTGCTGGGATGGGCCGCGGAATGCAGTACCGCCGCGCGCGCGTGCTCATCGGAGTAGACCTTCGATCGCACCAGCGCCTGGGTGGCCATCGCGGCCACCGCTGCGGCATAGGCCTGCTGGACATCGTTCAACGGCTGCGGCGCCGACCACGCCAGCGACAGCGAACCAATGACCGTCGCGCCATCAGACAGGGGCCAGGCCGCCACGGATGCGACCCCGCTAATCCGCAGCCAGTCGCTCATCGCAGCGTATCGGCGCCGGTACTCGTCGACCGTTCGGATGAGCACCGGTTCACCGGTGCGGGCCGCGTCGGTGGCCGCGCACCGCTCGGTAAGGGCAAGCTGCCCGCCGACCTCGGCCAAGTCCGGTGCGGGCGATCCCGTCACGGCAACCCATTCGAGTCGGAGATCGTCGGACGTCAACAGCCCCAGGTTCACACCCGTTGCCCCGACAGCGTGGATCAGTTGCTGCTCCAGCACCCGACCCACATCCTGAGGCGTGAGCGCTGCCGACAACTGTTGCGCCAACCGCGAGAGAGCCTGCAGTCGCAGCCGCTCCTGCTGCTGGAATGCCCGCTCGCGGGCTGATTCCCACCGCGTCACAGCCTCCTGCGCGATCAGCATGGCCAGCAGCACATTGGCCGCAATGAGGGCCTGAACCACCGAAAGTCGGCCCGCTGGCGACAAGTCGAGGTCGGCGAACAGGCTCAGGCCGGAGGCGGCCCGCAGGTTCGCCGCGAATGCCACCGCCGCACCGGCCAGCGCGGCGCCGAGCACGTCCAGTCGCAGCGCGGCCCACATCAGCACCGGCAGGATCAACAGTGCCGGCGGCAATCCGGTCCAGATCGCCAGCCATGACAGCGCGGCGATGGTGCCCAGGATACCGACCGTCTCCACCGGGCGTTCCCGTAAAGTGTGGAACTGCCTGGGCCACAGCAGAATTGGTGCCGCCACCACAAGCACACCGATGGCGTCACTGGCGAACCAGCGCAGCACCGCTCCCGGCCACCACGCACCGAGATGCCAGGCGACAGTTGCGCCGCCGATGAGCGCACCGCACAGCGGGCCCACCAGGCATGCGCCGGCGACGAACAGCAACAGGTCCCGACGCCGACGCAGATCGGGTACAGCTTCGCACCAGGCCAGTGCCAACGTGGCGCCGATCAGTGGCTCCACCGCATTGGCAAGGGCGTAACCCACAACAGCACCCGGTGCATTAGCGGCGTACAGATCGACGACGGCCTCGCCAAGGACGATGGCGGCGACCACCGCGGGCCACCGGGTGCGCCGGGTGCTGATCATCGCCGCGGCCGTGATTCCCGCCGAGGGGAAGAATGCCGGACCCAACTCGGAGGCACCGAAGGCCTTCAGGGACAACACGGCACCGGCGGTGTACCCGAGGAACACCAGGACGAACAAGCCGAACGTCCGGAACCACGGTGCTGCGGTCAGGCGTTGCGCCATCACATCCGACGACGTGATGTGGCCGATTGTGCCGACCCGCCCCCGATCCCCCTGGTGGTCAGCCTATCCGGCTGAGCTCAGGCACCGGTGGGAACGGTGAACACCGCCTCCACCTCCGCGCCGATCGTGATCTCTTCGGGCCGCAGTTCGAACTGCGGGGCGCCGTCCGACGGTGCCGCCATCGACCGGGCCAAGAACACCTTCTCCATCGGACGCTCACCCAGGCCGGGGTCGCTGATCCTGCGGACGCGTACGGCCCCCAGATCGAGGGCGTCGGCGTAGTCCTGGGCGCGGCGCTTGGCGTCGCGGACGGCCTTCTGGCGTGTCTTGCGCTCCACCTCAAGGCGTTTGGCGTCGGTCAGTTCCCAACTGATGTGGCCGATGCCCACACCGTCGGTCCCGGCGACGGCAGCCACCCAGGCGGCAAGAGCACCGAACTCGGTGAATACCGCCGTGACCGAGACCGCAGCGGTGTGCACCAGCGCCAGTTGCTTGCCCTCGGCATTCCACGGCCGGTGCGACCCGGTCCGAACCTGGTCGATTGCGTACGTGGTTACCGGACCACGCTTGGGGTGGTGCAGGGCGTCGATGGATGTCGACACCTCGGCGAGCGCGGTGGCCACCTTCTCGAAGACCGGCTCCGCCGAACGGCCCTCGGCGCTCACGGTGGCGTGGAGGGTCGCCCGCTGGGGCGCCAACGTCACCGAGTGCGACCCACGAACGATTATCTGCACTGCAGTCATGCGCCCCAGACTAGAGCGCACCCGCTGAGCGGATTACTTGATCAGCGGATCACGCGGCATGCCGAGGATGCGCTCGGCGATCTGGTTACGCGCCACTTCCGAGGTGCCGCCGGCGATCGCCATCCCGCGCGCGCCCATCGCCGCCCGGGACGCCAGTGCGCCTTCGCCGTCCTCCAGTGCGAGATCCGGGCCCACCAGCGAGGCCGCGATGGCGCCCTGCTCCTGAAAGTGGTCGGCCAGTTTGAGTTTGGTGATGTTGCCCTCCGGGCCGGGGCCGGCACCCTCGATGCTGCGGACCGCCCGGCGCAGGTTCAACAACCGCAGGGCGTGATCCTCGGACAGGAATCGGCCGACGCGTTGCAGCGAACCGATCACCCGGTCGCCGTGGGTCTGGGCCAGGTGCATCAGCCAGGCAGACGCGGGTGCGATGCCGCCACCGCCGCCGCCGATACTCACCCGCTCATTGCCGAGGGTGGCGCGCGCCACCGTCCAGCCCGCGTTCGGTTCGCCGACGACGTCCTCGTCAGGCACGAACACGTCGGTGAAGAACACCTCGTTGAAGTCCGAGCCGCCGGTGATCTGACGCAGCGGCCGCACCTCGACCCCGGGCGCCTTCATGTCCAGGATCACCATCGTGATGCCGGCGTGCTTAGGCCCGTCGAAGTCGGTGCGCACAGTGGCCAGACCGCGCTTGCAGTAGTGCGCCCCGGAGGTCCACACCTTCTGGCCGGTGATCGACCATCCGCCGTCGACGCGGGTAGCGCGGGTCTTGACCGCCGCGGCGTCCGATCCCGCTGACGGCTCAGAGAACAGCTGGCACCAGATCTCGTCCTGGCGCAATGCCTTTTCGACGAATCGTTCGATCTGCGAAGGGGTTCCGTGCTGGATCAGGGTGAGGATCACCCAGCCGGTGATGCCGTAGTCCGGCTTCTTGACGTCTGCGGCGGCGAACTCCTCCTCGCAGAGCAGTTGCTCCACCGCACCCGCCGCGAGGCCCCACGGCTTGGGCCAGTGCGGCATCAGGTAGCCAGTCGCGATCAGTTCGTCGAGTTGGGCCTTTTCGTCCAGTGCCGCGATGCGCTGCGCCTCGGCGCGAATCTCGGTGCGCAGCTCATCGGATCCGGCCGGCAGGTCCAGGCTATTGGCCCGGGCGATTCCCTTGGCGGTCAGATCGAATACGTCGGTGGCCGACTCATCGCCGCCGAGTACCGCCTGCACGGTCAGCGCGCGCCGCAGGTGCAGGTGCGCGTCGTGCTCCCAGGTGAATCCGATGCCACCGTGCACCTGGATGTTGAGTTCGGCGTTGCGCACGTAGGCCGGCAACGCCAGTGTCGCTGCGGCGGCGGAGATCAACCGGAACTGCTCCTCGTCTTCGCCGGCAGCCCGTGCGGCGTCCCATACGCAGGAGACCGCCGACTCCGCAGCCACCAGCATGTTGGCGCAGTGATGCTTGACGGCCTGAAAGGTCGCGATGGTGCGGCCGAACTGTTCGCGGACCTTCGCATACTCGACCGCGCTGTCCACACAATCCGACGCACCGCCCACGGCCTCAGCAGCGTAGAGGGTGCGGGTGCGGGCCAGGGCGGCGTTGCGCGCGCCGGGGAGCAGGTTGTCGCCGACGGCAACGTCGGTCAACACGACGCGGCCGGACCGCCGGGCCCGGTCCAGGTTGCCCGGCACCTCGATCGCGACGCCGTCGGCCGTGCGATCCACCAGGATCATGTCCTCGCCGCTGGCCAGCAGCAGAATGTCGGCCAGTCCCGCTCCGATCACCACGCCGGCATCACCGGAGAGGCGGCCACCCGACACCGTCAGGTTTCCACCGAAACCGACTGCGGCGGTGTGGGTTCCGTCGACCAGCCCGGGCAGCAGGCGCGCCTTCTGCTCGTCGTTTCCGACGGCGGCAAGAACAGCGGACACCACCACCGTGGGCACGAACGGGCCGGGAGCCGCTGCGCGGCCCAGCTCGTCGATGACGACGACGAGTTCAGGCAGCCCGAACCCGGAGCCGCCGTACTTCTCGTCGACATGCAAACCCAGCCAACCCAATTGGGCCAACTCGTCCCAAAACGGTGGGCGGCCCTCGGCGTCGGAATCCAGCAGTGCGCGGGCCGCCAGGCGCGCCTTCTGCGCGGTCAGGAACGACCGGGCAACGTTGCCGAGTTCGCGATGGTCGTCAGTCAGTGCAATGGACATTGTTCTCTCCTGGTATCGAGGTCGGTCAGAGTTTGGGGCCGAACCGCTGCCCGGCGTCCAGACGCAGGCATTGGCCGTTGAGCATCGGGTTGTCGACGATCGCGGCAACCAGTTTGGCGAACTCCTCGGGTCGGCCGAGTCGTTTGGGGAACGCGGCATCCTTGGTCAGCGAGACGGCGAATTCGTCGGGGATGCCTTTGGTCAGGCCGGTGGCGAACAGGCTGGGCGCGATCGCCAGCACCCGGATGCCCAGCGAGCCGAGGTCGCGCGCCATGGTCAGGCTCATGCCCGCGATCCCGGCCTTGGCGGCGGTGTAGGCCACCTGACCGATCTGGCCCTCGAACGCGGCGATGGAGGCGGTGTTGATGATGACTCCGCGTTCCTCGTCCTCAGGGTCGTTGGTGCTCATGTGGGCGGCGGCAAGGCGGCTGATGTTGAAGGACGCCACCAGGTTCAGGTCAATGATGGATCGGAAGCTATCCAGGCTGTGCGGGCCGTTCTTACCCAGCGTGCGCTCCGCGACGGCGCCGCCGGCGGTGGTGAGTACGACATGCAGACCGCCGAGGGCCTCGACCGCAGCCTTCAACGCTTCTTCGGTCTCGGTGAAGTTGGTGACGTCGACAGCGAAAAACGGACCGCCCAGGCCTGCGGCGACGGCCTTGCCGTCGGAGCCTTCCCGGTCGAGGATCGCGACCTCAGCCCCGCGAGAGGCCAGCAGTTCTGCGCTCGCCCGGCCGAATCCGGACGCGCCACCGACGATGACGACCTTCTTGCCCGCGATCTCCATGCCCAGCCTCCTGCTGCCGATCCCACTGCACGGGCACGTTACCGCCCCGCTGCGGGCCGACCACATCGGGTTGACACCTGTCATGGACTGGTCATGATCCTCGCGGGCGGTCGCGCCGGTAAGTTCAGTCTCATGGCTGGAGCATCAACAGGTTCGCGGGCCGGGGCGGGCATCGCCGCCGCCGCCGTCGGTCTTGGTGTGGCGCAACTGCTGGCCACCTTCTTCTCCCCCGCAGCCGACGTCCGTACATCGGTGGGCACCGCGGTGGTGAACCTGACGCCCGGGCCGGTCAAGGAATGGGCGATCCAGACCTTCGGCACCGCCGACAAGTTGTTCCTGTCGGTGATGGTGCTGGTGGTCATCGCCGCGGTCGCAGCTTTCACCGCGCGTTGGGAACGCTCCCGCATTCCGCTGGGCAGTCTGGCGATACTGGCCGGCGGGGCCGCCGGTTGCGCGGCAGTGCTCGCACGGCCCGGGGCTGGCCTGGCCGATCTGATCCCGACCCTTGCCGGCGTCGCCTGCGCCGTCGCCGTGCTGCGGGTGTTGACCTCGGGCCGGTTCAGCGACCACGAACAGCGCGTCGACAGGGCCGACGGGGCTGACGTCGTCGACAGTGTCGACGCCACTGATGCCGTCGACCGGGTCGACGGGGGCCGGCGACTGTCCCTGGTGACTCTCGGACTCACCGCGGCCGGTGTGGCAAGCGGTGTGGTCGGTGTGGTGCTCAACCGCAAGGTCCGGTCGGTCTCCGGTGACCGCGATGCGCTGGCCCTGCCCACACCGTCGGCCGTACCACCACCACCGTCGGCAGATGTCGCGCCGAAAGGTGTTGCGCTGCCGAGCTTCATCACGTCCAACTCCGACTTTTACCGGATTGACACCGCGCTGAGTGTGCCGCAGGTGTCGCGCGCCGACTGGCGCTTACGCATCCACGGCATGGTCGACAAAGAGGTGACCTACACATTCGAGGATCTGCAGCGTTTCGAACCCATCGAGAAGACCGTGACACTGACGTGCGTGTCCAATCCGGTGGGTGGCGAACTCATCTCGAACGCCACCTGGGTCGGATACCGGGTGCGAGACCTGTTGCGCGAGGCCGGTATTGCCTCCGATGCCGACATGGTGCTGTCCTCCTCGATTGACGGCTGGACCGCGGGCACACCCGTCGAGGCACTGACCGATGACCGGGATTCGATGCTGGCGATCGGGATGAACGGGGTGCCACTGCCCGTCGAGCACGGCTACCCCGCGCGACTCGTGGTGCCGGGCCTGTACGGGTACGTCTCGGCGACCAAGTGGGTGACCGACCTCGAGTTGACCCGCTTCGACAAGACCGAGGCCTACTGGACCAAGCTGGGTTGGTCGGCCAAGGGACCCATCAAGACCCAATCCCGCATCGACGTCCCCCGCCGTGGCCAGAAGATCGACGCCGGCCCGACGACCTTCGGCGGAGTGGCGTGGGCGCAGCACCGCGGTATCAAGGCCGTCGAGGTGCGTATCGACGACGGACCCTGGCAGCAAGCCCAATTGGGTGCGTCGTACTCCAATGACACCTGGCGGTTGTGGAGCTTCCCGTGGAACGCCACTTCCGGCGCGCACACCGTCGCCGTCCGTGCCACCGACAACACCGGCGCGGTGCAGACCGGCGATCAGATGGGTGTGATCCCCGACGGGGCCACCGGTTGGGACACTGTGTCCTTCGACGTGCAGTAGGGCCTTTCGACGTGGAGTAGGCCGGCTTTCTAGAGCCGGGCGAAGTCTGCCTTCCCACGCTCAAACTCGGCCAGCATGTCGGCGGTCAGCGTCGGCCTGACCTCGCCGATCGCCTTAAGGTAGTCCTCGGTCGTGGCAGGACGGTCGCCCCCGTCGAGCATCTCGCGCTCGAATGCAGCCTGCGCGCCCTTGCGCGCGGCGAACTCGATATCGGCGGGGGTGAAGTACTCCGAAGCGGTCACCAACCGGTCGACGTCGATTCCGCCATTGGCCGAGCGCAGATAGCGTCGCCACACTGCGTTGCGGGCAGGCGGGTCCGGCGGTCCGACCGGGATCACGTAGTCGAAGCGACCCGGTCGCAGGAACGCCGAGTCGAGCGAGTGCACCGCGTTGGTCGCGCAGACCAGCAGTCGGCTGTCGTGCTGCCGAAACGCGGGGATGAGCTTGAGCAGTTCGTTGGTCACGCCCAACTCCGCGGTGGACGCTCCGGTGCGTGCGGTGGCGATCTCCTCCACCTCGTCGATGAACAGCACCAGTTCGTCGAGTTCGGCCATCTCGGCGAAGGCCTCCCGAAGCGAGGCCGCCAATCCGCCGGTACCGGTGGCCGCC
>Ga0209189_1002626_pt1 | contig 12476 bp, 10 predicted proteins | sample C_130820_EF_Meta_FD_187308 | JGI IMG/M metagenome (GOLD analysis project Ga0209189, IMG submission 187308) | Freshwater microbial communities from Lake Croche, Canada to study carbon cycling - C_130820_EF_MetaG (SPAdes) (version 3) | ecosystem: Environmental > Aquatic > Freshwater > Lake...
TATTATAAAGGATATCATATCTGTATAATTATATTATATTTATAATATATAAATAATTATAATTATAATATTTAATTATAAAATAAAATAAATATAAAATATAATTTTATATTAATCATTTTAAAAAAATATAATTTTATATTAATCATTTTAAAAAAATATTATTTTTTATTTATTACTTATTTATTCAATTTCTTGAATCCTATTCTTGAATCTTATTCTTGAGTCCTATTCTTGAATCTTACGTTTCATCCATGGGTCCTCATTCTCTAAAGAACTCATACTTTCTACATGAAAAGAGGATTCAACTTTCTTTTCATCCGCACTTGTAGAAATCTCTTCTTTTTCTTCCATTACTTTTTCGAGTGCTTGTTCAGATACTCCAACTGAATCTTCCATACTCTCATTACTTTTCTTCATATTTTCATAAAAAATACTATCTGATTCATTTACAATCTCTCTCAAATTATTTAGATTTGAAATATCCTCCTCTGTAATTTCAGTAACTGTTGAATTCTCTTCTTCTCTTAACTTCTGTTTTCTCTCCTCATTCTCCTTCTTTGCCTGTTTAATTTTATCAATCTTAATCTGTTCATACATATTATCACGACTATCCAAATTATCCTTGTATTTCTTTACTAAGTCATTTAACATATTCTCTTGATACTCCTGTTCTTGAATTGCATCTGTATCTGGATCAAAAGGTAACCAATATCCAACCTGTCCAACATATACATTAAATGAGGGGTCCTTCTTTCTCAAGACTTGAGCACGAACAGACGCCTCTTTATGTGTATCATATGTTCCTCGAATTTTTATACCTCTTACTGATGTCTGGAAATTATTCTTTTCGTAGAATTCCATCTCCAAACCTTCTTTTCTACTGTATTTCCAATCTTCATATGCCTCAAATACAGTTTCATAGGTTGGTTTTACTTCATTATTAATTAATTTCGTTCTTAAATCTTTTGTTGGTAAATCATCCTCTGTCAATAGATGATGAAGAAATCGAGATGTCATAAACACCTCCTTCTGTTTTAGTATCTTTTCTGGAGATACAAATGACATACAAACATAATTCTGTCCAGGGATTTTAGGATCCACCTCTAAAAAATCTTCTTTTAAATCTTCACTCATTTTATACATTATAAATAATATATCTTTAAGTTAAAAACGAAATCAAAAAATATATCATCTATAAATATAATGGATAATAATGATGTAAGTGAAATATTAAGTCGTGCATTAAAATATTTAATAGAAGGATTAGCGGTTGGATTATGTTGTTATTTTTTACAACAAAAATTAGACCATATTATTATTATTGCTATTACTGCCGCCACAAGTTTCGCCATTTTAGATATGTATTCTCCTAGAATTGGTGAATCCTTACGATTTGGTTTAGGTGCATCTCTTGGTACTCAGTATCTGGGATTAAGAGTTGTTGGTGCTGGACCAAAAATATTCTAACTTGTTCGATGATAAGTTAAACGATTCAGAATCCAAATTCAATTTATAGTCCAAATTCAATTTATAATCCAAAATGTAGAATATATTTATAAAATAAATTATAAATATATTATCAATAAAAATAATATTTCAAGTCATTCTTATTTTCTTCATTCTTATTTTCTTCATTTTTATTTTCTTCATTTTTATTTTCATTTTTATTCTCTTTCTTCTTGAATTTGTCCCATTGTTTTTGTGTCTGTTATTTTAACAGATATATTATACATGAAATATACAGTTATTGCAATGAGTATAATAATAACACATATAAAATAAATAATATTAAATGTTAAAAATGAATTTCCCTGAAAATATGTATACTGATTTCCAAAGATTCCAATTAAAAATATAACTTGATATAATAAATTCATCCACATTGGACTTAATGCAAGATGAAAAGTACTACTTATAAAGAGTTGAATAATGGGTATCCATAAAAATAAAAACATGAGTGTAATCATTAAATACTTATAAAATATTTGTAGATAACTATAAATACTTGATCCTGAATGAATGTTAAAATTATTTTTTTGTAATTTCTCAAAATAGGTTGTATCAATACCCATAGTCATAAATTTCCATAATTTATTTTCATTGGGAGTGAAATATTTTTTTAAAGCGTCTTTATAACTGTATATATATGATGATATAACCCATGGAGTTCCTAATGATTTTGAAATAAAAAGAAAAATAGATAAATAGGATAATATAATTTTAAAGCAATAATTTGATCTTAATCGGGTTTTTTGAGAAAATATATTATATGTCATAATATTGTAATGGTAACCAAATAATTTATGTTCGGTAGAACCTATATTTAAATTTTCTCTGAACTTATCAATATATTGATCAACTAAGGGTTCAATTGTTTTTTTTACATCTTTTAACTGTTCATCTGTTAATAGAACATCTTTTGCAGTTTGTGCAAGATCCTCATATTCTTCCTCTCTAACTGTATTAATATGAGTTTCTACAAACAAAGTATTATGAATATGTTTCAGATATTCCATCATTTCCAATTTTTCTTCATATTTTATATTCTGTTCTTCAATTATTTCTTTTATATTGTCATAATTGTCAAATTTTAAACTAGTATTATTTAACTTTAATATTTTATTTATTCTTTGAAAAATCTTATTGTCTTTTATATATTTAATAATCTCTTCCTTTTCTATATTTTCTGTATCATATTGAATATGTTTAAAAATGGGATTATATTTTTCTAATAATTCATAAGAAATACGACGGTATGCTTTATATATTTTTTGATATATATCATTGTCCATATCTTTCCCATCCAATATTTCATGTGTTAATAAATGAACATTTAATTCTTGTGGTAAAATATAATTCGCTTGACATGTATAATATGGATCTGGATGGGTTGAATCATTATTATTATATTCCCATCCAATTAATGGAAATAATGATATATCATTACCTGTATATATATATCCAAATGTATTCAAGAAATATCCAAGTTGATACAGAATATAAATAAATACAATATTACCAATCGATTGGGTTGCAAATTCAATATTTTTATTTTTATTTTCTTTAATATTGGATTGAGATAACATATTATAAAGATATACAGGATCTTTGATTTGGAGAGGATATCTTTTTATAAATTCATTCATTGCATTCTCAATTAAATAATCATATGGCTTATGATCAATACTTTCTTTATATTCTGTTTGGTAATTATTTTTAGAATTAAAATTGAATGGAAGTGTAATATAGATTTTAAATAGATACTGTAAAATAATAAAAATAACAACAGCACTTATAAAAAAAAGGGAAATATGATTTAATTTATTAAAAAGAATAAAAAAGATACTATAAAATAGAACTGTCGCTGTAATATAAATAAGTAAAGCGTAGGGAATAAAAAATGTATATAATTCATTCATTTTCATAACTAATGCTAAAAATGAAATGGTTGCAATAGATATCGATAAACTTCCTGCCTTATATACTCTGGGATAATTATAGAAAAATGGAAATAATAATCCAATATAATAAAATTGTATTCCTTGACTATTTGTCGGACTATATAATATATTTTGATAAGAATATACTGTATTTATTTTTTTAACAAAATTCTGAATATCCGTTGGTGTATCTAATGTTTCTTGTATTTTAGATTGTGTTTTTATATAAAAAATAAGATTTTCATCTGAAATTTTTGAAGGATCTGTTTTTAAAATAACTTCAATTTGATTTATATTATTTGTATTATTACTACTCATATAAATATTAATAATAAAAAGATTTTGAAAAACAAATATCTTTTATTATTATATGAGCATATCTGTAATAAATAGTAAAATAATAAGTTATCCAGATGTAAATTTACCTAGTATTAGTTATTATAATTCACATAAAAGTGTTGGTCCTACAGCGCTTAATACTATGGATACGCAATTGAAAGAAAGTGGTTGTTCTGATAGTGATCTTAATAAAGATAGTAATAAAAATGTTATTGCAGAAAGTGGAATTATTAAAAAACAAGATTTAGATAATAGTTGTTATTCTGGTAATCCAGATAATTCAACAATTATAAATTTAATTAAAAATAAAAATTGTAATAGTTCTACTAGAAAAACAAAATCTCCAAAAACAATTCATCAACTTATTTCAGATGGTGTAGATTATCAATGTGCAAATAGTCATGATGTTATTACAAATCAAATTCATTATCTTGCATGTCAATTGGTAAAATCACGAACTCGAGAATATGATGGTTCAAAGATAAATGCTAGTATACCCAATATGACATTAAAAGGCACTTTTAATATGTTACCACAATTTAAATTGGTATTATGTATTATTTTACTATTCACTATGTATTTATTAATATATGGAATATTATCATCCTTTGATGTAACCATGAATATATTTAATGTCATTCGATTAAATAGTGTATTAAGTCTAAGTTATTGGACGGGTTTATTATTTGGAATGACACTTCCTTTTGTCATATTGGTTGCTATATTTATATATATGTCAAGGATGGATAATAAAAAAGATGAGACTGTCCTTGATATTACAGATAATCCGGAGGGAGTACCTGTAGATAATAAAAATAAAAAACAAGAAATGGACTATGTATTGATTTTACTATTTATGTTTGTTATTTATGGTCTCATTGCGGTCCTCTTTATTATTCCTGAAGGAATTGTTTCTAATAATATTTTACATTCTTTATTTGCATACTCCATTCTAATATTGATTTCGATACTTCTTTATATATTTTATTTAAGTATCCCAACATTTGATGGAACTGCTGCAAAAAATGAAGGTCAAAAAAATATAATTCATTTATTTATTAAAAAAGATAGTGAAGATATTAATTTTATTAAAAATGATGCATTATCAAACTTTCGTAAAGCATTTATTGGAATGATTATATTCATTTTTATAGGTGGAATATTATTCTTTAAAATTGCAAATAAACCACGATATGATACATTTTTTTCAAATGCAATTCTAGGATGTCTCTCTTCGTTTGCAATTCTTATCATGCCCGTTGTCTGGATATTCAATGTTATTCTTGCCATTAATTATTTCTTATTTTACCCTGTTATATTGATGGCAGTACGCTTTATTCGTTCGATTGGAATGTCCATTACCCACTTGAATTCTTTAAATAAAGATAGAAGTCAGTATAGTCAGGATTTTATTGATCAATTAGAACATATAAATGATTATTCACCATCTTGGAATTTAATAGGAATTGGACCCATTAAAGCGATACTAAATATGAATGGATATGAAAATGAATTCTCCGAAACATATATTAATAGTAGAAATACACAGAAAAATCTCGCTCAAGATAAATATATATTTAGTGGTTTATTCCGCTCTTTTATGCAAAATAATAATAAATATATCATTATAAATGTTATTATTTTTATTCTAACTATTATATTTTCATCTCTTATACTTTATAATGTATTTTTTATCAAAAATAGTTGAGTCATTTAATTATTGAATTGAATTAAAAATGATATATAAAATATAGATTATAATAAGATTATAATATAAGATTATAAGATTATCCAAGTATTATTTGTTATTATTACATATTAGATTAAATATTAGATTAAATATATATATATGAAGTATGTTTAAATTAAAAGTGAAAAAGGATTATACAAGTGATTGTTATTATGTGGTTCATAAGGGACATCAACCAGGAATATATAAAACATGGAAAGAGTGTAAAAAGCAGATTGATAAATACAATGGTGCAATTTATAAAAAGATATTCAATGAGAAGGATGCAATTCAATTTTTAAGAGAAGGACCACTTAAATTACCAAGACCTCTTCTTCAGAAACAGAAAAAAGACACTGAAAATAATGAGAAGATTAAAAAAGAAGAGGAATCAATCGATAATATATTTGTTTATACAGATGGAGGTTGTATTTTAAGAAAACCATCTCATTTGTCAACTGCGGGTTATGGAATATATATTCCATCCAGTAATACAAGAGTTAGTAAACCATTATTGAATCAAAAAATTACGAATAATCGTGCGGAATTAACTGCCATCTTGGAAGCGATTCATTATTTGAATGAAGAAGAATTAAAGAAGAAAATATGTATTTTTACGGATTCTCAATATTGTATTTACTTATTTGAAGGAACTGGGGAAAGATATGAAAAAAATAACTATCAAAAAGATGGAGTTCCAGTTCCAAATGTAGATTTAATTCAGAAATTACTTATACTTAAACGTAAATATAAAATGGAACTTTTTAAAGTTCGTTCTCATACTGGACTAAAAGATGAACATTCGATGGGTAATGAAATTGCAGATAAACTGGCATCTGAAGGAATGAACCGTAATGAAAAATACATGGATGTATCTTATAATTCAATAATACATTTTTCAGATGATTCGGGGGATTTGTCGAATCACCCATTGGCGAGTCCATCGCCGAGTCCATCGCCTAGTCCATCGCCGAGTATTGTATCCCTAGATGATTCAGTGAAACCAGTAGAAGCATCTAAACATAATTGTAGTGTAAAAGAGAAAAAATTAACAGAATGGTTTATACCCATTAAATAATAATATAATTATAAATATAATTTTATGATTCATATTTATATATAATGAAAAGTATTCAGGATATAAATAGAAAGAGTTTGTTGAACTTAAGATATTATTCATCTGAAGAAAAAAAAAATAAGAATAATATTCGGAATAAAAACTCCGTTATAGATTACAAATGGATAGAGAATACATTAATTGAACTGAATCAACAGAATATTTCTTTTTTATTTGTTATTATTCGGGAAGGGAAACCTGTATATACAGAAAATTATGGTACATCTACTTTATCATTCGAAAAAATAATGAGTGAAATATGTAGTAAAGTGGATATACCGAATATTGAACTTTGTATTATTGAACCAAGTATGCAATCTGTTAAAGTGAATAAACGAATTCATAATAATAAGTGTATTTACGACGGTTTTCAATTAAAACATTTATATCATCATAATAACCTAAAAGAGATTCAAAGAGATTTTATTCAGATTCATAAACACAGAAAATTAAATCTATTGAATGTTCGTAAAAGTAAAAAGAATATTGCAATTATTACTATATACAGAGATAACACGACACATGAAAGAGAAAAACAGAAAAATGAATTTATAGATAAGATTAATATACTTTTTCAACCCTACTGTAATTTTCATATTTATATTATTGAACAATCCGAAGATGGAAAAGGTTTCAATATTGGTAAAACAAAGAATATTGGATTTGAAATTGCATTCAATAGCGATATTCAATTTGATCATTATATTTTTACAGATATTGATATGATTCCCAATTATGATTTAATGAAATATTATATAAAAAATCCAAAGAATGGTGTATTATCACTTGCGAATAGAGGAAGTCGATGGAGTAAAAAAACAATCGATGAAGTATTCTTTGGTGGTGCATTTAATATAAATGGAAAAATATTTAAGAAAATAAATGGATTTGCAAATAATTTTTGGGGATGGGGAGGAGAAGACCGTAATTTAATTATCCGTTCATGTTTAAAACAGATTCCAAATTATAAACCAAGAGATGGAGATATGATTAATATTGAAGAATATAATCAAAAAACAATTAATATAAAACAAAAATTAAAATTAGTAAATTCAGATAGGGATAAATTAGTTGTAGAAAAGTTATACATCGATTTAACGAATTATATGTCCAATGGATTAAATCATTTGAAATATAAGATTATAAAAAGAGATAAGATATCTTCTACTATAGATTTAATAAAGGTTGATTTACTATACGAAAATGATTATAAAAATCATAAAGAATGGTTTCCACAAAAGTTTAATGAAAATAAATATCAAAATGCGAAAGATAAGATTGTTGAAATCGTTCAAGAATATAGAATGTATTCATCTATTATTGAATAAGTTATTTTTGGATTTTGGATTTTGGATATTATTTAGATAAAAGATTAACCCTTTACACAAACATTTTATAATACTACTTAAAGAATCATAAACTATGCACACAATTTTAAACATTATTTAGATAAAGGATTAACGTCCATGATCATGTCTTATATAAAACATGGTATTAAAATGAGGACAGTCTCAATGTATCTCATTATTAGGCAATGTATGAGGTATTCGATTTGTTTTTTGACATACATAAGAAAATCCAATTTGGTCTTGAGTTGTATATTTTAAAGTTTGTAAATACCATAAATCTAAAAATGTTTTACACCATTTGATATTTAAAACACCCATAAAAATAATAGACACATATTCGGTGTAAAAATTTGGTTATAACCCGTCGTTAAATTGTATATATTGAATAATTCTTCTAATTCATTTTTTTAATTCTATCATCTATTATTTTATTTTGTTTTTTTATTACTCTATTTTTATTTTTATTTATTTCATCAAATGCATTATTTATATCTTGTAATTGTATATTCCTTCGTAAACTTAAATTTATTGTATATTCCTTTGTAAACTCTGGAATGAAATGAAGGTTAGTCGCTATTTATTGGAGTTTACAAAGGAAAATACATATAATCATTATTTATTTTTTAGAAATATTTATAAAATACTTTTTAGTTTTATCTTCTTTCATATCAATAAGTTTAACTTCTTCATTGACATCTAATTTGAACTTTTCACATTTTGTTGCTAATAATTTAAGAATATCAATGTTAACTTCATATACTTCTTTGTATTTACGGTATTGATATTTTTTAGCGAAATTTTTAATACATGATTCAACAGTTTGTGCATCATCTATTTCAAGATAAAATAAAATTTCAATATCTTCTGATAGCGAACCTTGGTGGCTTTGCAATCTTTTTGTTAAATCCTTAGTTCTACCTATTTTATATAATCCATTTTCGGGAGTATTTGCTGTTTTGAATATATATATAATTGCTTTTTCAGGGTTAACTTTTGGTTTTCGACCTTTTTTTATAGTATCTAATTTATCAGATAATCCTTCAATAATATAATTTTTATATTTATTTAATGTATATTCTACATCTATAAAATAATTTCTTACATCATCTCCATGTTTTGATCTAGTTAATTGACAGAACTTTTTGAAACAGCGTATTGTTAGTAATATTTTTTCTGCATTATGACCTCCTGAACCAGATTTTTTCGGTTTAATAACCTTTTTTATAACATAATCAATATTTTTTCTATATGATTTCATTAAAGTTTCTTTAGCTTTGCGTTTATTTATATCTAACCACTTAACAACTTTATCTAAATCTACTATTTTTTCACTGCTTTCATAATCTTTATAATCTATTAAACTAAAAAAATCATCTATAAATTGATTTGGTACACTTGAATACTGTTTCAAAAAAGTAATAAATGATAACATTTTTATATTATATACTTAGATATTATTTTTGATATACCATATGGTAAATCAAACATACTTAATAAATGTACATTAGCAGTTTATTGATAAATATACTATACCTAAAATAGTAATAAAATAAGTTATTTATATATTTAATATAAATATCATTAATTTCTAATACTACAATGAATTTATAAGAACAAAGTGTAGATAAAGAACTATAATCTGGAGTGAATGCAAAAGAATATAAATTAAAGTTAAAATACATAAAAGATTATTTAATGTAAAAATATATATGGATAATAAATTATTTTTCAAATATTATTTAAATATAATTTAAAATTTATCGGAATGAAGTAAAGATAAAGAACTATATTGCGAAGTTTACTAAGCAATATATAATGAATTTATCAAAGAATTTACCCGTAAATAAAGAACTATATTATGGAGCTTACGAAAGAATATACAGATATTTTATTAACCCTTTATATAAATATTTTATAATACTACTTAAAGAATCTACCGATATCCGGTTGATTTTGACTATTGTTCAGGTAAAGGGTTAAATCAATATCCATTTTCTGATTTATTTATATCATTATCTGAATCTGAATTATAATCTTCATTATTTGCAATAACTAAAGAATTTAAAATTAACCCTTTACATAAATAGTTTATAATACTACTTAAAGAATCGTACACCATGCGCACGATTTTAAACATTATTCATGTAAAGGGTTAAAAAACACAGAAAAATTAAAAATAAAATATATATAAATTCTTAAAAATATGGGCGTTTTAAATATCAAATGGTGTAACATCTTTATCATTATTAAGAAAAGCAAAAAAACAAGTAATCCAAACACCCATATGTGGAGTATGTGAATTTATATTTTTGAAAAATAAATCATTATAACCATCATCTAAATAACATTTATATTGATTATCTAAATCTTGATATGGTTGAGATTGATTACTCCAATAAGTACTGGTATATTTTTGACCATGAGATGCACTAACCTCTTGATTCAAATATCCATTACGAAATTCATGATGCCATCCAATTATTTTTTCTTTATAAATATTATTCAATATATATTCACTTGTTTTATCATATATGATTTCAATAGTACCATCTAACCATACTATAACATCATACTTTTCTAATATAGGTATTTTTCGAAATTGTTGTTTGTAGTATTTTGCAATATTAAAAGTATGTTTATTATTACATAATGAATTTATATAAGTACTGTCATCAAAATCACTTTTATTTATTAAATGATAGGGTGTTTTATCAATAGTCCAACCATTACTAATTATATCATCATTATTTGTAAAACAAATAAAATCTGTATCAATGGTCTGCTTTACAAATTTTTTACAAGTTTTTTCATAATCTCCATAAATCGCTGTAATAAAACATATTGTTGCCATTATATAATTAGATAGTAAAAAATAATGCATACATAACTTTAACCCTTTAAATAGTTTATAATACTAACAATTATAGATAATTATGTAATATTTTATATGAATAATACTTAACCCTTTACATAATTATTTTATAATTGTACTTAAAGAATCATACACCATGTGCACGATTTTAGATGTTATTCATGTAAAGGGTTAAGAAAAGCAATAAAACAAGTAATCCAATCACCCATATGTGAATTATGTGAGTGAATTCATATTTTTAAAAAAATCCATAATATATTTAATAATCATAAGTATTTTTATATTATAAGTATATGAGTAAATATTTATTAAAACAAAAAATTCATGAGATTCAAGAATTTGGAAAAGAAGAAAATATAAAACCCAATATATTCATTATCATTAAATGAATCATTTATTAGAAAATTAAATATTATTGTATATTTACCTGTATTTTTTTTTAATAAATTTAAAAGAGAAAATAATAAAGAAAATATGAATTGTTTGTTAATATCTTATATTTTTTGTATGCAATATTTTAAATTTAATAAAATATTGTATACGTTAAATAAAACTGAATTATCTCGTGAAAATATAGAAAAGATACGTTTAAAAGAACAAGAAAATTTAAAAAAAAAACGTTTAAAAGAAGAAGAAAATCTAAAATATAATAAAATTACAAAAAGAATATTAAGGGAATATATAGAAAATATTATTGATAATTATGAACCATTTATTGAAAAAGAAAAAGCTATCAAAAAAAATGAAATAAAATATTCTTTTAATCCAAATGAAAAAAATTTTTCTAATGAAAATATATTAAGTAATATAAACAGTAGAGAAAATATAAGTCATAATCAAAAAGCTAGATATAAATCATTATTAGAAAAAAAACAGAAGTTAATGAATCTTGGAATAAATGATTTTAGACGTCGTATAAATAATCAAAAAAGTACTATTGATGAAAAAATATTTAGGGAAATTAATACAAAAGATATAAAATATAATAAAATAAAAGAAATGTATAAAACAACGAGAGACCCAATATATAATGAAATGAAGACTAAAATAGAACAAGAAAGAAAAAGAGAAAGAGAAAAAGAAAGTGAAAATATACTTCAACAACAAAATATAATAGGAAGAAAGCTTCCTTTTTCTTTAACGGGAATTCCTCCTTTAAGAAAAACTACAGTTAGTAGCAATCAATCTAATAATCTTGATAAAGGAACAATAGAAACAATAGTTGAACCTATTAAAGATGAAACTATATTAATTGAAGAATATATTTTTCAATTAAAAAAAAATATAGATGATCTTATTGTTTTTCTTAAAAAATTAAGAAATGCATATTTAGAAAATAAAGATTTTATTAATACTCTTAAAAATGATTTAGAAAAAGAAGTTTCTAGTAAGAATAATTTAAAAAAGGAAGTTTCTAGTAAAAATAATTTAAAAAAGGAAGTTTCTAATAAAACTGTTTTAGAAAAAAAAGATCTTGTCAGATTTAAAGATTATTCTAGAATATATAACCCTATAAGAGATTTTATTAATATACAAGTAAAAATTTATTATACTATTTTTATATTAAATATAGTAATAGATTCAATAAATAAAAATTATAATAAATTTAAAAATAAAGATTTAAAAA
>Ga0209189_1002628_pt1 | contig 12473 bp, 7 predicted proteins | sample C_130820_EF_Meta_FD_187308 | JGI IMG/M metagenome (GOLD analysis project Ga0209189, IMG submission 187308) | Freshwater microbial communities from Lake Croche, Canada to study carbon cycling - C_130820_EF_MetaG (SPAdes) (version 3) | ecosystem: Environmental > Aquatic > Freshwater > Lake | place...
CAGCCTCACTGTCAACAGTCACTGGTGCATTAGTAGTCAGAGGTGGTGCAGGGGTTGGTGGTGACCTGTATGTTGGGGGCAATATATACCAAAATGGAATACAAGTTGGCACTGGTTCTAGTACTGGAACAACCAGTACATTTTTAATATCAAACGGCACTCAATCGGCCTCTACTAACACAGGTGCATTGGTAATCACAGGCGGAGTTGGGGTTGGTGGTAACTTAACAGTTGGTGGAGTAATCACAGCTACGAATATCTATGTCAATGGCTATGCAGTCAGTACTGGCACCAGCGTCGGTGGCGGCGAATTCACTGGCGGCGAGGTTCCCAACCCAGTCAGCATAATCAGTGATGAAACTTCAGATGCCGTAGACACGGGTGCATTGGTTGTCACTGGTGGTGTGGGTATTGGCGAAAACTTATACGTGGGAGGCATAGTCAATATCACCAGTGATGAAACTTCAGATGCCGTAGACACGGGTGCATTGATTGTCACTGGTGGAATTGGGGTCAGCGAAAACTTATACGTGGGAGGCATAGTCAATATCACCAGTGATGAAACTTCAGATGCCGTAGACACGGGTGCATTGATTGTCACTGGTGGAATTGGGGTCAGCGAAAACTTATATGTTGGTGGCATAGTCAATATCACCAGTAACGAACGTTCAAACGCTGTAGACGAAGGTTCATTAGTTGTCACTGGCGGAATTGGAGTCAGCGAAAACTTATATGTTGGTGGTATAGTCAATATCACTAGTATTGACACTTCAGACTCTACATATACAGGTGCATTGATTGTTGCTGGCGGTGTGGGTATTGGCGAAAATTTAAATGTTGGGGGTAACATTGATGCAGCATCATTCACAATATTGGGAGAAAATGCTGGAATCATTACTTCGCAAAGCGGCCTTAGACCTGTAGGATCAACAGCAACGACTTTTGTCACAAATATTAATCCAGCTCTATACGGGCAGTATAATATCACATATCTAAGTTCTGACTTACTTATTACTCTAAGTTCTGCTGAGTTTGATGGGCAACGATTGATTATTCGTATACAAGACAACGGAACTAGCCAGAACTTGAGTTATGACCCTGCATGGATCAGAGAAATAGGATTAGCCTTGCCAACCTATACTATCCCTGATCAATTATTGTATATTGCTTTGATATATAATGAAGAGAATGATGTATGGGATGTTTTATCCTATGTACAACAATGATACTGGGGTAATCAATGGCAAATAAAACATGGATAAACACTAACTGGAACACTGCGGCCTATTGGAGTCCCAGTGGAGTCCCTGCCGGTGACGATATTTTTATCGTTGTTAGTGGTTCTTTAACCCGTACCTTCAACGGCTCGCCAAACTTTAGGAATTTTGAAATCAGTGGCAGTGGCACTCTAACTATCACGGGCACCGTAGCTCTTACTATAACTGGTAGTTTTACCATAGCTGAAACCGTTACAATTACTTGGACTCATACTGGTTCTATAACATGGTCGGGTGACAGTGGCACCACAAATTTGATTAAAACAGCCAATGCCCTATCATCTATAACTTTTGGCGGCACAATCAACTTTAACGGCACCAATGTGACCTATAAACTACAGTCAAATTTTGCACAAGCAAGCTCGAAGGTTTTCACATTTACTGCAGGTGTATTGAATTTAGATATCTATAATCTCAAATGTGGCACATTTGTTACCAGCGGTTCCTTATCAAAGACAATTCAATTTACTCCAACGTCTAATACCACTAACACGGCTGCTATCATAGTCTCAACTCCCTCATCAACGACTGCATTTTCCATACCTGATTTTACAAATTTTAGTTATTCAGGCAAACCTCAGGTTATATTTGACGACGGCGGTGCGGGAAGTGGCAACCGAACCGTAAAAACTGCCGCTTCCGGCAGTGCCAATTATCCTTTTAATTTTATAATTAAAGGGGATTACATATTAAAATATGACACAAATAGTGTTTTTGGTGACCTTGATCTTACAGATTTCATAGGAACATTCCCCAGTGGTGCAAAAGTCATCCGTGGTAGTTTTTACGCCGGTGCCGCCACTATTGAAACTGGCACTGCTGCCAATGGCCTAGTATTTCGGGCCTACAACACTGGAACTGTCAATGTCATAGATTTTGGTAGTGGCGGGGTTAGTCCTTCAATGACCTTTGACTACGGCAAATATCTAGTGCAAGGAGCAGGTACCTATGTTTGGAACAATTCTGCCCAAACTACTAATGGTTTCATATACATAGGATCCGCTAGTAGTTTTGGTAATCCTTTGGAAATTGAATGGAGTGCCTCATTGACTGAGTGTCAGCGTGTTCGTCATACCTACGGAACTCTAAAATTAAGTGGCTCAATTAATCTATACGAAACCAGCACATATGTATCTTCTTTGATTGCATTTAATCCTGCATATCTTTTAGATGGTCAAGGCACCACTTTGGAAATATATGATGGTGGTCTAATTGAAGCAAGTGTGCAAGTGCTGAATACCAACACCGATTGGCTAAGAAATGGTGGTGATTTTGTGGCCAATCGCAATGGCACTGTGTTGAATTTTGCCGTACTGGGCGGCACTACAACCCCAAATATAATATGTAATAAATTTATATCTACTGTTACTAATAGTTCTGGGTTTACCTATATTGGTCCCAGTAACGAGGATAATAGATCGGGTTATCAGATTAAAATTAGGGCCGATAACACCAATTCAAATGAAATAACTGTTTGGGACATGCCCAGTGGTGTGAACTATTATGGTCAAGGATCTGTTAATGTGTTTTTTGACACAGGGTTAGGACTGGGTGATGGCGGTCACCGCATTAATAATTTTGCTGATCGATTTGGATTTAATCTAGCGCATAGTAGGTCAGTTAACTTCAATGATTCATCAATTGGGTCTTTGAATCTAGCTAATTATACAGGAGTCTCTAATTTATATTCTGGCGGCAATATCAGTATGACTGGAGATTTCATAGGCGGTGCTGGGTATACTCTGGAAGGCACTGCCACTTGGACCATGAAGGGGGGTCCTGGATATAGTGTTGGTGTATTTGATGCCAATGACAACGACTACCCCATAACATTGAATTTTAATGCTGATAATTCATACTCAGGGTATATAATGTGTGGTTCAAGATATGAATCAATGTATCCTTTACAACTTTTTGCAGGAACACTAGACGTTGGAGTAGATGCTGGTAATATTAATGGCATTGGTGGTGTTGGCGACATCATAGTACCTTCTGTGAATTTGGATGCCGGCAACAATCTTAGGACATTTATACATAGTGCAGGGGGCATGACTTTTTATCTAACAGGCAGCAGCGGCGTAATTTGGTCCAGTTATGGTAATAATTTATATGTGACTGCTCAAGACCTAGGACTCCTTGACGGGACCAACGTTCCAGGATGCACAATTTATTTGGATAATAGTCAAACACATAATCAAAGAACTCTCCGCCCAGGATATTGGACTGGTATTGGCGAGTTTGAAGAAAACAGTTTTAGTGTAATAGTTGAAGTCAACAATCCCAACAGTCAAATTAATATTTTGGGCGAATCATCATTAACAGAACTGATATATTCAAGCAACAGTCCTCTATACTTTGATGATCTTACCATATCTGGAGAGTTTCAAGGCACGGCCGTTAACAGTAGCAGCACACTTAGAGTATCAGGATATAGGACAGGAATTTCTGATAGAACTGACCTATCTGAATATAAGTCACCAGTAATATATATTTTAGGACACAATAATGGTCCAATAAATTCAAATGTAGTTGCAGGGGATGGATTTGCCGCCAATGACCAGCCCTATCAATTGGTGGTTGGTAGCGATATTACAGGTAATTTTACTAGTAATAATACCACACTCACATTTGAAAAATCCACACAGACCATTGGCGGAAATTTTGTGACGTTGGCCGATCTTCCCAGTTATGCTGTGAGTGACATTAATTTGCCATTGGAGCTTACTGTTGGCGGAAACATAGATTGGGGTGACCAGTCAGATTATTATAACATAATAGAATATTTTACGACGGATGAAACAACATACGGTAAAATTACCCTAGTAAGCAAAACTAACTCTATTTCAACTTTTGAAGGAGGTGGTAAAACATTTTACAACACTGATCTAATTCTTGATAACTCAATAAATTCTGGCACTTTTGCAATTTTTGACCACCAGACCAACGATAATTATATTAATGAGTATGATCCTATTGAAAATCGTTTATATTCTGGATTTCTCAATATATCAGCAACTACGTCAACACATGCGGCTAATCTTCAATTTGAGATGGATAAAAATTTTGTTATATCAAATATCACTAAGTTTGACAATATAAGTAAAATATCCAGTACTGAACCAGATAAACTGCATCAGTTGGTTTACTATAATCCTGATCCTGAATTCCCAAAATTTGGTCATGCTGGCACCAAACTGGATAGAATTGAAATAAACTCATCTACTTATATACAGGATAGTCAGGTAAACCTCAAATATATGTTTTACCAACCAGGTGGAACCTCTAGAGATTTAGGCAACAATCAACTGTGGGTGTTTGGAGTGTTAAGCACTGCTGATAGATCATTCTTCTACATTGACTAAATACAGATACTAACTAAAAATACATTATGTCACAACAGAGCATTGCTAGTCTACTATCGTTTTTAGAAAATATTCAAGGGCAAGTGGCAGTGCCGTCCACTGCTACCTCTACCAGTACAACCACTGGAGCATTAACAGTCGCTGGTGGCATGGGCGTTGGTGGCAATTTATATGTGGCCAATACCAGTTATATTGCTGGTTCTCAAATAATAACCACTGGCACAATTGACACATTTGCAGTAAATAGACTCACTGCTGGTACTGATACAGCAATATCAACAGCAACTGGTGATGTAACCGTATGGACAACCAGCACACTGCAATCAGTTACTGGTAGAGGCAGTTCAACTAATGTGGCTATCTCAATCACTAATAATACTTCTAGCACCAGTACCAACACAGGTGCATTAACAGTCACTGGTGGGGTAGGTATTGGTGGCAATTTATATGTTGGTAACACATTGACAGTATTAAGCTCATTGGCAAGCACTGGCACAGTGTCTCAAAATGCAGTATATATTGCTGGCGGATTGGGCGTTGGATCATCATTATATGTCACAGGCCCAGCAGTATTCAATAACAATGTTACCTTTTCAGGCACCAGCACCTATGTATACAGTACCAACACTGTTTACACTGATAACTTAATTAATATACATGTACCCAGTGGCAGTACTGGATCAAATCACACATGGACAGTTGATGATGGCAAGGATGTTGGATTTATATTTCATTATTACACTGGAACAGACAAGGATGCATTTTTAGGTCTAGATAATGCCAGTGGCTTTTTAGAGTGGTTTAGTGACGGCAGTGAAATTGGTGGAATTTACACTGGTACTGTCTTTGGAACATTTAGAACTGGTAGTATTATTTTAACCAATACCACTGCATCTAACAATACTACTACGGGTGCTTTACAAGTAGTTGGTGGCGCGGGTATTGGAGGCAATTTAAATGTTGGCGGATCAATCACAGCCACTAATATCTATGTCAACGGATATGCAGTTAGCACTGTGACATTCAATACAGCCACTTTGGTAACTCAAGCAGTAAATGCCACAACTGCATCATTTGCCACAACTGCATCATTTGCACAGTCATTCAATACAGCCACTTTGGTAACAACAGCAGTAAATGCCACAACTGCATCATTTGCCACAACTGCATCATTTGCACAATCATTCAATACAGCCACTTTGGTAACTCAAGCAGTAAATGCCACAACTGCATCATTTGCCACAACTGCATCATTTGCACAGTCATTCAATACAGCCACTTTGGTAACAACAGCAGTAAATGTTGTTGGTGGTATTGGTGTAAGTTCATTAACAGGTGGTTCGGGTACAAATGTATCAACATCAACTGGTGCTGTTACAGTTTGGTTTAATACAGCCACTTTGGTAACTCAAGCGGTCAGTGCCACAACTGCATCATTTGCCACAACTGCATCATTTGCACAGTCATTCAATACAGCCACTTTGGTAACAAGCGGTCAGTGCCACGTCATTAGTATCTGGAACTTGGACATTTACGGTTAGTTCAACTGGTTCAGTAACATTAAATGGAATTCCGTTTGTCAGTGGTGGTGGCACAGTAGCCAGCGGCACTGGAACTACCACAACGTTTGTGATATCAAACGTCACAGAGAGTACTGGAACAAATTCAGGTGCGTTACAAGTAGTTGGTGGTGCGGGCATTGGTGGCAATTTGAATGTTGGTGGTGCAATCACAGCCACTAATATCTATGTCAACGGATATGCAGTCAGTACTGGAACCAGTGGCGGGGGTGGCACATTCACTGGTGGCAGTGTTGCAGGTTCAACTCAATTCAACAATGCAACTGCCAGTACTGGCACTACTACTGGTGCCGTAACTGTCATTGGCGGAGTGGGCATTGGCGGCAATTTAAATGTTGGCGGATCAATCACAGCCACTAATATCTATGTCAACGGATATGCAGTTAGCACTGTGACATTCAATACAGCCACTTTGGTTGCCAATGCGGTAAATGCAACAACTGCATCATTTGCCACTACCAGTGCATTTGCACAGTCATTTAACACAGCCACTTTGGTTGCCAATGCGGTAAATGCAACAACTGCATCATTTGCCACTACCAGTGCATTTGCACAGTCATTTAACACAGCCACTTTGGTTGCCAATGCGGTGAGTGCCACATCACTGGTGTCTGGAACTTGGACTTTCACAGTCAGTTCAACTGGATCTGTTACTTTGAACGGCACGCCATTTGTCAGTGGCAGTTTGTCAGGAACAACTTCCACAATTTCTTGGAGCATAGATGGCGGAGGTAGTGTGCCAACAACTGGCGACAAAGCTGTCATACGAGTTCCCTACAATTGCTATGTCACACAGGCCACAGTGATTGGCAATACCACTGGCAGTTCTTTGATCTTTGTCAGTACCAGCTCAGTGGCCACCTGGCCCAGCAGAACATTGATCAGTACCAGTACTATCAATTTGACCAATGCCCAAACGCTACAGATCAGCACAGCTTCATGGTCCAATACAGTGTTAGCTGCAGGATCTCTGATTCTGGCCAGTGTTCAAACTGTGAGCACATTTACATTTTTAACTCTGAGTTTAACTGTGATTAGACTGTAACTATCATGCCTGTAAAATTTAGTGTAATTAATAGGTCTGGATCATTTGCATATAAATTGCCTCTTTGTGCAGGACCACAAGTGATGTTGGAAGCATATGGCAGTGCTGCGATAAATTATCAGTGTTGCATTCCACGATCAGGGGGCGTTGGCACCACTGCTACCACAGGGACTCCTGGTTTTTCCATTCGTGGCGGCGGCAGCTATGCTAGAAGTGTGTTATCAGTTTCATCAAACACCGTCATATATGGGTATGGCGCTACTAATACTAATTTTGTAATATGGGCCAACACTGTGTCAAACAGCGAACCCACTGACAGTACTCAAGGGGTGAGATCAGTTACTGGATATGGGCTTCCCTGTTATTCCACACAGCAAATTGGTCAAATTACCTATCCAGGGGGGCGCAACGGAAAACGTTACTTCAGCAGATGTTCATGCTGTGAAGTTCGACATAACTATTATGTATGGGGTGGAGGCGGAGGCCAAGCAGGGCCATATGGTCCTGGTGCTGATGGCAGCAGTGCGTACCCCGTGGGATGTTATCAAGTCAGTACCAGTTACCTTCCAGGTTCAGGTGGCGGAGCTAATGGCGGCACTAGTGCGGTATTGGGAACTCCTGGAAAAAGTAGATGGGGCAGCAATTTGAGTGGTGGAGGTGGCCGCTGCGGTGTGGCGGGCAACATAGACCTAATTTGCGGTGGTGTTACGCAATATGGATCTCGTGGTGGCAGTGGAGGCCTTAATTGTTATGAGAGTATTCCCACCAATGAATCTAACGGAATGCTGGTGATCACTGTCTGTAGAGGTGTTGTTGCTATTCCATCTGGCAGTTATAATCATGTATTCACTCAAGATACAGTGACCGGCAATCGTTTATACTCCATACCAGTACCCGTGGGCACAACCAGCACAATTGTTCAAGTTTTGGGCGCTGGCTGGAAGGGAAATGCCAGCGTCGGCAGTATATACACCACCTGTGCCACTCGTGCCACCGCAGGCGGCGGCGGCGGCGGGTATGCTAGATCTCAATATACCACACCAGTGACCTCAACAGCTGTTTTGATTGAAGTTCAAGTGGCGTGCGGTGGTTTTCAGAGCAGTTCTGCTGTGTTCATCAATGGAGTTTTGGAAGCCAGAGCATACACTGCTTACGGCCATGAGGGCGGCGGATTGGGCAACGCCAACAACCCTGTGAATTATGCTAGAAACGGAGTTGTATACAGAGGGGGCCACGGTGGTTCTGGTTACCGTAGCTGTACCAGTGCCATTGCCCGAGGCGGTGCTGGCGGTGGCGCAGCATGGCAAGGCGGCAATGGTGGACAAGGGGCCAACACCAGCAGCTCCAATGCTGGAGGTGGGGGTGGGGGTGCTGCTGGTACTACTGGAGCTGGCAGCGCAGGGAGTACTGCCAGTCCCAGTACTAGGGGAGGCTCCGGTGGCAGTGCTGGTGCACCAGGTTTTGGTGCAGGCGGCAGTTCCACAACCACTATCTCTCAGGGAAATCCTGGCGTCAATGGCGGTGGTGGTCAAGGCGGTGGCACCACCGGCGGCGCTTCGTATGGCGGCGCCGGCAGCACCAACCCTTTATTTGGTCCTGGCAATTTGACTGCGGTCAACTACTATCAAAATCCCAGCACTTCAGTGTACGGGCCTGGCGGGGGAGGTGGCGGAAGTTACAGTTCAACTACCTATACTGGCTACGGCGGCAGCGGCGGCAATTATGGTGGTGGTGCTGGCGGCGGCGACCTCGCGGGCAACGGTGCGCCTGGCCTAGTAGTGATCACTTTCACAGTGTGCGGGCCTTTGGCTGCTCAATACACCACATCTTCACAGAGCACCAGCGATGTACAGTTTATAGATTGATTCTCAAAGCATGAATATTATTTAGAAGAATCATAAAAATAAATAATATAATAACTTAAAGGTATCAAAATGAAAAAAATTTTATTTACACTGCTGTTAGCAGTCGCAGGATTGGCCAATGCATGGGATCAACGTGCTCCGTTGCCAGTTCAAAACTGTGCTGTCCATAGTCCATATGGTTTTGCACAAACACAACGCACAGCTCAGCCAATCTGCCGTGAGGCGTATTTGGTAGCCTATGATGCTTCAGCTAAGATTCCTGCATACGTGGCCTATACACTGCTACCACAAAATGCATTAGGCTGTTTTCCACGTACCAATGCGTTTGTGGCAGATCAATCATTAAACGGCACGGGTGCTAGACCAGATGACTATGCTGGCACAGGCTATGACAAAGGCCACGCAGCACCCGATGGTGACTTATCATGGTCGCAGCAAGTAGAATACGAAAGTTTTTTAATGACAAATATGTATCCACAACACGGATCATTGAATAGAGGAATCTGGAAACTGTTAGAAACTTCAGTGCGTGGTTGGGCAGTTCAGCAAAATCAGCCATTTACAATTTATGTAGGCGCACTATATGGCGCAGGTGACCCCACTATAGGTAATGGAGTTGTTGTTCCACACGGATTTTATAAGATTGTGATCAACAACACCACACATGAAATTGCAGGCTGGGGATTTCCGCATACAAAACCCTATGTTAATTTGGGTAACGATTTAACAAAATTTCGTGTGCCAGTAGCAGACATTATGAAACAAGCTGGAGTACAATATAAATTCCCTAATAATGCCAAAGAGTTACAACCTGGAAAGGAATGGGCTGTGAATTTTGGAGATTTGACCAAAACCAAAAGAGCCAAATGCGGTTCAACCGCATCTGCTGATTAAAAATTATAAATACTGCTATGAATAAACGATCTTATCAACTATTTGCACAGTTATGTGAAGGGCTAGTAAACGAGGACAGCTCTAGTTTAAACCTAGTGCGTGGACAACCAGGTGGCGATGCAGTAATTAAAGACCTACACAAAAACAGCCAACTGAGCCACGAGCAAGAATATAAACCTATAGATAAGATCACTTGGAGTTCAATCAAAGACACTAGATCTTGGGTTATCATACAGGGCAGCAAGGGCGTGGGCGCAATTAGGACCAGTGGTGGCGGTTATACGGCCAAGGCCAGTTCAGGTGGCGAAGTACAGACCCAAACCAGCAGCCGTAGTGATGCCACTACCGCGTTTTTAAAATCAATCATAGGCAACTTCAAAAAATATTATGTGGGACGTGACCAAGGCGCAGTGTCGAGTCTACGGAATAAACGTAAAGATCAAACTGCCTCTGATGAACGAACCATGGATCCCAGTAAGTTGATGCAAAAGTTCAAACCCTTGTGGGCTCGTGGCATCACAGCAGCTATCGCAGACATCAAAGGCATGGTGGGAATCATGATCAAGAATGATGCGTTTGCCAAAGCAGAACATAAAATACAGCTTTTGCAAAAACTCAACAGTACTTTAGAAGCCGTTGAGACGGGCGAAGGGCAAAATGCTAGTATAATTTCTAATGCTGTTCAGGCCGCAGTGGTCATGGCAGCCAGTCATTACTATCCTGAACAAACTGGTGAAATTGTCAGATCAAGTGGCTACAGGGGATCTACCTATAATCCTACTCAAAAAGAAGGCATGAATCAACTGTTGCAAGATATTGCCAACGGAGATACTGCCAAATTAGGCACAGTTTTGGGATTTTTCAAGAGGAATTTAATAGCATCATGAAAATGTTAGAACTAATCACCGAAGCCAATGTGGCCGCCAAGATCACTGATGCCAAAACAATCAAAATGATTGGCATTGCCATGAGACATGATGCCACACTGCCAAGAGCAATGATAGCACAATTGGGTCCACGACCCTCAGATCAAGATCTATTAAAAGCATGGAGTCAAATTCTTGACAAAGCATTGAGAAACACCATGTATGGTGACCTCAGTCAAGATGGCAAATTTGATGATTGGTTGACTAGATTATACACCAATGGTATTGTTGACTACGAAGAAATTGATGGCGAAGGTGGTGATGCGTTAGGTGCTTGGAAGGCATTGAGCACTCGTGGTAAACTCAAAGAACCGCATCAGGATTTTAATAAATTCAAAAGTCTTCGACAAATTCAAGTGATCATGCAGGATAGAGATTATAGAAATGAACTGCAAAGAATCAAAAACCAAGCCGAAGTTGAAAAACACAAGCGTGATAAAAAAGAAGTCACAATATTAGATGACGAACGTTTCCTAGCAGTTGTGCCAATGAATTACGGCAGTTGCTATACATTCAACAACGCACATGGATTCCAAGCCAGTTTCTGTACAGGATCCAGCAGTGGTATGAATTGGTTCAAAAGATATGCAGATGATGGTCCCATTGTCAGTATATATGACAAACAAAATGTAGACGATGTCAATGGCAAATGGCAGATGCATGCCCCCACAAACCAGTTGAACAACGGCGATCAAAGTGTGAGAAGTGATCGTAAATTTGCAGAATTGTTTCCTGGACTGATGACCAAGATTATTGCAGGACTAAGAGCCCATGCTGAAGAAATCAAACAAAACAGTACAGATATTGTCTCCGGCGGGTATGACATTGACAAAGCTATTGCAGACATCGAAAGTCGTTTCCCGTTGTCAGTGGCCAGCAAAGAAACTGATGAGCCACAACAACAGGAAATTTAAAGAACCCACCTTAGGGCCGGGAGTCGTCAACGGTAACAGGCGTCCGGATGAATAAGACTGTGTCCCGTTAGTACACGCCGGAGAAAGTAACCGGCATTAATAAATAATTCATGCGATCTAAAGAATTCACCAAATCCCTAAAAAGCCTAGTTATTTTTGACATAGATGACACGCTGCTGCATACTACGGCTAAAATACGGGTGATTAAGAATGGTCGAACCGTTCGTGAATTAACCAATCAGCAATTTAATAATTATGAACTACAGCCAGGTGAAGAGTTTGATTTTGGCGAATTCCGTAGTGCTGAAAAATTCAATAGGGAAAGTGAACCCATTGAACCCATGATACGCAAACTCAAAACTATATTAAACCACAGCGCCAATGCTGACGTTATCATGCTCACAGCTCGTGCAGATTTTGATAATAAAGATCTTTTTTTAAAAACTTTCAGTGATTTGGGCATTGACATGAGTCAAGTTCATGTGCATCGTGCAGGCAATTTACCTGGTGATGCAATTCCTGCTGAAAAGAAAGCAGTATATGTACGCAAGTATGCTGACACTGGCAAATACGATCATATTAGATTGTATGACGACAGCACCAGCAATTT
>Ga0209189_1002630_pt1 | contig 12466 bp, 6 predicted proteins | sample C_130820_EF_Meta_FD_187308 | JGI IMG/M metagenome (GOLD analysis project Ga0209189, IMG submission 187308) | Freshwater microbial communities from Lake Croche, Canada to study carbon cycling - C_130820_EF_MetaG (SPAdes) (version 3) | ecosystem: Environmental > Aquatic > Freshwater > Lake | place...
TACCAGCCGCCCACCGCCCCGGCCGCCGCCCCCGGCTACGAGGCGGTGCGGCGGCTCGTGACCGGCGGCGACCGGCAGGGCGTGATCGAGCAGCTCAAGATCTCCGACCTCCGCGGCATGGGGGGCGCCGGCGTGCCGGCACACCAGAAGTGGAACGACGTCTGGAAGGCGAAGGGCGACGCGAAGTACGTCGTCTGCAACGCCGACGAGAGCGAGCCCGGCACGTTCAAGGACCGCGAGCTGCTCACCCGCCACCCGCACCTCGTGCTCGAGGGGGTGATCCTCGCCGGCATCCTCACCGGCGCCACGCGGGGCTGGATCTACATCCGCCACGAATACGCCGAGCAGATCGCGATCATGCGCCGGGAGATCGCCCGGGCCGAGCGGCTCGGCGCCTGCGGGCAGGGAATCTTCGGCTCGGCGGCGAGCTTCCCGGTGGAGGTGTTCGCCAGCCCCGGCGGCTACATCTGCGGCGAGCAGAGCGCGCTCATCGAGGCCATGGAGGACCGCCGCGGCCAGCCCCGGAACAAGCCGCCGCAGCTCGAGACCAACGGCCTGTACGACAAGCCCACGCTCGTCAGCAACGTGGAGACGTTCGCCTGGGCCCCCGCGATCATGCTCCAGGGGGGGCAGTGGTACGCCGACGGCGGCGTGCGGGGCTGCAAGGGGCGGCGGATCTTCTCGATCTCGGGCGACCTCGTCCGGCCCGGCGTCTACGAGGTGCCCAACGGCATCACGCTCGGGGAGCTGCTCGACGACCTCTGCGGCGGCGCGGTCGGCCGGCTCAAGGCCTTCGCGCCGTCGGGACCGTCGGGGGGCTTCCTGCCGCGGCTCCTGCCGGTGACGGCGCTGGCCCGCGGCTGGGAGAAGCGGGCGCCGGCCGACCTCGTGGCAAAGGTGGCGGCCGCGGGGGGCACCCACGTCGACATCCTCGACCTCCAGCTCGACCTGCAGCGGTTCCGCGACCTCGGACTGGCCATCGGCGCCGGCCTCGTCGTCTACAACGACACCCGCGACGCGGTCGCGGAGGCGGTCAACTGCTCGCAGTTCTTCCGCGACGAGTCGTGCGGCAAGTGCGTGCCCTGCCGGATCGGCTCGGAGAAGATCGTGGAGATGGGGGAGGAGCTGCTGGCCGGCCGGCTCGACGCGGCCGCGTTCGCATCGCGGCAGGAGCTCGTCGGCGAGCTCACCCGCGCCATGGAGATGACGAGCATCTGCGGCCTGGGCATGGTGGCCGCGAAGCCGGTCGAGTCGGCGCTCGCGCTGTTTCCCGACGACGCCCGGGCCCACCTCAAGCAGGGGAAGTCATGAGCATGGGAGCCGCGGCCACGGCCGCCGGGGATGACTTCGACGACCGGCTCGTGCTGCCGGAGGAGGACGGCCTCTTCGCCCGCGACATCGACGGCCAGCTCGTCCGCATGGACAAGGTCACGGCCGCCGACTTCGAGAAGCAAATCACGATCAAGGTGGACGGCCGCGAGGTGACGGTGCCCAAGGCCGTGCCGCTCACCGACGCCCAGGGCAAGATCCTCCGCGACAGCGAGGGAAGGCCGATCCCGCGGGCGACCACGATCTTCGACGCCGCCACCCGGGCCTACGCCGACGACCCCGCCGGCAACCCGATCCCGATCCTCTGCCACCAGGAGCACCTCGAGCCGGTGGGCGTGTGCCGCGTCTGCTGCGTGGAGATCGCCAAGGTGAAGCGGGGGGCGATGCAGCGCGAGCGGAAGCTGCTCCCCGCCTGCCACCACCGGGTCGAGGAGACGATGGAGGTGCAGACGATCCGCTCGCCCGACCTGGCGGCGCGGAAGCGGGTCGACGCCAACGTGCGCACGCTCGTCAACCTGCTCGCCACCGACCACTTGCCGGCCGACTGGAAGGCCCGGCTGCCGGCCAATGAGCTCGGCCGGATCACCGAGCGGTTCGACGACCTCGCCCGCGAGGCCCGCGCCCTGGAGCTGGCGGCCGATCCCGCGGCCGACCGGCAGGCGGTCGCGGGCAAGTGGCCGCTCGTCGGCGGGCAGGCCTTCGCCCGCCGCGGGCTCGAGCGGGGGCAGGATCACTCCTCGCCGCGGATCGACGTCGACCACGACCAGTGCATCCTCTGCGACCGCTGCGTGCGGGCCTGCACGGACGTCAAGGAAAACTTCGTCATCGGCCGCACCGGCAAGGGCTACTCCACGCACATCGGCTTCGATCTCGACGATCCGATGGGGCGGTCGAGCTGCGTCTCCTGTGGCGAGTGCATGATCACCTGCCCGACGGGGGCGCTGGTGTTCAAGCAGCCGGTCGTCGGCGCCGCCGACCCCGCCGCCGACCCCGCGGAGGATCCCACCGGCGAGTCGCTCACGGTGGCCGAGCTCCGCCGCCATCCGATCTTCGCGGCGATCCCGGCGAAGTTCCTCGAGTGGAACAGCCAGTCGATCCGGCGGCGGCGCTACCGGCCGGGCGACGTGGTCTGCCGCGAGGGGGAGTATGCGTCGACGGCGTTCCTGATCGTGAAGGGTCGGGTGGGCGTGTCGGTGGGGGGACGGCGCGGCGGAGCCACCGGGGAGGAGGGGGCCTGGAAGGCCTTCGTGCGGTCGGCCACGACGTGGCTGCAGGGGAGCCTGCCCGGCGGCGGGCGGCGGCGCGGCGAGACCCGCACGTCGATCCACACCGACGGCGGCCGGGCGCTGGCTCTGGCCGACGGCCGGTGGGTGGACGAGATGACACCGGTGGACGTGATCTTCGGCATCATGAGCTGCCTCAACCACTACCCGCGGTCGGCCACGATCACGGCCCTCGAGGAGACCGAGCTCTTTGAGATCAACAAGAACGTGCTGCACATGCTGCAGCGGAACGACGCCTCCCGGCACGTCCTCGACACCGCCTACCGCACCCACTCGCTGAAGCGCGAGATCGGCGACATGACGATGTTCCGCGGCCTGTCGCCGGCGGACCGCGCGGCCGCCGCGGAGCTGCTCGAGGAGGCGGCGGAGCTCGTCCGGGTGGAGAAGGGGCAGCCGATCTTCCGGCAGGGGGACCTGGCCACCGACTTCTTCAAGGTGCGCTACGGGTTCGTGAAGGTGTCGCAGCGGCTCGGCGGGCAGGATCGCGTGCTCGACTACCTCGGGCCGGGCCGCACGTTCGGCGAGATCGGCCTGCTCTCGGCGCTCGACGGCCTCGGCGACGACGCGGGAGACAGCGGCCCGGCGGCGGGACGCGCCCGCCGCACGGCCACCTGCACGGCGCTCGACGACGTCGAGCTTGTCCGCGTGCGTGCCGACGACTTCCGGGGGATCATCGCCCGGTTTCCCGCCGTCCGCGAGGCCCTCGTGGCCGAGTCGCGGCGGCTGCTCAAGCGCGACGCCGAACGGGCCGAGGCGCCGGAGCAGGATCTCGGCGGCTTTCTCGAGAACGGCCTCTACAGCGCCCAGAAGCTGCTCGTGCTCGACCTCGAGAGCTGCACGCGGTGCGACGAGTGCACGCGGGCCTGCTCCGACACCCACGAGGGCGTCACGCGGCTGATCCGCGAGGGGCTGCGGTTCGAGAACTTCCTCGTCGCCAGTTCCTGCCGGTCGTGCCTCGACCCCTACTGCCTCGTCGGCTGCCCCGTGGACGCCATCCACCGCAAGCCGCGCGAGAACCACCCCGGCGCGGTCGAGATCGTCATCGAGGACCACTGCATCGGCTGCGGGCTCTGCTCGACCAACTGCCCCTACGGCAACATCTCGATGCACCGCGAGGCCGACCGCCGCGTGGCCACCACCTGCGACCTCTGCCGCGATCTCGTCGCCCCCGACGACGATCCCAGCTGCGTCTACGCCTGCCCCCACAACGCGGCCTTCCGCATGAGCGGCCAGGACCTGCTCCGCATCGTGGCGGCCCGCCGCGAGTCGTCGGCCGCGGCCGGCCCGGCCTGACGTGCCCGGCCGGCCGCCGGCGAGGCCGACCGTGGCTCCGCCGGGATGTCGCTCCGCGCCTGATCCCGCGCCGCGATCCCGCGGGCCGGGCGGCGCGGCGTCGGTCAGGGCAGCGGAGCGAGCGCCGCGGCGGCGGCCTCGAGCGCGGCTGAGACGGCGGCGGCGTCGTAGGCGTGGGGGCTGTCGAACCGCGTCGCGGAGGCCGCGCGGGGGGAATCCGGCGACGCGGCCGCGGCGACCGGAAACTCGAGCAGGCCGCGGAGCCTGTCGAGCCGCTCGCGGGCCGGCGTCAGCGCCGCCGGCTGGGCGCCGCGGGCGGCCGCGCGGTCGGCGATCGCACGCAGCGCCGCGAGCCCCGCGGCCGCCTCGTCCCAGTCGGCCGCGGCCACGCCCCGCACCACGCGTTCGGCGAGCGGCCCGGCGGGCAGCGCCGCGAGCGGCGCGTGCCCCGCGTGCCGCGCCGCGTCGATCGCCCGCACGGATTCCGCGAGCGCGGCCGCGTCGGGCACCTGCCACCACCGTCGCTCCACGTCGGCGCGGAAGGTCGCGAGCGTGGTCGCGCCGGCGGGGAGGATCATGTCGAGGAGCGCCCAGTGGAGCGGCTCGAGCCGGGGCACGCCGAGGCCGCCGGGATTCGCCGTCGGATCGCGGGACGGATCGCGGGACGGATCGCGGGACGGATCGCGGGACGGATCGCGGGACGGATCGGCAGCGTGACCGACGAGCGCGGGCCGATGGCAGCCGTAGCAGTCAAACGCCGTGAACTCGGGCCAGACCGCCGCCAGCGGGCCGTCGGGCGCCTTCCGCTCGACCGCCGACCGGCGTTCGGCCGCCGCCGACTGCCGCGCGACCTGCCCGAGAAACACCCGCAGCGATCCGAGTCGGCCGAGCGCCCACTCGTCGACCGGATCGAGCCGCACGCCCGCGGCGGCGGGCGATCCTCCGGATGCGGCGGCTTGCGTGCCGGTCTGTGCGCCGACCTGTGCGCCGACCTGTGCGCCGGACGACGGCCCGCGGTCCGCGGCGAAGCGGTCGCGCCAGTGGGGAGGCTCGGCCTCCTTGAAGCCTCGCAGCTCGAAGGCCAGCCGCGGGTGGCCGGCGGCGATGAGATCGTGGCTCACTTCCCTAGGCGCGCCGTCGTCGGCGGGCGGCCCGCCCACGTGGCAGCCCGCGCACTGCCCGGCGGCGACGAACGGGTCGGCGAGGTCGACCATGCCGAGCGTGTTGCCGGCCGTGCGCCAGCCGGGCAGCGTGTGCGACACGAGCCAGTCTCCCGCGGTGCCGTGGCAGGATTCGCAGCCGACGCCCTCGGCGGCCATGCGGCCGCGGCCGGTGGCGTGGCAGCCGATGCAGGCGACGTTGTCCGCCGCGGGCACGACGGCGCGGTCCGGCGACCGGACGGCGAGCGCGGCGACGATCGCCTCCGCGAGCGGTTCGCGGAGCACGGCGTGGGCCCGCGCGTGGGGATCCCGCGACGCCCAGACCGTGAAGCTGCTCTGCCAGGCGGCGTGCCCCTCGACCGGGGCCGCGTGGCAGCCCGAGGAGGTGCAGCTCCCGGCGCCGAGCAGCCCGCGGGGCGCGGGCCTGCCATCCGGCGGCGTTGGCGGCGGCGGCAGCAGGGACGCGGTGACGGGCGGCCGGCGTTCCGTGGCGGCCGTGCCGATGATCACGACGAGGAAGGCCGCGGCGGCGCCCACGAGCAGGGCCGTCCACGCCGCCGGCCCCATCCGCGGCGGGGCGGGCGCCGCCGTGGGCCTGCCTGGCGCCTGCCGCACGCGCGGACCGCCCGGAGCGTCCATGAGCGGTCTCCTAGCGGGCGATCGACGTGGGGGGCGCCGCGGGGGACGACGCGGGCGCCGCGGGGAGCGTTCCGGCCGGCAGGAACGCCGTGATCGCGGGATGGGCGCCGAGCCCGTGATACTGGTGGCATTCCACGCAGTCGAAACGGACACCGCCGACCGGTTTTCCGGTGAAGGGGTCGTGGCCGGCCGGCGCGTGGCAGGTCGTGCACGACTCGCGGCCGGCGATCATCACGATCCCGCTGTCGATCGGCGACGCCGCCGGAGGGCCGGCCGCGGCGTCGGGGTAGGCCGCGGCATGGCACTCGCGGCAGTCGAAGCCACGGTGCGGCTGGTGGTTGAAGAACGCCTTCGTGAACCACTTCACCGGCACCCGCGCGGGGCCGACGCCGATGCCGAGCGCCGCCCGGCGGGGCGGCTCGGCCGCGAGCACCCCCGGCGGCAGCGACACGCTCTCGACCTCGTGGCACTTCTCGCACGTGCCGCGCGTGAAGGCGATCGCGTGGTCGAACCGTTCTTCGAGGAGTGTGCGGAGGCTCGCCTCGATCGCCGGGGCCGCGGCCGAGGTAGGGAGCGGGCGGCGGGCGCGGCCGACGTCGAGCAGCCGCGGATCGCTCCGCAGTGCGTCCTCGAGGAACGTCGTCTCGAGAAAGCGGGCGAGCGCGAGAGCGTCGAGCCCGTGGGGCACGACCCTCCCGGCCGCGGCGGTGGCCGCGTTGTTCGTGGCCGCGGCGCCGGTGGCGGCGGCCGCTTCTTCGTCGGCATTGGCGGGAGGCAGGAGCGTGATCGCGGCGTCGGCTCCGTCCGCGGCCGGTCCGGTCGGCGCGGAGCCCGCCGTCGCCTCGAAGGGGAGCGCGTGGCAGGCGGCGCAGTGGCGGCCGAAGTCGACGGGCAGGGCGTAGGCGCCCGGAGCCGCGCCGGCGAGCTCCGCCGGCATCGTCCGCCCCGCGGCCGCGGCGCCGCCGAACTCGTGGCAGGAGGCGCAGGAAAGCTGGATCGGATCGTGGTCCTGCCCGCCCGCCGGCAGGTAGCGGTCCCGGTCGGCCGGGGCGAGCCGCGCGTAGGTCCAGGCCGCCGCGGCGCCGGTGGCGGTCGCCGGCGCCGTCGCGTCACCCGGTGCGCCGGCGAACGAGAGCCCGGCCCGCATGTGCCGGCCGTGGGAAAACTTCAGCCGTCCCGGGTCGGCGGACAGGGCCGCGAAGGGGGGATGGTGGTCGTCGTCGAACCGGGTGATCGGCGTTACGACCGTCGACGGCGTCACGCCCGCCGGCGCGTCGGCGAGCCGATGGGCGGCGATGTCGCCGTGGCAGGCGGTGCAGGTGCGGTCGGCCACCCGCGAGAGGTCGGCGTCGCGGCCGCGGTGGTCGGCGTGACAGGAGGCGCACGACCCGGCCGCGGCGGCCACCTGGAGCGGATGGTGCGCCTCACCGCGGTGGCAGGCCTCGCACTTGGCATCCATGACCTGCCGCGTGGCCGCCGTCGAGAACCAGGTGTTGTCCTTGATCGGCGCGAAGGGCACGTGGCAGGCGGAGCAGTCCGATTCCCACTTCGCGTGGACCGCGGCCACCGGGCCGGTGGCGATCTGCCGCGGGCCGTCGAACGCGGCCCACGCCCCCCAGGCCGCGCCCGCCACGACCGCCGCGAGCAGGAGCCCGCGCCGCATCCGCTGGAAGCGGCTCGGCCGCTGGAAGTAGGTGCGGTCGATCCGCGAGGCGTGCTCGCGGGAGCTGCCCCCTCCGGACCGCGGTGTGACGGGCTCGGGCATCGCTCACCAATACCAGAGGGCCACGGGAACATGGATCGCCAGCAGCACGCCGAGCGCCACCGACAGCGGCACGTGGACGAGCAGCCAGCCGTGGAGCCACTCGTGCATCCGAACCTGGAGATCGAGCTGCCGGCGCTGGTCGCAGGACTGCTCGAGTCGGCCGATCAGGTCGGCCGCCGCGGCCGGGCTCGACGCCCGCAGCCCGGCGAAGAACTCGGCGGACGCCGCCGCGCCCGCCAGCGGCGAGCCCGACGCCTTCCCCGCGAGCAGGTAGGGGCGGACGTCGGCGAAGAACCGCCGACGGAGCGGCAGCGTGCCCGGGATCGCCGTGTAGACCGCGAGCGTCTCCACCACGCGGCCCTGGATGCCCGTCATCGAGCGGAACCCGGTGACGACGGCGTGCTCGTCGTCGTCGACGTCGTCGTGGTGCCGATCCCGGTCGGCGTCGTGGTCGTGGTCGGCCGCGTCGCCCCGGCCGTCCGCGTGATCGTCGGCGCGATCGCGTGCGTGATCGTCGGCGGCATCGCCGTGCCCGCGCATCGGCTCGGCCTCGCAGACCGCGTCGACGAGCTTCGCCGTCTCGCGGCACTGCTGGCGGGAGACGTGCTCGATCTGGTCGTAGATCGTCTCGGCCGGCACCTGCTCGAGGATCGCCCGCGGCAGGTACTGCTGCAGCACGAGCCCCCAGACGCCGCTGGCGATCACCGCGAAGAACAACGCCAGCAACGCGAGATTGAGCAGGCCCCCGACGAACAGGAGCCGGGAGTGGAGGAGCACGAGCGGCACGGCCAGGAGCCCCAGCCACACGTGCGCCCGCAGCCACGACTGCGCCGATCCGAGTCGCCACGAGCGGACCCGCTTCCGCGGCCAGAGGAGCAGTTCGAAGACGATGATCGCCCCGGCCACGACCCCGGCCCCGAAGCCCGTCCGGCTGCTGCCGCCGGGGAGCCTGCCGTCGGCCGACCACTCCACCGCGTAGCAGGCCGACGCGAGAACGGTGGCCAGCGCGATCCCCGCGATCCAGGGTCGATCCTTGGGCCAGGTGGTGCCGCCGATGATCACGAAAAGCTCCCGGGCGCGGGACGTGGAGACGTCACTGGGAATCGGCCAGCCACGCCGCCGCGGGCGCGGCGACCTCCAAGAATGTAGTAGCTCTGCCGCGGTCGCTCAAAACCGTCGTGCCGGGCGACGGCCGTGGTGAGGCTGTCTGCCGTGGCCCCGCGGCGTGGGTCTCCCGGGCCGGGATGAACGTGACGAGCCGGACAACCGTCAGGGTCGACGGCCGCCCGACCGGCCGCCGGGGGGGCGTGGCCTCGTGGACCCCGCCGGATGTCGGGGCCAGGGGGGTGCCGCTCGGCCGCCCTCCATCGTCCGCGGCATCGCGGCCGAATGCAACGATGAGGGGATTGACCGCATGCACCGCATCACCGTCCGCCGCACGCCGTCGGCCAACCGCCGTGCGCTCCCGCGCCGGTCGGCCGGCCTGCCGGCCCACTGGGCGGAACGCTCCCGCCCCGTGCCCCGGATCCCATCCGCGCGATCCGGCAGGGCGTGGGCTCCCCGGCTGCTGGCGGCTGCCGCGTGTGCCTGCCTGGGGGCGGCCGCGGTGCCCGAGCCCGTACCGGCCCCGGGGCCGCAGCCGCTGCCGGGGCCGCAGCTGGCGGTCGAGCGGGTGACGGTCGAGCACGTGCCGGCGACGGCCGCCCCCCCGATGCCCGCCTGCGTGCCGCCCGCTTACGGCCCCGAGCCCTACGCCGGCATGACGGCCGACCCGACGCTCGCGGCGCTCGGCGCGGCCTCCTGCGCGACGGTCAGCTGCCACGGCGGGCCGCGGGCCGGCAATCGCGCCGTGCATTCCTTCTCGGCGACGATCTGGTCCGACGATGATCCGCACGCCCGCGCCTACGAGGTGCTGCACTTGCCGCGGTCGCAGCGGATGGCCCGACTGCTCGGCATCGGACCGGCCCACGAGGCCCGGCAATGCCTCGCCTGCCACTCGGTGCAGGACCGCGCGGCGGCGACCATGCCGCCGGACGTGAGGCTCCCGAAGGGCGTGCTCACCGACGGCGTGGGCTGCAGCGCCTGCCACGGCGATGCGACCCGCTGGCAGCAGGTGCACGTGTTGCCGGTGTGGAAGACCTTGTCGCCCGAGGCGCGGGAGTCGCTCGGATTCACCGACCTCGGCACGCCCGCCGCGCGGGCGCAGACCTGCGTCCGCTGCCACGTGGGCGACGCGACGCACGACGTCAATCACGACCTGATCGCCGCCGGCCATCCGCGGCTCTTCTTCGAGCTCGCGGCCTACCAGCGGCTCTGGCCGCGGCACTGGAGCCCGCGCGGCAAGGCGGAATCGGCGGACGACTTCACCGCCCGCAGCTGGGCCGTGGGGCAGGCGGTGGCGCTCGAGGCCGTGGCAAACCAGCTCGTGCACCGGGCCGCGCAGGCCGAGGCGGCCGTCGCCGCCGCGCAGCCGCACCGCTGGCCCGAGTTCTCCGAGTTCGACTGCTACTCCTGCCACCGGTCGCTCGGTCCCACCACCGGCGCGATGCGCGAGCGGCCGCTGGATCGTCCGCGGCTCGGCCGGCCGTCGTGGCAGCCGTGGTACGCAGCCGCCGCCGGCCTGCAGCGGGCCACGCTCGACGGCCCGCCGGGCCGCGATCGCCCGGGCACCGCCGTGGAGCGGTCGGCGCTCGATCTGCGGCGGCTGCTCTCCGACGACTGGGCGCAGGCCGACCGCGAGCGGCTACGGCGGGTGCGGATGGAGGCCGAGGGGCTGGCGGTGGCGGCGCGGCGGCGGGCCGCGGAGATCGACGCCCGGGAGCGGGTCGTGCTCGACGGCTCGCACGCCACGCTCGACGCCCTCGTGGGGGCGGCGGCCGCCGATCGGCAGCCGGCACACGGACAGCGGGCAGACGGCCGGGCGGCCGACTGGCACCCGGCCGATTGGCAGACGTGGGATGCGGCCGTGCAGGTTTACCTGGCCATGGAGGCGGCGCGGTACGGCGGCCCGGCGGCGATCGGCGTCTGGCAGCCCTCCGGCATGCGGGCCGGCGGCCTGACCTCCCTGCCCGCCCCGCGGCGGCAGCTTGACGACCTGCGGGAGAGCCTGCGATTTCCCCCCGCGGCCGACAGCCCCGGCCCGTTTGATCCGCGGAGCTTCACCCGCTCGAGGCGCGAAGTACCATGAGTGTGGTCGCGGCACCCCACCGGCCCCCGCGACTTCCTCGCCGCAGGCATCGGACCGCCCGGATGTTCGCCCGTTCGACCGTTCTCGTGACCCTGCGGCTGGCCGCGGCGACGTGGCTCGCGGCGGCCGGTGCGTTCGCCGCTTCGGCGGCGCCGCTGCCCGATCCACGGCCTGATGCGGGATCCGCGTCACGCACCGCCGCCGCGGCCGAGACGCTGCCGCCGGCCATCGCCGCGGCGCCGGCGGGGGGCTACCGCTTCAAGGGCACGGAGCTGTGCGTGCGCTGCCACAGGAGCGAGCAGGGCGACTGGGTGGACGCCTCGACGACCGCCACCTGGCGGCACGACGCCCACAGCCGCGCGCACCTCGCCCTCTCCGCCGACAATCCGCGGACGAAGGTGATGGAGACGGCGCTGGGCATCACGGCGGCGCGGACGGCCGCCTGCGTGGCCTGCCACAGCCATTCACCCGACGAGCCGGCGGTCGAGGAGGAGACGGCCGTCGTCCACGCGGGCATCAGCTGTGAGTCGTGCCACGGCGCGGGTTCGGGCTACTTGGAGCCGCACATGGAGAAGCGCTGGCGGTTCCTGCCGCCGGCCGAGAAGGAGGCGCTCGGGATGCACGACCTGCGGAATCCGGTCGCCAAGGCGGAGAACTGCCTCTCCTGCCACGTGGGCGAGGTGGCGTCGGGGAAGATCGTGACGCACGCGATGTATGCCGCCGGCCATCCGCCGCTGCCCGCCTTCGAGATGGAGTCGTTCGGACGGGCGCTCGGGCCGCACTGGAAGCGGGTATGGGAGAAGAAGCCCGCCGTGCAGGAACTCGCCGCCCGCGCGGGCTACCGCACGGAGGCCCGCAGCGAGTCGCAGCGGTCGCTGATCGGGGCGCTCGTGGCGCTCGAGCGGTCGGCCGGGCTCGCGCGGAGCTACGCCGCCGCCGCGGCCGCCGATCCGCGTGGCCTCGCCTGGCCGGAACTGTCGCTCTACGACTGTCAGGCCTGCCACCACGAACTCGCGGTGCCGAGCGCCCGGCAGGCCACGGGCTACGGCGGGCTCGTGCCGGGCCGGCCGTCGCTCAGTCGCTGGCCGCGGGAATTGGCGGGAGTGGCCTTCGCCCGGGCCGGCATGCCGACCGACGTCGACCTGCTCATGGCCCCCTACCGCGACGCCCTCTCCGAGAGGCCCTTCGGCACGGCCGCGGGCGTGCGCGACGCGTCGGCCGATCCGCCCCACAGCATCGACGCGGCGATCCGGGCCCTGGCCGCCGCGCCGCGGGACGAGGGCCTGGCCGCCGCGGAAAGGGAGACGGCCGCGGCGCTGGCCCGCGCGGGCGCCGCGAGCGGCGACTTCGAATCGGCCCGGTTGCTCGCCTGGGTGCTCGCGCCGCTGCTCGCGGACGATCCGGCCGCGGCCAAGCGGCTCCGTGCGGCGTTGGCGCTCGACTTCCCCACGCCGGCCTACCCCGACCCCGGGTCGATGGCGAAGCCCTTCTGGGAAACGTCGCTCTCGGCGGCGGCGGCCGCCGACGTCGAAGGCATCCGGGCCGCGTTCCCGGCACAGCCGCAGACGCGGTGACCATGCACGGCCCGCGGCCGCCCGTGCCCCGCTCGCCGGCGATCGACTTCTGACGCAGACGCCGCTGGTGACGCCCGGGGCTGCCCGTGCCCCGCTCGCCGGACGTTCGCTTTCGCCCTCCGGGCTTCAGCTCACTCGAAGCCGGCTGCGCTCCGGCATCCATGCCTGCGCTTGCCGCCTACGCCGTCTCACGGGGCGACGGTCAGCCCCTCATGCCTCGAGGTTTCGCGCATGTG
>Ga0209189_1002632_pt1 | contig 12462 bp, 12 predicted proteins | sample C_130820_EF_Meta_FD_187308 | JGI IMG/M metagenome (GOLD analysis project Ga0209189, IMG submission 187308) | Freshwater microbial communities from Lake Croche, Canada to study carbon cycling - C_130820_EF_MetaG (SPAdes) (version 3) | ecosystem: Environmental > Aquatic > Freshwater > Lake...
CGCGCTGAGTCGCTTGGCTTACGCCACCGGGTGGTGCGATGGGATGAGTCCACCACGGCGGATCACTTCAGGAAGTCGTTAAGCGAAGCTTATCGGGAACTGATTTTGGAAAACAACGACTACCTCAAGCGCAGGACGGGTGCATTTGATCCTGCGGCGGCATTACAGAAGCGCTTGAATGTCTGGGCGGATCTCCTGATGTCCTGGGCCTCTGAAAATGAGTCCCTCAAGTAACTCAGTTATCTGAGGTGAACCGCCTCATCCCGTCTGCGGAGGCTTTCTGGGGCCGTTGAGCAGGGTGCCGACCCAGGTGTATCGGACCAGCCAGCGGTAGGAGGTGAGCAGCAGGAGGGTGACGACAATCATCACCAGCAAGAACTTAAGGGAGGGAGGCCAGGGCAGACGCATCACCGCAATCTGGATCGCCAGGACAAGCGGAAGATGGGCGAGGTACATCCAGTAGGTTGAGTCGGAGAACCATTGTGCACGGTATCCGAGATGACTGCAGTAGCGGGCGAAAAGCCCCATGATGCCAAGCGTGACGACCCAGGCATAGCCGCACTGAACGAGGGAACCGGCCCCACGATTGCCGATCAGCAGGAATGCTGCGGGCAAGAGGATCAGCAACCCCGCAGGAAGAAGAATCTGCCACCCTCTTCCCATGTGCGTTGCCATGCCGTCACGGGAAAACAGGGCTGCTCCGAACCAGAAGAACAGGCCGTAGTAGAGTAGAAGATGGGGAGGTGGAAGAGGGCCCAACCAGGCATCGGGTCCGAGCGCAGTCCCCATGAAAGCCTGAGGAACCAGACTCAAGGGGAGGATCCACCAGAGAAACTTTCCCGAGGGGGGCAGGCCCGCCCAGACTGCCAGTGAAATGCCTCCCACTAGCCAGAGTAGCAGCCAAAGAAACCAGAGGTGGTCGAGAAGCGTCTCATCGAAGAGATGAATAGAGTGCCCCTTCACGCTGATCAGGAAATGGTCGGAGATAAGAAACTCCCTATAGCGTGCTGAGACCAGGTCGAACCACGCAGCAAACGATCGGGCTTTTTGCGGATTGGCAAGCACCGCAACCGTGGCATGAATTCTCTCGCGAAGTTCCGCATTCTTAGGAAGTTTGATTCCGAGTTTGGTGGCGGCATCCTTCTTAAGTCCCAATGTAGCAGCGCAGATGCCCAGAGGAGTCGATCCTGCTGTGTTTCTTGCGGAGGGATCCGCTCCGCGTTGAAGGAGCAGGCGAACAGTTTCTGGATGGCAGAACAGGGCTGCCTCATGAAGTGGGGTATTTCCAGACTTATCGCTCCAGCTGATATTTGCACCTCGATCCAACAGCAGGGAGACCACCCGATCGTTTCCTGCGAGTGAGGCCCAGCAGAGAGGACTGAGTCCGTAAGTGGGATCCTCCTGATTCACGGATGTCCCCATATCGAGTTGGCGGATCACCGCGGCCTGATCGCCCGTGAGAATGGCATTCACAAGGGGACTCCGTTCAGCAGGAACGGGAGCATAGAGCATCTGCGCCTCCTTTTTGATGATATTATCAACAGGGACAATGGTGATTAGGGCAAGTAGCAGCGGGAAAAGAATCCTCTGCACCCGCTGCCGGATCATTCCGCCAAGGCCATGCCGCTGGAGAATGAACATCGTGAAGAATCCGCTGATCAGGAAGAACAATGGCATCCGGAACATGTGGATCGCCGCATAGGGAATGAAGAACAAGCTGTTCTGCCGGGTGTCCTGAACGGGCCATGGGGTGGGAATGAAACTGAGTAAGGCATGCAGGACGATGCCGAGGATCATCGCGACACCGCGCAGGGCGTCGAGATCAGTGCGCCGCGCAGAATCAGCTGTCCGCGTGGATGAATCTGTACCGCTGTTCACGGATCCGAGGCTAATTTCCGGCCGTGCCGTCGGGATGAGGCGGTTGGGGGCCGCGTCCTTTGATGAAGACGTCCATCTGCTGGCCGACGTAGACGGGGACCTTGTTTTTGTCGAACTGGTAGATCACCTGCAGGACGCGGGTGTCCACGCGCTCGGTGCTATCCCCGGTAAGGGATTTCTTCACAGTGATGTAGGGTTCGATCCGGACGAAGCGCAGGGGAATCGGGGCGGATCGCATTCCCTTGATGTAGGCCACCGCGGGCGCGCCGGCCATGACCCTCGAGGCGCTGTCCTCGTCGACGTCGGCGCGGAGTTGTAGATGGCTTGTCTCCCCGAGGATAAGAGAGGGTGTATTCGGATCCGAGGGGGAGACCGTCGCGTATTCCCCCACATGCATGAACTGCCGGATGATCTCGCCGTCGCGTGAAGCCCGGACGGTCAGGAGGTCGAGAATCACCTCGGCCTGGTCGAGTTGGGCCCTACCCAACTCAAGATCGGCCCTGGCAGTGCCCAGTGCCGTCTCGGCGGATTTCATCATGTAGTATCTGCGCAGGCGGTCGTCCTCGCTTACCACAGCCTTTTCCCTGAGTCTCTCGATGCGATCATCGCTGTCCTTGCGGTCCGCCAGCATGACCTCGGCCTCGTGCACCTTGGCCTCAAGCAATCCCACCTGAGCCCTTTGTGTGGCGACCTTTGCGACTGCATCGCGCGTGTCCTGACGGAAGAGAGGATCGCCTTTTTTGACTTGGTCGCCCACCTTGACATAGACGTCCGTGATCAACCCGGGCAGAAGGGGGGCCACCACCACGTTCTCGTTGACCGCTTCCACGATGCCACGGGCGCCGATGGAATCGCTGTAGGGCGCACGCGAGGGCTCGACCAGTGGGGTCGGGGCGGGTTGTGGTTTCTTGAGCTTGAAGACGAGCAGTGTGACGGCACCGATCCCCAGCAGGGCAAGAAAGATACTAAGACGTTTAAGCATGATGATAATCGGCGGCGGGACAGCTCCTCACAACCCTGCCATCCTCCATTTCGGCGATCCAGTCGGCGAACGAAAAAATGCGGCTGTCGTGGGTGACAACGATGACGCATCTGTCGGGGCGGCAGGCGCTTTTTTTGAGAAGCTCCATCGCATGGTGGCCGGTCTTGGCGTCAAGGGAGGCGGTAGGCTCGTCGCAGATGATCAGTTTCGGATCATGGACAAGAGCCCGAGCGATGGCAACGCGCTGTTGCTGGCCGCCGGAGAGTTGCTTCGGAAAGGAGCGTAGGCGATTGCCGAGGCCGACCTCGTGCAGAATGACCCCGGCCTTTTCCTCGGCTTTCCGGTAGTTCCATCCCTGTAAGATCAGCGGAATGGAGACATTCTCCGCGACGCTCAGCGTGGGGATGAGGTTGAACTGCTGGAAAATGAACCCGACGTTCCTGCTTCGGAATCCCGTGATCTCCGCGTCGCTCATCCCGCCAAGGTCGTGACCGAAGACCTCGATGCGCCCCGAATCGATCGCCAGCGTCCCGCAGATGACGCTGAGCAGGGTTGTTTTTCCGCAGCCCGAGGGACCCACGATCATGGTGAGTTCTCCGCTGCGAGCCTCGAAGGAGACCTCCCTCAGCGCATACGTCGGCGTGTCGCCGTTGGGGAAGGTCTTGGTGACCTTTTCCACCCGGACGGCAACGGCCCCCTTGGAGGATGGAACGTTTCCGCTCATTTGAAGACGACCGCCGGCTCCAACTTGGCGATCTTCCGGAGGCCGATCGCGGCGGAGAAACAGCAGATCAGGATGATGATGGCGGCCACAAAGACGGGCACCTGCCACGGCATGAAGAACGGCGGTTGCTCCAGCTTCAGCACCCTGTATCCAAAGATTGATGTGAATCCGACGCCAAGGCCAAAGCCGACAAATCCGACGGAAAACGACTGCAGGAAGACCATGGCGGCCAGGATGGGCATGCGGGCCCCCATGGCCTTCAGCGCTGCCAGATAGCGGAGGTTATCAAGAATGAAGAGATAAAAGGTCTGGCCGGCGATCGTGATGCCGACGATCACCCCCATGAGCACCACCGTGCCGAAGGAGATCGGGATGCCGGTGTTCTTGATATACCACCGTATTGTGGTCCAGAAGAGATCGTCACGCTCGTAGGCGCGGAGGCCCGGGACACCGCTGATCCGACCCGCGAGCTCCGTTGCGGAAACACCCGGCTTCGGTTCAACAAGCATGCAGCTCATCATCTTGCGTTGCGGCTTCGCAAACTGAAGCGCGCGGTCATAGGTCGTGTAAACATAGGGCTGACCGAGGAAACTCCGGTTGGCATGGCAGAGGGCGACCACGCGGGCCGTCTTGTCGTTGATCTCGAAGGTGGTACCGATATCGATCGTGATCCCCTTTTTACGGAACTTTGCGATGCCGACTTGGTCGATGATGACCGCGTCGGGCAACCGCAGATCCTCGATCCGTCCCTTGGTGATCTCCATGGGCCTTCCGACAAACGTCGCCGTGTCCAACCCCACCAACTGAACGTTCTGGAAGGAACCGTCCCCGAGGCGGGCCTGCTCGATGCCGACATAGAGAGGGACGGCCCACTCCACGCCGGACACTCCGCGCACTCGCGTGACCTCGATCTCCCTCAGGGGGATCACCTCGTTGACCTGCTCGACCTTCGCGTCGAAGACCCAGACCTTGGCACCGATATTGCGGACGGTCGCGGAGGTCCAGAGCATCAGCCCGCAGAAGACCGAGGCCTGCTGGGTCATCAACAGCGAACAGAAGGTCAACCCAACGACCAGCATCACGTACTTAGCCCGGTCGCGGAAGAGCATGAGGAGCGCGATGCGGAGCATGAAAAAAGACGATTAGCGTTTTAGGCTGAAGGCTGTCAGGTCAGACTCCATGGCCCTTATCCCATCACCGATTCGCTAACTGCCGCTCGGCGTATTTGGCGATCAGATCGTACTCAAGATTGACGCGATCACCCTGCTTGAGATCACCCAGGTTGGTTTCCTGCAGCGTGTGGGGAATGATCCAGAGGCTGAAGCGGTCGTCGCCGAGCGAGGCGACGGTGAGGGAGGTCCCGTTGACGGCGATCGAGCCTTTCTCGATGAGGTAGCGGACACCGCCATCGGGAATGGTGATGACGAGATTCAGATCGCTTCCCTTGGGCTCGGAGGCCAGTACCACCCCAGTGGTATCGACATGCCCCTGGACAAAGTGACCGCCGAAGCGCCCATCGGCGCGTAGGGCCCGTTCGAGATTCACACGGGCGCCGGGTCGAAGGTCGCCGAGGTTGGTGCAGTTCAGCGTCTGCACAAGAAGGTCGAAGCAAATACCGTTCTCCTTGCCTGTGACGGTGAGGCAGCAGCCGTTCACGGCGACGCTTTCACCGAGTGTCAACTCTGAGGCAAAAGACGCATCGAGGACCAAGCGTGCGGCATCGCCACGCTGCTCCAACAAGCGGACGATTCCGATGGATTCGACAAGCCCGGTGAACATGATCAAAGGCTACCGGAGAAAGATCCATCCCGCCAGCGCCAGCACGGGGAGCAGGATCGGGAGGGCGTAGGAGAGGATGTAGCCGAAGAAGCCGGGGCACTTTACACCGCTTTCTAGCACGATGCTACGAACCATGAAGTTCGGGCCGTTGCCGATGTAGGTCATCGCGCCAAAGAAGACCGCCCCGAGCGAGATCGCGATGAGGTTCGCGGGTTGTTCCGTGGCGAGGCGCAGGATATCACCGGGATGGTTCAGGGAGCCACCCTGCAGGCCTGCGTCCACCGAGAGGAAAGCCAGGTAGGTGGGGGCATTGTCGAGCACCGAGGAGAGGAGTCCTGTCGCGTAGTAGAAATGCAGCGGGCCCATGCCGATTGCCCTCGCGAGCTCGGGCGCCTGCCGTCCCAGCAGGTCGAGTGCCGGGATCATCGTGAGAAAAATCCCAAGGAAGAGCCATGCGACCTCGCGGATCGGGGCGAAGGTGAAGTCGTTCCGCTCATGGATGATCCGCGGGGTGAGATACCAGGAGCAGAGGGCCGCGGCGGCCATTACGACCTCCCTCCAGGGACTCGGCAGGAAGATCGCCCCGAGGATCGCACCGAGTGCAGCAAGGTTTCCGATCCCCTCCACGGAGAAGCGCTCCTGGCCTGCCTCCTCGTTGCGGACGGCGCGAGGCGCGCGCAGGAAATTTTCACGATCCATTAGGAAGAAGAGCGCCGAGAGCAGTCCGAGCACGAGGAGCCAAGGCTTCCAGAGGTGAGCAAGCGTCCAGAAGAAGGGAACGCCCCTTAGGAATCCGAGGAAGAGCGGAGGGTCGCCCACGGGCGTGAGGCATCCCCCGACATTCGACACGAGGAAAATGAAGAAAACAGCATGAAATCCGGTGAACCGGTATTTGTTCATTCGGATCCAAGGGCGGATCAGCAGCATGGAGGCGCCGGTGGTACCGATGAGGTTTGCCAGCACGGAGCCGGCGAGCAGAAAGAGAAGGTTTGTGCGCGGAGTCGCCTCCCCGGAAACCCTCATGTGGATGCCGCCCGCCACGATGAAGAGGGCCGCCATCAGGATGATGAAGCCACCGTATTCATGCAAAGCCTCCGTCACTTTGTGCACATCCCGCTGCACGAGCCCATAGTAGAGCGCGATGCTCCCCGCAAGAATCAGGGAAACTTTGGAATAGTGCCTCTCCCACCAGTGCAGGGCGAGAAACGGCATCAGGGCGATCGTCAGCAACTGCAGGAACAACGGTACCAGGAGCAACGGCCCCCGCACGGCATGGATGGACTCCCAGAGCAGCATAGTGATCCTTGTCTTTTTCATGGACTTCCGGCCATTCGCGAGCAAATTCAGTCACCTTGAATTTTTTCCGCCCTTCCAGCGCCAGCGTGCTTCTTTCCGTGATGGTTCTCACCGGATGCGCCTCCGTCAGTGTTGGCAACATCAATCCCAAGGGAGTGCCGCCCAAGAAGCTTCCCTCCAAAATCTATGTGCAGGAATTCACCGCGCCCTACGACGTCTTCCGCGTCGACCGGTCCAACCATGACCTGCTGGCCTTTGTGAAGGCCGAGCGTCATGCCCTTGCCCTCAATCTGCAGCAGCAACTCACCAAGTACATCGCCCCCGCCGACATCCTTCCCGAGGGATCCGCTTTTCCCAAGGGAAACTTCTGGCTGGTGAAAGGGGTCTATGACCGGGTGAACCAGGGAAGCCGGGCCCTGCGGATCGGAATCGGCTTCGGCGCCGGCGGCACCAAGTTGGAAACCCGCGTCCAGATCCTCGATCTCTCCCGCAAACAACCGGCCCCATTCCTCAGCATGCTGACCACTGGAGGATCGGGGATGGCACCCGGTGCATGGGCGGCCTTCACGCCTGCGGGTGCCTTCTTCCTGCCGGGAGCGGTAGCCAATGCCGGCGGCGCCTCTCTTGGGGGACTCTCCGTTGACCGCGCCAGGACTGCGCGTGAGATCACCGCCACCCTCTCGGAGTACTGCTTCAAAAACGGCCTGATTACCGAGCGCCGAACCCGGCGCCCCAAGAAACTCGGGCTACTGCCTTCCATCCAGCGCCCCGACTTCGTCATCCCGAACAAGGAACTCCGACAATAGAAGCTTCCAGCTTCCCATGAGCACGCAGCTCTGATTCTCTCTTGGGCTCGCCAACCGAAACGTTTCTCCAGCCATTTTCGAAAGCCACCACCCATGACCAACACCCTTCGCAAAACCAAGATCATCGCCACCCTCGGCCCCGCAACCGAATCACCCGAGCGCCTTCGTGAAATGATTCTGGCTGGAGTCAACATCTTCCGACTCAACATGAGCCACGCCCAGCACGACTGGGTACGCAAGATTGTCCCGACAATCCGCAACATCGCCGCCGAACTCGACATGCCGGTCGGCATCCTGCTCGACACCCAGGGCCCCGCGGTCCGCACAGGCGACCTCCCCGTGAAGCTGAACTTGAAAGTCGGAGACATCATGGAGTTCACCGTCCGGGGTGTCCGCAGCGAGGAACTCTATTCCGTGAATGTCAACTACGACGGCCTGATCGACGACATCAATGTCGGCGATGTTGTCCTGGTCGACAACGGAGTCATCCATCTCAAGGTTCTTTCCAAGCTCAACAACCGCATCCGCTGCGAGGTTCTCACTCCCGGCGAACTTGGCTCCCGCCGCCACATCAACCTCCCTGGCGTGAAGGTCAACCTTCCCCCCCTCACCGAAAAGGACATGGCCGACGTCGCCGTCGGGAGCGAGGTCGGCGTCGACTTCGTAGCCCTGAGCTTCTGCCGCGAACCATCCGACATCATTGAGATGCGCCGCGTCCTCGCACTGCATGGCAGCCAGGCCCGCGTCATCGCCAAGATCGAGGATCAGAGCGCGGTGAAGCTGATCAACGAGATCATCAAGGAAACAGACGCCGTCATGATTGCCCGCGGTGACCTTGGCATCGAGTGTCCTATGGAGGAGCTTCCCATCATCCAGCGCCGCATTCTCAAGGCGGCACTCAAGATCGGCAAGCAGGTCATCGTCGCCACGCACATGCTCGAGTCGATGATCGAGAATCCCGTGCCGACGCGCGCCGAAGTCACCGATGTGGCGAACGCCGTCTTCGAGCAAGCCGATGCCATCATGCTCAGCGGTGAGACCACCGTCGGAAAATATCCCATCGACTGCGTCAAGGTGCTCGACCGGATCGCGCGCCGTATCGAGCGCAGCGGTAGTGCCCACTTCGCCGACCAGACCTCCCTGCTCACCCCCCGTCAGAAGACCGCCCATTCCGGCGTCGTCCTTGCGAACTCCTTCGCCCGCGCCCATCTTCTGGTTCTCACCCGCCATGGCAACATGGCTGACTACACCAGCCACATCCGGCCCGAGCACGCCCCCATTTACGCCATCACCCCATCCGAGGTGACTGCCCGTCACCTGACCCTTAACTGGGGCGTCCTCCCGCTCGTCATGCCCTTCGGCGCCACTCCCGAGGAGTCGGTGAAGCAGGCCGAGGAACTCCTTCTCTCCCGCGGCCTGCTCAAGCAGGGTGACCAGCTCATCGTCATGAGCGACATCATCGAGGGAGATGAAAAGTTCGATTCGATCCAATTGAGAAAAATCTAGGCGCTGGATCTTTTGACGCAGCGCGGTGTTTCTGAGCGTTGGCTGTAGCATACTGCAGCATTGCTCTCGAGCCTGGCCCCACACTTAAAATTTCTTCGCCCGGCATCAGCTTTTGAGACTCACCGAAAGAAGGTAGATCCAGTTCGTGGTGAGCAGCACCATCGTCGCAAGCCTTGCTAGGTTAGCCTCGTTTTTCGTGAGGGGTTCCCAGCGGAGACGCGGGAATCCCCCGATCACCACCACGGCGGCGTAGCAGAGATAGAGAGCCGCGCTGACGAGGAGGACCGTCATCAACGGATTCAGGATGATCGCTCTGCCGATCTCCCCGTGGAGCAATGCTCCCACCGCGCGGGTCGCACCGCAGGTCGGGCAGGGCATTCCGCTCAGGGCATGAAGCGGGCAAAGCGGTGTGGGAAGTCCCAGCTTCAGCCAGAAGGCGGCGATCAGGCCCGAGGCGGCCAAGACACTCCCCCAGATCAGTTCGGTATCACGGCCGCCGGGAATCGGCGGACGCCATTGGAATCTCATGGGCGTCGGTTCAATGAGCATACTTGCTCATCTCCGCAATGCTGATACCGGCCGCTGCGCCGATCAGAAGCAGGCCGCCACAGCAGAGAAGTCCGGGTAGCGTGATGGCCAGCGTGGCTTTCCAACCCGAGATGCCCTGGGCTTCCTTGAGGCCGATGATGATCGTGCAGGCCCCCCATAGGACTCCGATGAGTCCCCCGCAGAGGGGCAGGAGATTGAAGACCATGGCGCTTGCTTGGGCGTAGCAGATGACACGGAAGGTGGTCTCAAAGGGCCTATGTGCCCCACCCAGCACCTTTAGGCAGAGATGGGTGATTCCGGAGGAGAGAAAGGCGCTCACGACATAGAGTGCCGGGGAGATGAGGATCGAGCCGATGAGGGCAACCGAAAAGGCATTCTTCGAGGTGTAGGGAAGCCCCTTGGCAAAAACCTCCGGGTTCATGGATGCGGCCACGATCTGATAGAGTGCGGAAACGGCGAACATGCTGCTGCTCAGCAGGACAAAATAGAGAAGCGGGTTGGCAAGACCACCGGTCTGCTTCATCGCAGTGAAGGTGGGCGACGGACGCATCAGCACGGCGCTCACCGTCCGGGCGATGGCGGGGAAAAACCCGATCCTCTCGCGCTCTTCCCAGGCAGGCTCCGTGCCATCCGCGGCGATCATCGGACCGTTTGCCGGGGCACCCGCCACAGGGGCAAGTGCTGGTGACGGAGTCTCCATGCCCCACTGGGGAGCCATCTCGCCGAGCGACTTCCACTCGGGCATCCCCTCGCACCAGGCAAGGTCGCTCGAGAAGAAGCGTCCGGAGACGATCCCCTCGCGGATCTCATCCTCGGAGAAGGCGCCGAAGGGTTGGTGATTGCGGGCGATGTGGATTAGGGCCATGGGCAAAGTATGAATTATGAAGGTGGAATTATGAAAGGTTTAGAAACAGCATGCTGCGACTCGGGGCTCGGCCATTTCATCATTCATACTTCATCCCTCATCATTTCCCCTCCTCTTCGGCTTTGAGTTGCCGATTCATCAGCGCCTTCATCGCCTCGCCCGGTGATTTCGCTCCCTGCAGGAGGGCGTGAACCTCGTCGATGATCGGCGTCTCCACGCCGAGACGCCGGGCGGAGGCATGCGCACTGGAAGCCGTCGGCACCCCTTCGGCAACCATGGCCATCGAGGAGGTGATCGCGGCGGGGGTCTCCCCCTTGCCGAGTCGGAAGCCGACCTGATGATTGCGGCTCCGCTCGCTGAAGCAGGTGACCATGAGGTCGCCGATCCCGCTGAGTCCGCCAAAGGTCTCGCGCTGGCCACCCATGGCCGTGCCGAGGCGCGTCATCTCGGCAAGGGAGCGAGTGACGAGCGCCGCCTTGGCATTCTCTCCGAGACCGAGCCCGTCGGAGATGCCGGCCGCGATGGCGAAGACATTCTTGAGCGCGCCGCCGAGTTGGATGCCGCGTAGGTCGCCGCTCGTGTAGGCACGGAAAGTGGTTCCCTCGAAAAGGGCCTGCACCGCGGCCAGAGCGTCGGGATTGTTACAACCGATCACCCCGGCGGCGGGCACGCCGTTGGCAATCTCCCCGGCCAGGTTCGGTCCGGAAAGGACGGCAAGCGTGGCTCCGGGAAAATTCTCCGCGATGATCTCGCTCATGAGCAGCCCCCGCGCGCGCTCGATTCCCTTGGTGCAGGATACAAGCACCGGTCTGCGTTGGCCCGCCGCCTCCGCAAGTTGGCGCGTCACTTCCGCCAGATATTTCGAAGGAACGGCCACCAGCAGGATCGCCGCGTGCAGACACTCCTTGAAGTCGACAGTCGGATGGACACTCTCGGGGAGCTCGATGCCGGGGAGATATTTTTCGTTTCGCCTCAAGGAGCTCATGGCTTCCACATGGACGGAGTCATGACCCCAGATCGAGACTGTGAGGCCGCGCCGCGCCATCAGCAGGGCAAGGGCGGTGCCCCAGCCCCCAGCCCCGATGATGCCCACGGAAGGAGTGGTCATTTCGTTTTATCCCTCACCTTTTTTTCAAAGCGTGGCTCCGTCCCTGCCCGTAGGCGCGTGATGTTGGAGCGATGCCTCCAGATGGCTAGGACACACATTGCGATCGAAACCGCCTGTGCCAACCAGTCGGCCCGATGCGTCACAAAGAGAATCAGTACCGCCAAGGGAAGGGCAACTGCCGCGCCAATCGAGGCCACGGAAACATAGCGCGTCGTGGTAAAGAGCAGGAGCCAGAGGCCCAAGCAGATCAGAAAAACGGGCGAACCGAAGAGCCCCACCATCACCCCTCCCGAGGTTGCGATCCCCTTACCCCCCTTGAAGGCGAGCCAAATGGGAAAGCTGTGGCCGAGCAACGCGCAGAGGGCGGCGAGCGCGCCTGGAGCAGAGGCAGGATCGACTCCCGCCACGCGCCCCCACTGGATGGCGATCAGGACGGGGAGGAGTCCCTTCAGAAAATCGAAGAGGAAAACTGCATACCCCCACTTCTTGCCGAGAACCCGAAGGACATTAGTGGCGCCGATATTCCCGCTCCCCCGCGTCCTGAGATCGACACCGCAGATCCGTCCGGCAATGAATCCGGCCGGGATTGATCCAAGCAGATAGGAGCCAAGGGAAATTAGAAGCCAGGGGAGCACGAAACTCACAGACCCCGATCACACCAGCCAAGTTGAAATGAACAAAGACAAAAAATCGCGCGCAGCCGTCACGGATGCGTAGCCACAGCGGTGCAACCAATCGCAAAGATGCGACTCTTTCCCCTACCTGTGCTATGGTTTCCCCATGCGCCCCCTTCATCTCTTGCCCCTGATTGCCCTTCTCTCCATGATCGGGTGCGATCGCAACACCGCCGCCCCCGTGACCAAGTCTCCCGACACCACCTCCCCCAGGGTCGCCGTATGTCTGGTGGGCCCCGATGAAAAACCGGGGCCCGTCACCAACGTGCCACGCGTGGTGAAGACCGATGCCGAG
>Ga0209189_1002633_pt1 | contig 12461 bp, 6 predicted proteins | sample C_130820_EF_Meta_FD_187308 | JGI IMG/M metagenome (GOLD analysis project Ga0209189, IMG submission 187308) | Freshwater microbial communities from Lake Croche, Canada to study carbon cycling - C_130820_EF_MetaG (SPAdes) (version 3) | ecosystem: Environmental > Aquatic > Freshwater > Lake | place...
CCTTTATTAAAATTAAAAGCTTTGTCTACTTGCTTATAAGAGGCCTTAACCAATGATTTACTTAGGAAATTATCGATTGGCACAAATGAAACTGTGGCTAGAAATACCACCATTAAACCTAGAAGTAGATCTGCATACATCCAGCCAGCAAGTAAGGATGGATCATCAACCTCAGATTGAGCCAGACGCTTACGCATTAAAATCTTTCGCTAAAAGCAGAGCGGCTCTTTAGGCTTTTAATTTCACTTAGTAGATCCTTGTTTGTAGGCAAGGATTTAACCGTCTTATTCAACTCATTACTGGACTTTTCTAAGGAGTCAGTTGAGTTTTGAATATCTCTAATCGCCCTCGCAAGGCCGGCATTAACCGTCACATTGCTCACCCGTTGATTATCAAATAAATACGAGGTGATAGCAATTGCGAGCCGAATTCGATCTTCATCTGCTGATTGAGTTTGTACCAAAAGATCAGCTCTAAGTTTTCGATCCAGCAAAGCTACTGAGATAGTCAGGGCAATAATTAGCAGAATGATTTGAAAATCAAAGGTTGCAACGGTGCTTAGGGACCAGGATTTGCTTAAAACGCCATACCCGTTTTCCCAAAAATCTAAGAAGTTAACTACCGATAAGGTATTGCTTGAGGTGTAGACAGCAAATGCTGAGGTTGCCTTGCTGATTGCCAACCAAGTAAGGGCAACGGGTAAGAAAACTAGGGTGTTACGAGCAATTACCATCCAGGATTGAACTCTTTGTAAAACTTTATTCACATTTACCGGTGCGTGCGGCAGGAATTCAAGGGGATTAAGGGATGCCCACATTGGTAAATTTTTTCGATTTAAAACTGCATTACTTAATCCAGAAATGTATGGATCCTCAGTTAATTGATGCTCATTAGCAAAACTATCCAATGTGTTGAACAGTGCTATATGCGGAGCGATTTTTTTAATGCCGGCCATTGCTTAATCATAGAGTTAGGCTCGATTTTGCCTGTTTTGAGTAATCGGGTATTACCCACTTTTAGGGGACCCGAAAATGAAGATTTAGTCCATCACCCCTAGCCTTCACCTATACGAAATTCGCGATATTAATCGAAATGGTGGTTACAAGTTGAAGCAGAATCGGTTCATATCTTTAGTTTTGGCATTCTCTTTGTCACTGCCAATAACCTTATTTGTTTTACCTGCTTCTAATGCAAATGCTGCAATTGCTTTCGTTAATACCATTCCCACAATTGATCCAAACTTATCAACCTTAGTAAATGGTGGAGTAATTGGAGACAAGATTAGATTTACACAAGCTGGTGTTACGAGCGCAGTTGTAACTTTCACTGGTACTTCAAATAATATTGCTACAGCTTATCGAGTTGGTTCAACTGATACTTGGGAATTTATAATTCCATCTGGTGCAAAGAGTGGGCCAGCCTCAGTTTCAATTAATAATGCAGCCGGCACAAGCGCTGGGATATTCCAGGTTTGGCAATCCCGTGGTGAGCCCTACACAATGCCAGCTGGACATTTAAATGTTACCTATAACGACCTTCAATTTATTCTTGATCAAATTAAAATGTCAGAAGCTCATGCAGATCGCACTGCAGCGAAAGCAAATTCATTTTCATCTACTTTATCTACACTTTCAGTAAATACAGCGAAGTCAAGTGTTATTTATCCATACGACGTAACATCAGTTAACCGCTGTCTAAATGTTGATGATGTTGCTGCCGCTGGAACTAGTGCATACGGATCAACTTTGTTATCTGGATCTTATGTTTGGACAGCTGAAGATCCGCTCGGGTTACGTCAAGTTGACGGTGAGTGCAACAATATTTCACGTGTAATGGCGGAGAGTAATCCAGCTGTTCCAGCAGATTTAGCAGACACAGCAGCATGGGGCGCAGCAGAACAAAATTTCACTCGTTTGCAACCACGGTCAGTTGGAAGTTCAAATTCAGACCGCGTAAAATACGATGCTCCAGGTGCAACTGTTATGGATTCTTCACCGCGCACAATTAGCTCATTAATTGCTGATCAATCAGTTAATAACCCGGCCGCGGTAGCTGCTGCAACAGAATCTGCAGACGTCCTTTATGCAATACCTGGCTTTGTTACTGAGAATTCAGTCAACGCAACTAATGGATCAGTTACTACTGTTTTAGATATTCCAAACATAACAGCGGATTACAACGTCTCAGCTGGATATGACTCATGGTTCACACTCTTCGGACAATTTTTTGACCACGGTCTAGATTTAATTCCCAAAGCTGGTGCGTCAGTATTGATTCCTCTTAAAGCAGATGACCCACTGTATGTAAACGGCTCAAACGCTAACTTTATGGTGCTTACTCGAGCAGCAAACGCAACAACTGGCGAGAGCATGAACTTAACAACTCCATGGATTGACCAGAGTCAGACCTATGGTTCACATCCTTCTCAAAACGTTTTCGTGCGCGAATATACTTTTGGTAATTCAAATTCAACTCGGGTAGTTCCAACGGGTCGCTTATTAGATGAGTCAATTGCCGCTGGCGGTATGCCAACTTGGAAGGCAATAAAAGCTCAAGCAGTGAAGTTTGGTATAAAACTCTCAGATTATGATGCAAGCAGCGTTCCAGTAATTGCAACAAATCAATATGGAAAATTAATTCCAGGCTCTAATGGGTATGCATTAATGTTATTTACTAATGGTGCTAAAAATTCCTTTGTATGGAAAGAGGGAGTAGCTGGCGGATTAGCTACCTCAATCACAATCAGCGGTGCTACTTGGAAAGCTGTTGGAAGCGGGCACCCATTCATCAATGACACTACTGCTGCTGCAGTTCCATTTGCTAGCGGACAGTGTCCAATTCCAAATGCACCACTAGCAGAAGACTCAGATTCAATTATGAACTCTGCCGCATCAGCTCCAGGTTGCACAACTTATGACAATGAAACTTTAGATGCTCACTTAGTCGCCGGTGATGGCCGTATCAATGAAAATATTGGTCTATCTGCTGTACACAACGTCTTTCACGCCGAGCACAATCTACTTGTAAAAGATATAGAGAACTTACTTGCAAATAACCCAGTTATCCCAGCCGCTTTTGTAGCGGAGTGGAATGGTGAGCGTAAATACCAAGCTGCTCGTTTCATTATGGAAATGGAATATCAACACATGGTTTACGACGAATTTGCTCGTCGTATTGCACCTGAGCTTCCAGTATTTTTAGGATATAACCCAAATGTGAATGCACAAATTACTGCTGAATTTGCAAGCGCTGTGTATCGACTAGGCCACTCAATGTTAAACGAAACTATTGCGCGTTCTAATCCGGGTCAATTTTATGATCCAGATAATAATCAAGATGTTTCGTTAATCACGGCATTTACAAATCCAGCTCAGGCCCGACTTGTCCGACCTGCAGTTATTGCAAGTGCAAGAACATCTGGATCTTCCATTATTTACACACTCAACCCAGGAGAGAAAGCTCCAAATTCCGGGTCCATTGTGAGTATTTCAAATATGGCCGAACCAAAATACAACGTAACAGATGGCGTAGTTTCTTCACCTACCTCTGGCGCACAACAAACATTTACTATTTCAACGCAATATCGTGGCTCAACATCAGCCGGACCAATACTGCCTTTTCCCACCGTTTCTCCTGCTTATTCAAAAACTGCAAGTGATGGTTCCAATATCGCAGCTGTGACTATTAGCGATCCGGGTGTAAGTGGATATGCATATACAGCTATGGAGGCAGCTGCTTCTATTGCTCAAGGCATGTCAGCACAGCGAGGTAATGAGATTGATGAGTTTGTTACCGATGGCGTACGTAATAACCTATTAGGTTTACCGCTAGATCTTGCAGCTTTAAATATCACTCGTGGCCGCGATGTTGGCTTGCCATCTTTGAATAATTTTAGAGCAAATAGCGCAAACGGAAAATTACAACCTTATGTATCTTGGAATTCATTTATTGTAAATGGATTACGTCACCGTGAGTCAGGCGTTAACTTCATTGCAGCGTACGGAACTGCTCCAACTATCATTTCAGCAACGACAGTGAAGGCCAAACGTGACGCAGCAATGGCAATCGTTTCTACGGCTATGCCAGTATTTATCACTGGTGCAGTAGGTAGTGGTACAACAATTACATACAGTGCTATTAACTCTTACTCAATTGATCAACATGTCACAGTATCTGGCATAACAGGTTCGGCAAGTGGCTGCAATGTTGCCAATGCAGTAATTACTGCCGCTACTGCAACATCATTTGATGTTTCTTCAACAAGTGCCTCCTCATGTACTGGGTATGTAACCATGAACTTAAAAGGTTCTGGCTCTGGTGGCAGTGCGATATTTGCTCCGCAAAACCCGACCGAAACAGCATTAGCGCAAAGTTCTACAGCTTTTATTAACGGTGCTGCGGCAGCTACCGGTTTAAATGATGTTGATCTATGGATGGGTGGCCTTGCTGAAAACCCAGATAAGCAACCATTAATCCCACCAATGCTTGGGCCAACTTTCCAATATGTTTTCACTGATCAAATGCAGAAACTTCAAGATAATGATCGCTTTTATTATCTTTCTCGTCTGCTTGGAATAAACCTTTTTGGTGAAATTCCTGCTCAAAAACTTACAGATATTGTTCGTAGAACTACGCCATCGCCAACCCGCGGAATTATTGGCATGAATTCACCAGGATTTAGCATTGCTGACTGTACTTCTGGATCACAAGCTAATCTCACACCCGGATCTATGTCATGTAAATCTTTGAGCACTTCAAACGCTCCATTTGACCTTACAAACACAGATTTATTAAACATGGTTTTATTTGCAGACCCAGCTTCAGCTAATCCGGTTCGTCTTAGCGGTGGTGGAGGAGATGACAGCATTCAAGGTGGCCGTGGTAACGATCTGCTTTCCGGCGGAGCAAGTGGTGGCGATATCGTGCTTGGATTTGAAGGCAATGACATAATTTTTGGTGGTCCGGGAGAAGATATTCTTAATGGTGGATCGGGCAACGATGTAATAAATGCTGGCAATAGTCAGGCAGGCGATATTGCTGACGGCGGAACTGGCAGTGATTTCATACATTGCGGTATGTGCAGCGGTATTGCTGTTTCATTCCATGGTGAATCTGGAAATGACTTTATTCAAGGTGGCTTAGCATCAGATTTAGCACTTACTGGTGGTGAAGGCGATGACTGGGTAGAGGGCGGACCTGGCTTAGATATTTTGAATGGTGATAACGGAATTTTTGGAAACGTATTACTTGGACTACCAAGCTATTACGGTGGAAATGATGTAATTAATCCAGGTGCTGGATTAGATGCACCATTTGGTGATGGCGGAGATGACATCTTCCTGCTTGGTCAAGGTTCTGCAGTACCAGATGGTTCATATGGATTTGACTGGGCAAGTTATGAGTACAACAAACGTTTTGATAATGGTGCCACAACTAAACCGAGCGTTTGGGCAGATCTTGGCGGAACAATTAACCCAACAACTGCGCGCAGTGGTGACCAACTTATCTTCATTGAAGGATTGTCAGGTTCTACTGGAAATGATCAATTATTTGGTGGAACTGGTCGCATAAATCAGGTTATTCCTGCTGGAAATGTAATCGGAGTCAGGAATTCAACTACATTAACACTTACTGGTACATACACAATTCTTCCTGGCTCACATATCGCCGGTACTGGTATCGCACCTAATGCAATCGTCACAGATTTTCCAGCTATAAAAAATGGTTCAACAACTACTATCAGACTTTCCGTTGCCAACACCTCCACAGTATCTGGTGCATTAACGGTCAGTACCGAACAATTACGTGTACCAAGTTTGATCACTGGACTTTCAGATTTGGTGACAAATACGCCAATCTGGACTACCAATAAAGGTGGCTGGTCTGGTGGCGCAATTCTTCTTGGCGGCGAAGGTAATGATTCACTTTATCCATCTGATGGAGCAGATGTAATTCACGGAAGTGCTTATTTACACACTTGCATCCTTCTTACCTCTAGTAATGCGGAAGCACTTGCTGCAACAGATGTGAATTGCGATAGTGGACGTGGTTATTCAGAGATGTCACTTGTTGCACGGTTTATGGATAGTGGCGCAGTTCTTCCAACTGATTTAAGAATTGTTCGCGAAATTCTTCCAACCTCTACTCGGGTAACTGAGATAGCTGCAACTGGTAGCGCTGTGACATATACAGCTAATAACAATTTCTATGTAGGTGAGAAAATATCTGTCTCTGGCTTATTTGTCGGAAGTACCAGCTATGCTGCTTATGAAACCCGTAACTCTGCTATCACTGCAGTTACATCAAAAACATTTACTATCTCAAAAACTGCACCAACACTAAGTGCTCCGGTGACTGGACTTACCGGTGGCTATGCTGCTGCAACTGACACATTAGATCTATCTGGCGGACTTACAGCAGACCCAGGTGCTGTTCCAAATGCAGTTGGTGGAATTAGCGGACCAGAGAGTCAATTTACATTTACAAAAATAACCACACCTCTTCCAGCCGGTGCTACCTATGGTTGTACAGTTAAAGATTCTGTAAGCGGAAACACCATGTACGTATACGACGTACAAATGGTTGTATTTACTAACGGTAATGCAAAGGCAATCTCAAATAATTGCGGTGGATTTGATGTTCCATCTGCTCTTGCTGCACCTGCCGCAGTCGCTGGCCCAACACCATTGTCTGCGACAATCACTTGGGTTGCACCTGCAACTAACGGTTCACCTATTGATTACTACACTGTTGATTACTTCAAGCAAACATTTGGATTAATTTGGCAAGCAGGAACATATTCTGCGGGTACATGTTCTGGAACTGCAAATAACAAACAAGTTGCCCCAAATTTATTAACTTGTACAGTAACTGGCCTTGCTGCCAAAGATGTTGTGCGTTTTCAAGTTCGCGCCCACAACGCAGCTGGCTTTAGCGCGGCGTCACCAAACTCACCTAACGTTACGGTTCTGGCTACCTCGCCCGTTTTAACTACTCCAACTCTTGGCACGATCGGAAATGTTCCAACTTCTATGAGAGTAGGAACTGCTCCATTTACAGTTACTAACCCAACTGCTAGGAATAACTCGGTAACACCAGCAGTGGATATTGCTGGAACTTGGTCATACGCATCAAGTAATCCAGCATTTCTAACAGTTTCTGGAAACACTTTGACAGTTGTCGCAGCTGGAAGTGTGACCATAACTGGAACATTTACACCGACGAATTCAGCTTTGTTTAACACCGCAACACTAACTTCGACTATGACAATTGCTGCTGCGACAAGTGCCATCACACCAACACTTGGTGCGATTACCTACACGCCATCAACAATTACTTCAACCACTCCCTCATTTACAATCGTAAATCCAACAGCGCGAGATGGAGTGAACCCGGTTGCTGGAACCTTTACCTACACATCATCTAATACGGCTGTGTTCACAATTACAGGTAATGCTGCGACAATTCATAGTTCCGGAACAGCATCAATTAATTTAAGTTTTGTGCCAACAGACCCAAGGTATGCAACTACGACCGCATCACTTTCTGTAACTGTTCCAGCAGCTGGAGGTCAAACACCTCCACCTGTCCAAACACCAACTCCTGGCGGAAATGCAGCTGCGATTGTTACAACTCCAGGTGCAGCAAGTTACTCAGCGATTTCAACAGTGAAGTTATCTGTACCAAGTGCTGGTACTGCACGGACAGTTTTCACAACCAATACTGCAGGTTGCAAGATCATTGGAACTGATCTAACTGCTGCCGGTGCGCTTATATGCCACGTAGTTGCAAATATTTTAACTACTCCGGCACAAACTACTGCAACAGATATTACGTTTACCCTTGCAAACCAAGATTCATTGAGAATTTCAAATACTGTGAGCACAACTGCTCGTGGTAATACCTTAATTCTTAAGATCTCAGGTGGCTCTGGAAGTGGCCCGGTTACATACGATGTTGTTTCTAGCAATGGCGCAACCTGCTCCGTAACAAATGGTGTTCTGACCTCAAATACGGCAGGTACCTGCTCAGTTACTGCTACCAAGGCAGCTAGCTCAATTTACAACTCAGTCTCATCCAACCCTAAAGATTTCATATTTAACTAAGGAAATAGGAGATACCATGACCACCCAGATGAATACTTCCAAACGAATTGTAAGGCTTTCTCTTATTTCGACCTCAATGGTTTTACTGCATCTGTTAATTCCAGTTCAGGCGTTAGCTGCAGATTGCACGCTAAGTTCGAACGCACAGCTTCCTAGTTGTAAGAATGCACTGACTGAGCCAAATATTGGTGGCTCAATGCAAGAGACTTCACAAGATTTATCATGGGTTCAAAAAAATGCTGGTCGCAATGCGGCACCGAATACTGGTGCTAACCAGGCTCAGCCAAAGGGGATGCGCCAATGGACACGTACAGTTCGTGCAAAGTGCGTCAAAGGCTCCGTGACCTTAAACTTAACCGAAGGTGCAACTTGCCCTGCTGGTTTTAGTAAAAAATAGTGTTAAAATAATCACTAGAGCTTAGGAGTTAATGAAATGAAGAAGCAGGCCACTATTACGCTTTGGGTTGCAGCTATTGCATCGCTACTAATTTTCTCTGGCACCCCATCATTTGGTGGCGACGATAAATCACAATCTTCAGATAAGACTCAGCAATCTGGCAAAGCTAAAAATGGTGAGAAATCAGATGATCAAGAATTATCTTCAACATATGATTCTAGATATTGGGGCACTCCTAAAAAAGATATTTCAAATGATTCAGATCAGCAAGAGTACGATCGGGCTCAGTCAGTAATCCCTGGAATTGAAGTTGCCAAGACTGAAGTGTTTGCCACTTTCCCAGGCAGAAATGCAGTAACACTTGCTCCTTTTGGAACTGGAAATCTGATCAATCATGGTGGTGACGTACTAAGTGAAGTTCATATTTATCCAATATTTTGGGGTGCAACAACAACTAATTTTTCTGCTTCCTATAAGCAATCAATAACTGATTTCCTTTTTGCAATCAAATGTGGTGACACTCAGCCTGCCTGCACTGGACACTCTGAAAAAGTAAAAGAGTACTTCGGCACCAAGAGTCCAGTCATTAAATATATGACCCCTTATACAGATACAACTAATCCACCAAGCTCATCACCTTCTACGGCATCCATTGTTGCCGAAACGGCAAAGGTTGTGAAAGCAAGTGGTGGAACAATAGATTCAAAGGGTCTATACCTAGTTTTCACAAATAACTATCCGTCAAGGGTTAATTTCTGTGCCTGGCACTCAGCTGGTAGTTACAAACCAACAACAACCTCTGCAGCCACCTGGTTCACAGTTGCATATATGCCATATGTTGGAACCTCAGCCGGTTGTAGTCCTTCTAGCATTCCTGGTTTTACTACATTTAAAACCAGCCAGGCAGTTCACGCAGTCATAAATGTAACCACTCACGAGCTCTATGAAGTTATGACCGATCCATTACTTAATAATAAATATGCCTGGTATGACATCGCTGGGTATGAAAATGGCGATAAGTGTGCTTGGAACTACGGTTCTACAATCAATGGTTATCGCGTGCAATCTGAGTATGTAAATTCAACTCAGAGTTGCCCAGATTTACCTAGCTAATACACACTAGGTGGGCGTGTTCGCTCATTTTTTCACACAAGTAGGAGATCATTCCTCAATGTCAAAATTGCGGTCAGGTGCAGTATTTGCTGTTGTAACTGCCGTATTAATGGGTTCTTCTGTAAGTGTTGTAATCGCTGCTGAACCAAAAGTTGGAAGCTCTTGCACAAAAGTTGGTGCTTTCTACGACACCCCAAACAAAAGATATGTTTGTAATTTAGAGGGCAAAAAGAAAGTTTGGCGCGTCTGGAATTCATCAGGTCAGTCAACTCCTGCATCTAAGCCAAGCGCGTCGCCTAAGAAAACCAATTTCAAAGCACCGATTCCAATCTCCCTTCCTGTTAAACAAGATGGCACAATCACTTTCGAAAATGCTGCAGATAAGTATGCGGATATCCCAAAGGTTGCTTGGCAAAATGTTCAAGAAGTTATTGCCAAAAATCCTGACGTAAGTATTCAAACAATAATTAATATAGGTCCAAATACGAATGCTGATCGAGCAGCAATAACAACTGGATTAAAGAGGTTGTATAAACTATTTTCAGGCTTTGATCGTTTCACTAGTTATTTGGGCATCGTCTATAACGCTAAGGATCTTGCATGGGCACAAACAGATGCGGTAAATTTGTTTACAGCTCAAGGTGTTAAAGGATATATAACAAAAACAGAGAGTATTAAGCGGCAATCCGAAGCAGGATGCGAAATGAATGGTTCAAAAGCGGTCCAATGCTCTGGTGGGATGGCCTTAACATTCAAAGATGGTGGAAGTAATGTTGGTGGCGCATTTTATGGAGTCGAAAATACCTACACTGCAAACGGCCAAAATAAGGATTTCTGGTCAGCATCAGAGAAATTTAGTGGCGCCATGACTCAAGTTACACATGAAGGAATGCATAATTATCAATTTGCTCAGTTTTTCAATACTCCACTCGCATCCGGGCAAAATACGGCGGCGGATCAATCACACGATTTTACCCCTTGGTGGTTTTCTGAAGGCCAAGCAAATGGAATCGGGATTCCGGTTTTCATAGATAATCTACAAAGTTATTTGAATGCAAGAGATCAAAATACAAATAGGAAGCCTGACTCTCGTGCCAAAATTCCTGCTCCTACACCTGATGCCATGAAATCGTTTTTAATGACATATCAAAGCACCGGGCCATCTAATGGCAATTGGTCTTTAGCTTATTCGATTGGATACTCAGCGGTTGAAGCGCTGGTTGCAATCGGTGGGCCACAATCAACTTTGGCACTTTATGCACTGGGCGCTAGTGGTGAAAATTGGGAAACTGCATTTAAACACGTTTATGGAATCACATGGGAGCAAGGTGCAACCGCTCTCGGTAAAGTGTTAGCGGCTGAGTATTCAGCAAAACCTCTTTCAAGTAACTGATGTAGAGCACCTAATGTTAAAGCGTATGAATTACATCGTTTTGACAAGTCTTGCTTTCAGTTTGATGACAAATACCGCCTCCGTTGCCGCTGTCAAAGCAGGGGGAAGTTGCTCCCAATTAGGATCCACAACTACATCTGGCGGATATCAATACACCTGCATTAAATCAGGTAAGAAACTCACTTGGAATACTGGTACAAAAGTTAAGATAGAAACCAGCACTACAACTTTTGTTCCCCACGCTGTCGAGGGGAATTACGGAATTACTTGGGAGAATGTCACTGCTAAATTTAACGATATTTCAGCCGCTGCATGGACCGATGCACAGGGAACTATCATCCGCAACAAGGGCTTGAAAAGTGCGCTTGCCGGTTACAAGTCTTACTTAAGTCCCGGTGCATTGACCACAGACCCAGAAATTGGGGAAGCAGAAATCTATTTAAAACGAACATTCTCTCTCTTCGCAAGAATTCCTGCACCAAAAAATGTAATTTTTGTTGCTACTACTCAAGAAGAGAGACTGGCCACAAAATCTAAGATAGATCGGCTGTATCCCGATAGCAACTGGATAAAATTAAAACTAGACGATATCTACGGAATAAATACAGGCCAGCCCAAAGGTTCAGCTTTTACGCAAACCAAGTGCGATGGAGAGGATGGGGCGAGGAGCGTATCTACCTACCCGGATGGAAGGAAAGCAACAGCATTGCTGATCAGTGTTTGCCCTGATCCTGGTGGTAGAAATACACATAACGTTGGAGTCCATGGAATGGCCCACGAATATGTACATTCCATTCAAGTTGCGGTTCTTGTGAATGTACTTGATCGTGAAAAGTATGAGCCTTGCTGGTTGAGAGAAGGTGGAGCTGAATGGGGGCAGGCGGTCACTTCAAATAATTTTGATCAATACTTATTAAATCAACACCTTCATCCTTATTTATTGACATCAAATGGCCTTCAGCATGAGCAAACGACTGCCAGAGCTTGGACTACTGAAGAGGTAGATTCCTATTTAAAACTTGCTAATAAACCTTCAACATGTGGAATCACTAATCAATACGCTCTAGCGTATTCACTCGGTGAAGCGGCAACGGAAACACTTGTAAGCATTGGAGGGTCAGAATCTTTCTTCGCACTACAGCTTCTATTGGCAAAAGGACAAACTTCTAATCAAGCCTTTAAATTAATTTATGGAAAATCTTGGGATGATATTCGACCAATTCTTGCTGAGGTGGTTGCTCGAAAGATAACTCTTTCATGGACACCGCAAGAACTTACCTACCAAACTAGACCTGGTGCTTGATATCCACCAAGTAATTCACTAGTAGTGGGTTGTGAGGGATTCGAACTACATATCCTTCATAGGCCACATATGGATTCAATTGATCTTGATCCACAACCCATATTAGGGATGGGGTCTGACAATTACTAGAAATTGAACAGATTTGGGATG
>Ga0209189_1002638_pt1 | contig 12452 bp, 9 predicted proteins | sample C_130820_EF_Meta_FD_187308 | JGI IMG/M metagenome (GOLD analysis project Ga0209189, IMG submission 187308) | Freshwater microbial communities from Lake Croche, Canada to study carbon cycling - C_130820_EF_MetaG (SPAdes) (version 3) | ecosystem: Environmental > Aquatic > Freshwater > Lake | place...
CTGGTGACCAGATTGCGCCAACATAGGCAGTGTAAACTGAAGTTGGGTTCTGGTTCACGGTGTTCAGAGCCTGAGCAGCTGAGTCCCAATCCAACTTCGCATAACTTCCACCAACGAAAGCGGCTACGGTAGGAGTGAAGTAATGGGTGAATTCAGCAACGCCGCCCATTGATTTAGACTGATAGGTTTGGCCATTGGCAACGTTCACAACAGCATCGTTGACCGAGCCGGTGCCGTACATGCCAGGAGCATAAGCGAAACGGTTGGTGGAGTTAGCAGCAACGTCACCAACAGAGTTACGCCACACAGCTTGGTTGAAGCCAGAAGCATAAACTACGTTCAACAACAATGTGTCGCCAGCTGCGATCATCGGCAGGTTGACTTTCACGCCGCCGGTTACAGCATAACCATATTCAACACCGAACTGGTTGGAGCTGAAGTTGATGGCATGCGAAGAAGCGGCCAAGTTAGCCGAACCCCAAGACTGGTCGATCTTCAAGGCCAAAACAGCGTCAGGAATACGGCTTCCGCCGTAAGTTACGCCACCAGCATAAGCGCCAGCGCCAACAGCTACGTTGTAGGAACCGATACCGTCACGGCTGGAGTCGGTTGAGTCTTCCAAAGCGCCGGTGATGGTGATGCCGTTACCGAGGGAAGCAGTGTATGCAACCTGGTTGACTTCGTCACGAGCATCGATGCCGACTGGGCCAGGAAGATCGTTCGAACCAAACTGAGGACCGAAGAAGGAACCGAGACGACCAACGGTCAGGCCACCCAACTGAATGTATGCAGTCGGATTGATGTGAACCTGCTTCAAGGTGCCGTCGGTGTTGATGCCGTTAGCAGCGTTACCTTCACGAGCCTGTGAGTTTGACTGCTCGTTGCCGTTACGCTTGTTGAAGCGTGGGTCAACAACGGTGCGCAGCAGGCCGTATTCGGTGTTGGTGCGAGCATCCAAGGTGATGCGGCCCTGAACGCGGGTGCCGATGGTGTCTTGCGATTTGGTGTAAGGCTGTGCCCACATGCCTTCAACCCAAACGTTACCGCTGATTTTCAAGCAGGTTTCGGAGCCGGGGATGTAGAAGAAGCCTGGGCCGAAAGCGGGGCAGACTTTGACGTACTCAACCGGTGCGGCCTTCTTTGAGGGAAGGTCGGCTGCGGAAGCGGTCGCTACAGCGGCCAAACCGGCGGCTGATGCGAGGAGAAGGCTCTTTGTGAGCTTCATGTGGTATCCTCCAAGAGATAAAAATAAATATGGACCCATCGGGAGGGCTCCGTCACACCGAAAGGGGCGTCATGCCCTCTCCGACGACGGGTCCCAGACCCTTGTTCTATCAAGCCGGTGTTGCGAACAGCACCCTCTAGAAAGAACAGCCAGCGGGATTCGATCCCTCTGATGGACGCAATCTGACCGAGCCCGCGGGGCGATGCAAGCACTTGGCGGTGGGGTGGCCGCTGAATCCGGTTGAATGGCGGGGAGTGTTGCAAAGTTGCAACGGTTTTGCCCTTACACCCCCCAAAATTAACCTTTTATTAACCTTATGTCCCTGAAAAACCTCAAAAAACAGCTCTGTCCACAGGCAGGACAAGGCCGGTCCATAGGGCTGAAGGCCTGCGTAAAGGGTTTGGCGGGGGCGCGCGTCGCTTGGTCCCGAGGCGCTTGATTTATCCCCCTTTTTCGGCCAATCCTGCATGAGAAGAGCCTTTTTGCCCCATAAATCGAGCCCCTGAAGGGGTCACAGACCCATAAACGGAGGAATTTTCATGTCCGATGCCACCCCCCACACCCCGTCTGATGCACTGGTCAAGGCCGTTTTGGTACATGCGCCGCATGATTTGCGGGTTGAAACGGTACCGGTGCCCGCTCTCGCGCCGCATCAGGTCGAGGTGAAAATCGAGCGCGGCGGCATTTGCGGCTCTGATTTGCATTATTACCACGAGGGCGGCTTTGGCACCGTGCGGATCAAGGAGCCGATGGTTCTGGGCCATGAAATCGCCGGCACCGTGGTGCGGCTCGGCAGTGCGGCGACCCATGTCAAGCTCGGCCAGCGCGTGGCGGTCAATCCGTCTTTGGCCTGCGGGCAGTGCCGGTTTTGCCAGTTGGGCCTGCAGGCGCATTGTCTGGATATGCGGTTTTTTGGTTCCGCGATGCGTTTTCCGCATGTGCAGGGCGGTTTTCGCGAACGGCTGGTATGCCATGAAAGCCAAGCCGTGGCCGTGCGCGATGGTTTGGGGGCGGAAGTGGCCGCTTTTGCCGAACCGCTGGCCGTGTGCCTGCATGCCATCAAGCGCGCGGGCTCATTGTCGGGCGCCAAAGTGCTGGTCACCGGCAGCGGCCCCATTGGCTGCCTGACGATTCTCGCGGCCCGCCATGCGGGTGCCGCCACCATCGTCGCCACCGATATCACCGACCGCACATTGGAGATAGCCAGGCGCATGGGGGCGGATGTCACTGTCAATACCATGAGCCATGCGGACGGCCTTGAAGCGTATAAAGCCGAAAAGGGCCAGTTTGATGTGAGTTTCGAATGTTCCGGCCATCCGAAAGCAGTGGCCGATACGATTGCCTGCACGCGGCCGCGCGGGCGCATCGTGCAGGTAGGCATTGGCGGGGCGGATATGCCGGTGCCGATCAATGCCATTGTGGCCAAGGAAATCGAGCTCTGCGGCACCTTCCGCTTTTATGAAGAGTTTCAATGGGCGGTTGATTTGCTGGGCTCGGGTCGCATCGACGTGTCGCCCTTGCACAGCGCCACCTTCGGGGTGGATGACGCGCAACAGGCCTTTGACCTCGCCTCCGACAAATCCAAGGCGATGAAGGTGCAACTGGCTTTTGGTTAAAGCGTAAGGCCCAAGCGTGAGGTCGGTAGACCGGTCGCTTTTAAAAAAAACTGGTCGCTTTAATGAAAGGCGTGAGGCCCAAGCGTGAGGTCGGTAGACCGGTCGCTTTTAAAAAAACTGGTCGCTTAAAAAACACCGGTTGCTCCAACACCAAACCCCCGTCATTGCGAGCCGTCGCAGACGGCGCGGCAATCCATGCTTCACACGTCCCTGAACAGCGCGGCTTTGCCTGTCTCTGGATTGCTTCGCTTCCCGCTTCGCGCACGCTCGCAATGACGCGGTGATAGAGTTTGGTTAGTAACCATAAAACATAAGTCGCTAGGTGTGCTGCGCAAGGTCGATAGACCGGTCGCTTCTCAAACCAACCCCTCCGTCATTGCGAGCCGTCGCAGACGGCGCGGCAATCCATGCGTGAAGCGTTCCCAAACAGCGCGGCTTTGCGTCTGTCTGGATTGCTTCCCGCCCGCTTCGCGTGCGCTCGCAATGACGCGGTGAGATGTCCCCAAATCACAAGCAAAAAATAAACAGGGCGGATGAACCGCCCCGTCTCATCGTGTTACATGTCGAAAAACACCGTCTCGCCTTCGCCTTGCAAGACAATGTCAAGCCGATAGACGGTTTCGCTGCCGCGTTTGTGCTTTTTGGCAATCAGCGTCGGGCGATGCGCCGGATCCACCGCGGACAGCACAGGATCCGCCTGATTGGCCTCGCCCTCATCCTCGAAATAAAGCCGCGTATGCAGATGGATATTGATGCCGCGCGCAAACAGCTGCAGGCTGATAAAGGGAGCCTGCACTTTGCCCGAGCGGGCGGCAAACCGGCCCGGTTTGATGGTTTCGATAAACCACAATCCCGTGGCGGGATCACAGGCCGCACGGCCCCAGCCAAAAAAGCCGGATTGATTGTGATGGCCCTTTGCATCGGCCTGCCAGCTTTCCACCACCACATCGGGGGCCAAAGAACCGGCCCCGTCTTTGATGGTCCCTTCGATGCGGATGCGCTCGCCCTCCACATCGGGCCCTGTCAGCACGTTGAGCTTTTCCTGCGTGCGCAGATTGAGCCCCGCATGCGCGGGCATGGCGCCGATATGCACATAGGGACCGGCGGTTTGGGAGGGGGATTCTTTCAAATAATCAACGGGCATGTCAGTGACCCTCCGGCTTGTTTTCGAAATAGGTCTGGCGGCGGCCGCGCAGCACAAGATCGAAACGGTAAACAAGGCAATCAAACGGCACCATTTCCGCCATATCGAGCTTGGCAATCAGCTGTTCGACGCCACCCCGCTCGGGGATGGTATTGATGATGGGGCAAAGCGGGATCAGCGGATCCCCCTCGAAATACATTTGCGTGATCAGCCGTTGCGCAAAGGCCTCGCCAAACAGCGAGAAATGGATATGGGCGGGCCGCCAATCGCTGCCCAGATTGCGCCATGGGTAAGCGCCGGGCTTGATGGTGCGGAAAAAATACCGCCCCTCGTCATCGGTCAGCACACGCCCGCAACCGCCGAAATTGGGATCAAGCGGCGCGAGATAGGTGTCGTTGCGGTGGCGATAGCGCCCGCCCGCATTGGCCTGCCAGACCTCGATCAGGCTATTGCGCACGGGCCGCGCCATTTCATCGAGCACCTGCCCATGCACGATGATGCGCTCGCCGATTGGCTCGCCGCCCTGCTGGTAATTGGCGATCAGATCATTGTCGAGCGGATCGAGATGGTGCGTGCCAAACACCGGCCCTGTCATCTCATTGGTGCTTTGCCCCAATGCCAGCAAAGGCCTGTTGGGCGAACGCAAAACAGTGGATTTGTAGTTTGGATCAAAAGCCTGTGGATGCCATGTCCGGTCGCGGCGATTGAACTCTCCCAAATGGGTCATTTTTAGCTCCCTATTCACTTCACGGGCCTCACACCTACCGATGATCGCGCACGGACAGTGATCCGTCTTTGATCTGGATCAGGGCACCTATCGCCCCCCATGATCCGGATGTCCTCCCGTTCTCATCACGCATGATAAAGGGCCGCATGAGCGCATGTCCATCCGGCGGCGACAGAAAAATCACGCGCGCGGCCAAGAGCATTGGCCGCTCTGCGAACAAAGCGCCCCAGCGCCCCATCACGACCGCCCTGCGAACAGAGCGTGCATGGAACGGGGTTTTTAACCGGAGCTTTGATTGATCGCGGGCAGAGCCACGGTGACGTCAATGCGTGTTGAAGTGTCGAACAGGATGGGCGGTGTCGTTCACCGGATGAAGCATTTGTGTTTGCGGATGATGGGGGGCTCAATGGATGATTCACTGTTCTGTTCGCGGTTGATATGGGGCGGCTCAGCGGATGATGCCTTGGAATGTTTGCGGATGATGAGGGACGGCACAGCCAAGGATGCTTTGTTGCGTTTACACATGACGGGGTCGCTTAACGGTTGAGGCCTTGGTATGTTTGCGGATGCTACGCAGGGCTGATCATGCCACTCGCTCGCCTCATCTGATAAAGTGTGTCTCGGCACATGATAAAGTGCGTGTGTGCCCATCTCAGGGTTAAATATAGGACGCGACATTCAAGCTCATAAAGTGTGTCTCTGCGCATGATAAAGTGCGCCTTTTCTAAAAAAACGCAAACCGGTTAGTACGTCAAAGTCTGCCCCGCTTACGGCCCAGGCTTCTTCTATATTCCAGGCTCTGACACCTGCTTGAAAATTGGTGGTAACGTTTGGTTTGAAGGGCAATACCAACAATCCTATACCCGCAACAACGATACTCTCGGCTACCGCACCCAGATGCGCATCACACTGGACGCACGCCAGAACACCGAATACGGCCTGCTCCGTACCGTTGTTGACCCCCGCTTCAACAAGCGTACCGGGGCTGAGAATTCCGGCTCACAAGAGCGTGAAGGCAATGCTGCACCTACAACCGGTGTGAACGGAAATAAGCAGGTTCACATCAATACAACGGCCTACATCCAGTTGGGTGGCCTGACTGTTGGTCGTCTTGGCTCGTTCTTTAGCAATCAATTTGGTTTTAACGACTTAGTTGGTTCGCCAGGAGTTGATGCGCGTGACGAAGTCAACACCATTGCCTATACCGCTTCGCTTGACAATGGCATTACATTGACGGCTGCTATCGAAGACAGCGCAGACTCGAGCCGTGACGGTATCTCCTCTTACACTGCTGGCGGTACAGCTGGCACAGTCGGTTACGGTAACAACCGTTTTCCTGATGCAGTCTTGGCATTGAAGGTTGACCAGGCATGGGGTTCTTTGAATCTTGCTGCGATGACCCATGCTATAAACTATAATACCACGGCTTTGGATACTGACTTTGGTTATGCAACCCAGCTCGGCGCAAAAATCAATCTGCCAATGATTGGTGCAGGAGATTACCTGACGCTGAATGGTGTCTATTCTCGTGGCTTCAACCAGGCTGTGTTCCGTAACGTCACTGGTGACCGTGGCAACAACGACAACAGCTTCGGCTCTGGTTACAATGGTAGCTTTAATGCTCGTGCAACATTGAACGACGCTGTTGTGAATACCACAACAAATGATACCTATCTTGCAAAAGCCTATGGTGGTGTTGGTGAATTTACGCATTATTTCACACCAACGATTGCTGGCTTTTTCGGCGGCGGTTATGCGAAGATTGATTGGGATAATGCAGCCCGCTTGGCTGTTGCTGTTCAACCAGCCTCAACCTACAATCTTTACCTTGGTGCCATTTGGTCGCCAGTGAAAGGTTTCAGCGTTGTGCCTGAAGTTGAATATACCAAGGTCAATGTGAAAACTGCTCAGCAGAATAATGCTACCGAGGCAGCGGCAAAGAGCAATGATCAATGGCAGGCTCGTATCCGCGTCACACGCGCTTTCTAATCCCCTGACCGGATAAGCGAAAACATGATCCACCGGCAGGCAACTGCCGGTGGATTGATACGATAAACGCCACTGGGAATGAAAGCCATCTGGGATTCGAAACGCTCTGAGATTGCGCATGTGATGTGACTTCGGACCCTGTTGTTTCCTGTTGCTCCCCGCGTCATTGCGAGCGCGAGCGGAGCGAGGCGGGAGGGAGGACACGATACCAATCTGCTTCCCGCGTCATTGCGAGCGAAGTGAAGCAATCCAGAGCAAGCAATGCGGGTTGGAGTGTCGGAGGAAAGATTGGATTGCCGCGCCGTCTTCGACGGCTCGCAATGACGGGGTGAGAGGCAAGTTCAAACGACCATGAGCTTCGTCAGGATTGTTCTGACTTGTCCTTTGAGCCAAGACGTAGAGTGAAGACAGAAGGCCGATGTTTTAAGATCGACGTTTGAAGACCGACTTCTGAAGAGTGGAGTGCGAAGATCAAAGACTGGAGACTGAAGTGTGACGTTTGAAGTGTGACGTGTGTTGAGCGTTTTTGTGTGTTTTGTGTTGCGTAAGAGAGTGCGAGCCCATGAGATGGACTGCGTATCCTGTCCCCTATCAGGCCGGTGAGGTCTGGTTGAGGCCCATGAAATGGACTGCGTATCATGTCCCCCATCTGGCCGATGAGGTCTGGTTGAGGCCCATGAAATGGACTGCGTATCATGTCCCCTATCAGGCCGTTGAGGTCTGGTTGAGGCCCATGAGATGGACTGCGTATCCCGTCCCCTATCAGGCCGATGAGGTCTGGTTGAGGCCGATCAGGCCGACCCTGTCTGAGATGCGGTTTCGCATGCTGCGACCGCGTGAGTCCCCCTGTGGACAAAATTCCCTTTTTTTGAAAAAAAGATGTTATTTTTCAATCCCTCACTGTCTTTTGTCACATTTGAGAGATTGCCGAAAATTTGTGCAGATTTTATTTGCGGGGGCCGATAGAGGGCTACCGTCTATGCGGGGCTTGGCCCTTAAAGCCTTGTGGCCCCGCCTGAATCGGGCACTTGCGCTCTGGCCATCCTGCCGACTGTTCCCCCTTCTTTTGTGTCAGTGTCTCTTTTTTGAAGCGGATGGCGCTCTTGCCTTGTCCGGCTTTTATCCCTTATGGGGCGAAAAGAAGCAGGCTCATGTCGGGAGGCAGAGATGAGTGCTCAGCCGCAGGCGTTGCGTCAAGCGTATCTCAGTTTTCATGAATTCATCCGGTCGATTTACATGCCGCATGCTCTGTCGACGCGCCGCGCCGCGCATCAGGATTGGGGCTTGTTTCGCAATCATCTGTTTCCGGTGTTTGGCGACATGCCGCTGGATGGCATCACGCGTGCGGATATTGCCCGCTTCATGCAGGAGAAAAAACAAGCGGGCTATATGTCCTCGACCTGCAATCGTTTGCTGGCGCGGCTGAAAGCCTCTTTGGCCTATGCGCAAGAAATTGAATTGATCAAACTCGATCAAAATCCGGCGCGCGGTTTCCGACAATTTCGCGAGCCGCCGCATCGGGATCGGTTTTTGTCGCGCGAAGAGGCGCAGCGTCTGATCATCGAGGTGTCGGCATCGGGCAGTCCGATGCTGAAATTCATCATTCCGTTTTTGCTGGTGACCGGTGCGCGCAAAAGCGAGGCTATCCATGCCCAGTGGTCGCATGTGGATTTTGAAAGCAAAACATGGGTGGTGCCTGTGTCGAAAAACGGTCGTCCGCGCTATATTCCCCTCTCGGAAGGCGCGCTCAAAATCCTTGAAAAAACACGCAAATTCACGCTTGAAAAATATGGGATCAGTCCGTTTATTTTTCCCAATATCACAACAGGCAAGCCCTATACGCAGATTTTTTATCCATGGGATGTGGCGCGCAAAAAAGCCGGTTTGCCCGATGTGCGCATCCATGATTTGCGTCACTCTTTTGCCTCGGCATTAGTCAATGAGGGCATGACGCTTTATGATGTCAAAGAGTTGCTGGGCCACGCCAACATAGCCACCACGCAACGCTATGCGCATCTGTCGCGCGACCGATTGATGGAGGCGGCCAGCAAAGCCGGCGCGCATTATCATCTGGCTTTTTCCTGATCGGGGGCAGACGGTTTGTCTGCCATTTCCGGCTTGTCACATGTCCTATCTGGATGGCTTTGCTCCGCGCGCCATGACGCGGGTGGATGACGCGGGGGGGTTAAGTTGGGTGATGACGTGGTGTGATGGCGCGGGTGGATGACGCGGGTGGATGACGCGGGGGGATGAAGTTGGGTGATGAATTGGGGAGATGACGCGGCGGATGACGCGCACCATGACGCGGGGGAATGACGCGGCGGATGATGTGGTGTGATGACGCGGGGGGATGGTGATGAAGCGCAGGCCTCTTCGGTCTGTCGCGCATCCTTAACCGCCTGACAAAAAACCGTTTTTCATCCCTTGCGGGCCGATCAAGACACGAATCAGGCGCTTTGCTAAAATGGCTTTTGACACAATGAATGAGCGGGCATGATGGCAGAGCCGCACAAGCAGGCTAATACGGGCAAGGCGTTTTTGGGCATCGAGCGGTCGCTGACCGGCCAGATGTGGCGCGACCGTCTGGATGATGCCGCCCGCGCCCAAGCCTTGGCCATGGTGCAGGAATGGGCGCTGCCGGATACGCTGGCGCGGATTTTGGCCGGACGTTCGGTGATGGCGCATGAGGCGCAGGTGTTTCTCGAACCCCGCTTGCGTGATTTGATGCCTGATCCCCTTGTCATGCGCGATATGGACCGCGTGGTGGAGCGTCTGGTGCGCGCGGTGACAGGCCGTGAGGCGGTCGGGGTGTTTGGCGATTATGATGTCGATGGGGCCTGTTCGGTGGCGCTGTTGGTTGAGGGCCTGTCCGCGGCAGGCGTTCCGTGCCGCTTTCATATTCCCGATCGTCTGACGGAGGGCTATGGCCCCAATCGTGATGCGTTGCAGGGTTTGGTGACCCAAGGCATGCAGTTGTTGGTGACGGTTGATTGCGGCGTCACAAGCCATGAGGTGATTACCGACATTGCGGGGGGCGGCACGGATGTGCTGGTGCTCGATCACCATCAGGCACCCGAAATCTTGCCGCCCGCTTATGCGGTGGTGGATCCCAACCGGCTCGATGATTTATCCGATCTCGGGCATTTATGCGCTGCGGGTGTGGTGTTTCTGACCTTGGTGGCTTTGTATCGTGCCTTGCGCCAACAGGGCTATTGGACGGCGCAACGGCCCGAACCCGATTTGCGGCATGTGCTGGATCTGGTCGCTTTGGCAACAGTCGCCGATGTGGTGCCGCTGCGCGGGTTAAACCGTGCCTTTGTCAGGCAGGGTTTGCAGATCATGCGGCAGCGCCAGCGTGTCGGCTTGCGGGCTTTGATTGATGCGGCGCGGCTCAATGGCCCTGTCGAGGCGTGGCATCTGGGCTATCTGCTCGGGCCGCGCATCAATGCCGGTGGCCGCATCGGCGATGCCGGTTTGGGCGCGCGCTTATTGCTGACAACGGATGCGGATGAAGCGGAGCGGATTGCCTTGCAGCTCGATGCGCTCAATCGTGACCGGCAGGTGATTGAAACATCCATGGTGGAGCAGGGCGAGGCGGAAGCCTTGCGGCAAGTGGGCCTTGATGAAACGCGCGGGCATGTGATTGTCACGGCGGCGCCCGATTGGCATCCGGGCGTGGTCGGTCTGGTGGCATCGCGTCTGAAAGAGCGTTTCAACCGCCCCTCTTTCGCGCTGGCCTGTGATGACAAGGGATTGGCGACAGGGTCGGGGCGTTCCATTGCGGGGGTTGATCTCGGGCGGGCCGTGCGTCAGGCGGTCGAGGAGGGTTTGCTGCTGCGCGGGGGCGGGCATGCCATGGCGGCAGGTGTGACCTTGCGTCAGGAGGCCATTCCCGCTTTTGCAGATTATCTGGAAGCGGTGCTGGCGACCTCTGTTGAAAAAGCACGCGCCGATCAGGGCTTGTGGATTGATGCCGCGATGACGGCTGCGGGGGCCACGCCTTCCTTGTTGCAAGCCATCGAACAGGCAGGGCCTTACGGCTCCGCCTATCCGGATCCGTGTTTTGTCTTGCCGTCGCATCGCTTGATGCAGGTCAGCGAATTGCAAGGCGGCCATTTGCGGTTGTTATTGCGCTCAGGTGACGGCTCCACCATCAAGGGCATGGCCTTTCGGGCCGCAGGCAAGCCTTTGGGGCAGGCTTTGCAGGATCAACGCAACCAGACCGTACATGTGGCGGGACGCTTGTCGATCGACCGCTATGGCGGCGGTGAAAAAGCGCAGGTGCAGGTTGTTGATATCGCCAAGCCCGTCTGATGATCGGCTTTACACTTCGACGGGCGGGGTTTTGCGGCCTTCGTGTAAAAACAGATAAAAGCCCGCGGCAATAATCATCAGGCTGCCGATGATCAAACGCGCATCGGGGACATCGCCGAAAATCAGATAGCCGAACAACACGCCCCAGACGATTTGCGAATATTGATAGGGCGTCACCACAGCCGCCGGTGCCAGTTTGAGCGAGCGGTTGACGCATAAATGCGCCAGAGCGGCGACAATGCCGAGCAGTGCCAGCAAACTGCCATCCACCCAGCCGGGCGTTACCCAACTGAGCGGCACCAGAACGGTTCCGAAAATCAGGGCGCCCAGCGTTTGGCCGGTGACCAAAACGAGATCCGGTGTGCCACGCAAACGGCGCGACAATAAAATCATGATGGCAAAGGCAAAGCTGCCCGAAATGGCAATCAGCGCTCCGCTATTCATATTATCCGCAGACGGGTTCAAGGCGACGATCACACCCGCAAAGCCCATCAATACAGCCAGCCATTGCGCGCGGGTGACGCGTTCCCCCAAAAAGGGGCCGGACAAAGCCGTGACAAAAATCGGGCCTGCCAGATAAAAGCTGATCACATTGGCGAGCGGCAATTCACTGACCGCCCAATAAAAACAGGCCACTTCCAAGGTGGAGCAGACAATGCGGGCCACTTGCCAGCGGGGCTGGCTGATTTTGAGAAAGGGGGCCAGTCCCTCGGCCCGATAGAGCGGCAGCAGCATCGGCACCAACATGAGGAGTGCTGCAAAGCTGCGGATCATCAAAACCTCGGCAACCGAATAGGTGGCCATCAGCCATTTTCCGATCACGTCGTTGACAACAAACAGAAAAATGCCAAGCAGCATGAGGCCGATGCCCAAAAGGCGAGACTTTGGCGAGGTGGAGGGCATGCGATCTCGATCAAAAGAGGGAAGAGGCTTGGCTGCACCGCAGGGCTTGGCCATGTAGGGTGATGGGTTTCTCGCTATCGGATAGAGACTGATTTTGAAAGCGGCAAGGGGTCTTCTTGCGGTGCAAAAATCAAGCGGGCTGCGCCAGAGGCGGCTTGCAAGGGCTGATTTTTCCAAGACTTTAACCGATTTTTGCTCCGATGCGCAGGTTTTACAGGGATCGATAACGGGGATTTTGCTGTGGGAACCGCCTGTTAGCAGGGGTTTTGACGATTTCGTGTAAAAAAGACAAAAATTCCGTCCCTTGGGTGCTTGTCGAAAGCCGATGAAGCCCCTATAAGCCCAATCACCGCTTGCGCCCTTCGTCTAGCGGTCTAGGACGTCGCCCTTTCACGGCGAAAACAGGGGTTCGATTCCCCTAGGGCGCACCAGCGATTTCAATGGGTTAGCAAACCCCAATCCCAAAAATCATCGTTTATACGGAAAATATACGGAAAAGTGCTTTGGCGAACACATGCTGTTTGAGCCATCTAT
>Ga0209189_1002642_pt1 | contig 12439 bp, 9 predicted proteins | sample C_130820_EF_Meta_FD_187308 | JGI IMG/M metagenome (GOLD analysis project Ga0209189, IMG submission 187308) | Freshwater microbial communities from Lake Croche, Canada to study carbon cycling - C_130820_EF_MetaG (SPAdes) (version 3) | ecosystem: Environmental > Aquatic > Freshwater > Lake | place...
CCACCAGAGCCAGGCACACAAGCCACGCCGACCCCTGCTTGAGGTTTGCCCTCGGCAGTTTTAAGGTTTAGAAGTTACCCATGGTCATCGGACTCACTGGCGGCATCGGTTGTGGAAAATCCACGGCCGCCGCCTTTTTTAAGTCTCACGGATTTGTCGTGATTGATTCTGATGTCTTGGCTCACCAAGCACTCAACGAACCGAAGACCCTCGCCCAACTGAAATCGCGCTGGGGTTCGGCGTGTATTCAGAATGATGGTACAGCCAATCGTGAATGGATCGGAAAAAAAGTATTCTCCGATCCAGCTGAGAAAGTTTTTCTGGAGTTGATTACGCATCCGCGAATTGCCGCCCTGCGCCAAGAAGCGATGGCCGATACATCCAAGTCATACCTACTAGAAATCCCTCTTTTATTCGAGTTGGGTCTGACTAAGGGATTAAATGCAACGGTCTGTGTCGCATCCTCAGACGAAGTCAGACTACAACGTCTGGAATCCCGAGGGCTAAGTCGAGCGGATGCCCAGAGTCGTATAAATGCACAAATGCCTATCAGTGAGAAGGTTAAGAATTCGAATTACCTGATTTGGAATGATGGCAGCCTAGATTTTTTGAAAGCCGAAGTGGATAAATGTGTGCAAACCTTAAAGGGTTAAGAATTGGCTGATTTCTGGATAGTTTGCGATTGCCGAGAGGGTGGGTAGATTTACTTTTCGATTTCCCCTATTTCTTCTTACCGAGAACTAGGTTCAACACCCCCAACCCCATTTAGGAACCCATACCCTGTGACGACCGCCGACGATTTCGTCATTCAATTCATACAAGACAAGGGACTGGTGTCCTCTGCTCAAGTATCCGAGGCCCGCGAGGCGCTTGGTGCTATCCCCGATGGCCAGAATCCCGATACGCTAGCGATCGCGAAATTAGTTGAGACCGGCAAGGTCACTTGGGCTGTTATTTCGAAAGCTCTCGGTAAGGAATTCGACATGGAAGTTGTCGATGTGGCCCAAGTTTCACCGGCCGAAGAATTGCTCAAACTGATTAGTCGCGAGCAGGCTGAGCGTCACAATATTTTACCACTGCAGATGGATGGAGTTGAGCTGCTCGTTGCGATTTCTGATCCGCTCGACACCGAAACGCTCGATTCACTTTCGCGTGTTTTAAAACTTACTTTAAATCCTAAACTCGCACCGCCCGACGAACTGAAGACCGCAATCAATCGCTGTTACGGCGGAGGTGCATTAAATGTATCTTACGAAGATGTTTTCGGTAAGAGCGAAGATGGAGTTTCGGTGGATCTTCCACAAGGTGGCGAAATCAAAGAAGATGACGCTCCGATTATCCGCTACGTAAATTCTCTGATTGTAGATGCGATTCGTCGTAAAGCTTCAGATATTCACTTAGAACCTTTAGAAAAAAGATTCCGCGTTCGTTTCCGTATCGACGGTGTGCTCCAAGAAATGAAAGGCCCACCCAAGCGCTTACAAGCTTCAGTCATTTCGCGCCTTAAATTAATGGCCGAAGTTTCACTCGCAGAAAAACGTATTCCACAAGACGGACGTATTCAGGCTCGGACCGGTGGACGTGATATCGACTTACGTGTATCCGTTTTACCCACAGTTTATGGCGAATCGATCGTCATGCGTATTCTCGATAAAGAAGGACTTAAATTAGGTCTTCCTGAATTAGGATTCTTCGCCGACGACCAAGCAAAATTCCAAGGTCTTATTTCCGGTTCCGATGGTGTATTCCTCGTCACCGGTCCAACCGGTTCTGGTAAATCGACCACGCTTTATTCAGCGCTGAATTATATTAATAAGCCGGACCGTAAAATTATTACCGTTGAAGATCCCGTTGAGTATCAGATGGCTGGTATCAATCAGGTTCAGGTTAAGCGTGATGTCGGTATGACTTTCGCGGCCGCGCTTCGTGCGATGTTACGTCAGGCACCAAACATCGTGATGATCGGTGAAATTCGAGATTTAGAAACTGCTGAAATTGCAATTAACGCAGCACTTACAGGTCACATGGTGTTCTCAACACTTCACACCAACGACTCCGTCAGTGCCGTGACTCGTCTCGTCGATATCGGTGTGAAACCTTTCTTAGTTTCTGCTGCACTACGTGGAGCTCTCGCTCAACGTCTCGTTCGTCGTGTTTGTCAGGCTTGTGCTCAACCTTACAAACCCACTGCTAAAGAACTTTATACCATTGGCATGTCCGAACAGGATATTGCTGGTGCCACCCCGATGAAGGGTGCGGGTTGTCCAAAATGTAATGAACGCGGTTATAAAGGTCGTCGCGGTGTGTTCGAACTTTTTGTGATCACCGAAGAAGTCCAAGAGATGATTTACGGCGGCGCGACGCTCGTTTCGCTGCGTCGTAAAGCACGCGAAGCCGGCATGCGTACGATGCGCGAAGACGGCCAACGTAAAGTCGCTTCGGGTATGACCACCATCGAAGAAGTCATGGGAGCAACTGTCGCTGACGACGTTCTATAATAAATAAAAATGGCCTACGATCTAAACCAACTGCTTGAAGCCATGATTGAAAATGGAGCCTCCGATCTCCATTTGCACGTGGGTCGCGCGCCTTGTTTGCGCGTGAGTGGAAGTGTGATTTCGGTCGAAGGTCCGGCTTTAACCGCCGAAGATACAAAAAATATTGTTAACTCGATTATTCCTGCGGTGCATGTCGATCGACTGAAGCAAGAGGGCGGTTGCGATTTCGGTATGTCTTTCCGAGGTAAAGCGCGCTTACGCGTTAATGTGCACAATGCTAAAGGTGAATTAGGATTAGTTTTACGTTTAATCCCTGCTCACATTTTCACGCTCGAAGAATTACGTCTTCCTCCGATTGTTAAAGACTTACTCCGCCGTCCCCGTGGTCTGATTTTAGTTACCGGTCCTACAGGTTCTGGTAAATCCACCACACTCGCCTCGATGGTGAATTGGATTAACGATAATACCGATGGACACATTGTAACCATCGAAGATCCGATTGAATATTTCCACACGCACAAAGGTTGCGTGGTAACTCAGCGCGAAGTGCACAGCGATGTTCCGTCTTTCGCGGAAGGTGTTCGTGCGTCTCTGCGTCAAGATCCTGATGTAATTCTTATCGGTGAAATGCGCGACTTAGAAACCATCGAAGCCGCCATCACCGCTGCTGAAACGGGTCACTTGGTTTTTGCAACGCTCCATACCACCGGGGCAGCACGTACGGTTGACCGTATCTTAGACGCATTTCCTGCAGGCGCACGTGATCAGATTCGCGTCCAGCTTTCTTCCTCAATCATCGCCATTATTTCACAGTGCTTACCGCGCACCGTGGATGAGAAGCGCGTGGCCGCTTATGAAATCATGGTCCGCACCGATGGTATCGCCGCGAAGATTCGTGAGAACAAAACTTTCCAAATTACCTCTGACATTGAAACCGGCGGCGGTCGCGGAATGCGCACGCTCGATGCCGATTTATTAGCCCTGTTTAATCAGGGTAAAATTAATGAGGAAGAGGTTATGACTTACTGCCAAGACGCCGAAATGGTGCGTTCGCGTCTCAACCCCAAAAACTAAAATTTAAACCCACTATTTACCATGTTTGAAGACCACAGCGATATCATGCGCGACATTGCGATCGAAGGGAAACTTCTCGATCAAACTCAAGCAGATGAAATTTGGGAGTCGCACGCGACCACAGGAAAATCTTTCGCCGACAGCTTAGTCGACGCTAACCTCGCCGATCGTCCGTCCTTATTACAAGCGATTGCCGACCACTTGGGTGTTCAATTTTATTCGGCCGTTCCAACCACGGATCAGGATGAGATTTCTAAAGTTCTCAAACCTGCCCAAGCTCACAAGTACGCAGTAGTTCCCGTAGCCGACGAAGCCGGTAAACTGACCCTCGTTGCGAAAGATCCTTTCAACTCAGCGATTATCAATGAGCTCACCTTTATTCTGAAGCGTGAAAGTATTGAACTAGCAGTCGCCGATCCCGAGATGGTTGATGCTGCTGTAATTCGTATTTATGGTGAGCCTTCCGCTTCATCGATGGATGACTTGTTGGGTGAGTTTGACCAAATTGATGCTGCCGCCGTTGCCGATGATGATGTCGCTAATGCCGCCAGCCAGGCCCCAATTATTCGCTTCGTAGATTTAGTTCTTCAAGAAGCCGTTAAAGCGAAAGCGTCCGATATTCACTTCGAGCCTTTCGAAGACCAATTCCGTATTCGTTACCGTATCGACGGTTCGCTCTACGAGATGGCTCCTCCTCCTAAGAATTTAGCCAATGCAGTGACCGCTCGCGTTAAAGTTTTATCCGCACTCAATATTGCTGAACGAAGAGTTCCACAAGACGGTCGTATTAAAACGACGATTGGTGGTCGCCAAATCGATCTTCGTGTTTCGACTCTACCTACCCAATTCGGTGAGTCGGTCGTGTTGCGTATTCTCGATAAGACCGTGGTGAATCTGAGTCTCGATGCGCTCTCGATGCAGGAAGATATCAAAGAGGGCATTCGCTCGATGGTGAATAAGCCTAATGGTATCTTTATTGTTACTGGTCCTACCGGTTCGGGTAAAACCACCACACTTTATTCTGCGTTACGTGAAGTAAACACCGAGGATGTAAAAATCCTTACGGCAGAAGACCCAGTTGAATACGAAGTCGAAGGCATCATGCAGGTTCCGATTAATCACCAAGTCGGATTAACTTTCGCCGCCGCTCTTCGTTCCTTCCTCCGTCAAGATCCTGATACGATCATGGTGGGAGAAATTCGTGATATCGAGACTGCGCAAATTGCGGTGCAAGCATCGCTTACCGGTCACGTCGTATTATCCACACTCCACACCAATGACGCTCCTGGTGCCGTGACACGACTCATCGATATGGGTCTCGAGCCGTTCTTAATTTCCGCATCGATTGAAGGTATCTTAGCTCAACGCTTATTGCGTCGTATTTGTAAGACCTGTCGCACTGCTTATGAGCCTGACAAAGAAGTCATCGGCATGCTCGACGTCGACGCTCTCGAAATCGCTAACAAGAAATTCTATTTCGGTAAAGGTTGTGCTGATTGTAACCGCTCGGGTTACAAGGGCCGTCAGGGTCTCTTTGAATTAATGACCATTTCGGACTCTATTCGTACTCTCATCACACAACGTGCTCCGACTTTAGTGCTGAAGCAGAAAGCCATCGAAGTCGGTATGCGTCCCTTACGCGATGACGGCTTACGCTGTATTTTCGATGGTTTAACTACTATTGAAGAAGTTCTGAAATACACCTAATCTTTCTACAACAAACCCCTCCCATGCCCGAATACAAGTACAACGCTATTGATCGTAATGGTGCTCAAACCACCGGTAAAATCGAAGCGACCAACGACGAACAAGCTCGTCAGAAATTAATGGCTCGTGGCCTCATGGTCACTTCCTTGGTTGGCGACACGGGTGCTGCCGCTAAGCCAGTAGCCGCTGCTGCTACGGCTCCTAAAAAATCTTTCAGCTTCGGCGCAAAAGTTTCTGCTGAAGATGTCACTACGATGACCCGTCAGTTAGCGACGCTCATCGTCGCTGGTTTGCCTTTATTGCGCGCACTGGAACTCATCCACAAACAAGAACGTAACCCTCACTTCAAAGAAGTCTTGGGCATGATTGCTGAAAGTGTTTCTCAAGGTAATAATTTATCCGAAGCGCTCGCCGCTCACCCAAAAGTTTTCGATCGTCTCTTCGTTAACATGGTGAAAGCAGGTGAGGCCGGTGGTGTGCTCGATAAAGTTTTAGATCGTTTGGCCAAGTTCCGCGAAAAATCTCAACGCATTCAGAAGAAGGTTAAATCTGCGATGGTTTATCCAGGTGTCGTTGTTTCCGTGGCTGTCGTCATTGTCTATATTCTAATGGTTAAGGTTGTTCCATCGTTCCAAAAACTTTTGAGCAGTCAGAAATTAGCCTTACCTCCTTTAACTCAATTAGTCGTTGGTATTTCCACCGCGCTCACTGATTACTGGTACGTCACGCCCTTCGTTATTTTCGGTATCTACTACGGCATGAAGCTTTGGTTATCCTCTCCTAAAGGTAAGGAAATCTTTGACCGTATTATTTTCAAATTACCCAAAGTTGGTGGCTTCGTCCAAATCGTTTCCGTTTCACGCTTTGCGCGTACGTTCGGAACCTTGATGGCTTCGGGCGTTCCGATTCTCCAAGCGATTACTATTACCCGTGATACTTTAGACAACGTCGTCATCGCGAGTTCCTTAGAGCGCGTGCACGATCGCGTGCGCGATGGTGAACCTCTTTCCATTCCTCTCGAACAAACCGGAGTCTTTCCACAAATGGTTACTTCGATGATTCAGGTGGGTGAAGAAACAGGTCAGCTGCCCGAGATGTTAAATCGCGTGGCCGATATTTATGACGAAGAAGTGGACAACGCGGTGACCGCGCTCACTTCGATTATCGAACCAGTACTCATCGTGTTCCTCGCGGTAGTGGTGGGTGCCATCGTTCTCGCGATGTTCCTGCCGCTCATTGCGCTGATCACGAAGATGACAGGTGGATAATTAGGGCCGAACTCATTGCCCAAAAAAGGAGCCGGCATACGTACCCCTACGTATGCCGGCTTTTTATTACTATTTTAACTTACTTACCCCATTGCCCCGTAGGACAAATTTATAACTAACAGATTAACGATTTTTGGGCTTTTGCAAGAATTTTCCAGATATTCTCACTGCCATGTCCACTAAGTGCTTGATTTATAGGACTTTAAAATTGGGTGCAGGGGTAGGATTTGAACCTACGACCTTCAGGTTATGAGCCTGACGAGCTAACCGGGCTGCTCCACCCTGCAATAAGTGGGAGGTGCAACAGAAAGCTTAAATGGACGACTCGCAAGCCATTTCTGCATGGATCCGTTTAAGTCGATTACCTCGAAATACAAAAGACATTTGTTACAGATTTGTGCCAACCGGTCTGGGGTGTTAATTGGGGTTGGAACTTTCGCTGTGAAAATCGATGTTCATAGCTGTACCCAGTTATGTCAGATACCCCTCCCAATCCTCCCTCGCCTGAAGTTGATGATGTTATCGACGCACAAGATGAGCAAGTAGCTGTACGCCGTAAGCAGGGCTTCTGGGCGCGCCTCGGTGGTGGTGGTTTGATGGTCTCGTTAATGATTCACTTTTTCTTGGTCATCGTCGCTGTGTTCTGGGTAATCTCGACCTGGACCGATTCGACTAAACACGAGCCCACTCAATTTGCTACGGGTGCGGGTGGTGGTAACGACGGCGATCGCGCCAAAATTTATCAGCATCGTCTGCAGCAAAAAAATATGAAGTCGTTGGCGAAGAGTACACCACGCCTCACTTCCAAAAATCCTAACTCTTCGATTTCACTTCCTGACATTCCCAATGTGTCGACGTCGTCCATGGTGTCCGGCGCAACTATGGGTGGTTCCTCTAAGGGCTTCGGCGGAGGTTCAGGTGGTGGTATCGGCTCAGGTCAAGGTATCGGCGTCGGTAATGGTAAAAATATGATCGGTAAATTTAAGCCAGTGATGGGCGCTAAAATCCAAGCCACCAAGGTTGCAGTGTTTATGGATTCTTCGAAATCCATGGCCCGTTATTTAGACCGAGTTGAGAGTGAAATTCGTAAACAATTCCCCGATGCTGACGTCTTTATGTATAGTGGAATTTGGACTAATACCATTAATAACGTGGTGATGGGCGGAAGTAAATATAAGGGTACCTATAGCGATAAAACAAAAGGCGGTGCCAAAAATACCGATATAGAAAAATTAACTACCAAGGGTAAAAGTATTTTTAGAGAGTTTGATAAGAGCTTTCAAACCGGCTGCGTAGGCGCCTGGATTGATATCATGAAAAATCAAAGAGAATACGACGCTTTGATTATTTTCTCGGACTTCCAAGATGGAGTAACTCAATACCGCGAAAAAGATAAAAATAGCGGAGCAAAATATTATTACGGAAGTGATAAATTCGAGACTGTTTATGCTGATGGCGTAAGAGCTAAGCATCCTACCGATGATCGCACTGAGCAAGAGAAGGGCTGGGAAAAAGAATGGCTGAAAGTGTTCGGTGATGCGAATACAGGTAAAGGTCCACGACTCTATTTATTTTCAACTGAGACCGAGCCTCAGGCTATTTTTGAAAAATGCGTCAAGGCATCGGGTGGACAAAGTAAAATGGTGGAATGGTTAAGAACTGGAGGAAATCCACCAGCGGTCACTGATGAAGAGCCAACAGAAATTAAAAAGAGTTCGGTAAGCACACCAGCTAGCACTATTCGATAGTTAGAAGGTATTAGGTCAATGTGCCTAGTACGCTAATCTTGTCGGTGGGCTGTGGGTGGCTGAACTCTCATGCATGTCGCATGCCTCTGTTCGTCAGCGAAAATCACCACAGAACTGGAAGGGTTTTGTGACGTCACTGGGCGTGCATGGAATTTTATTAGGCTTAGCTTGTTGGATTGTTTTGGTTTCGCCCATCGCTGTGAAGCCGCACCAAGACCCCGATTTATTTGTCACAGCGAGTGGTTCATCGAGACCCGCGAGCAATACACAGGCCTATGCGATAAAAAACCCTCCACGAAAATTTCAGGGTGTGACTCGTATTTCCGTAAATAATAATAACGCGTCGATTGCTTTACCTGAGCTGTCTGGTGTTTCTGATATGATGAGTGCTAGTTTCAGCATGGAGAAGGGAATGGGTCGCGAGGGACTTGGCCAGGGGCAGGGAATATCTTTTGGAAGTGGACTGGGCGACTCGCGGACCTTGGTCGGAAAATTTGTGATGGGGGCGACGATCAAAGCGCAACGCGTCGCTGTTTATTTAGACTGCTCTGGTTCCATGCGACCGTATTTAGAAAAAGTAACCGCAGAAATTAAAAAAGAATATCCCGATGCAGATGTCTTTCGCTTTGATGGGGCTCGAGTAGTAAGTTTGGAAAATAATATTGTTTATGGAAAAACTTTTCATGGCGAAGCACCACGACTCACGGAAGCACCGACGCAAACCATTGAATCGGAATTAACCGATGACGGACGTCAGCTCTTGAGTCGCATTCGTACCTCTTGCGAAAAGGGTTCGCTGGGAGCTTGGATTGATCGCCTGCTGGGTGAGGACTATGATGCCCTCGTCGTATTTTCTGACTTTCAAGACGGCGTCAGAATTTATGAAGAAAATAATAAAGGGACTCCGACTCTGATTTATTCCGATAGTAATTATCACAAGGTCGGAAGTCTTATGCCGGTTAAATCGTGGCAGGCTAAGTGGATGGAGGCCTTTAAAAAGGGGGCGGCGGGTCAGGGCCCTAAACTGTATCTATTCTCCATTCAGCAGCCTCCCCAGGGCCTATTAAAAGCCTGTGTTGAGGCCTCGGGCGGCAATTCATTATCCGTCAGCTGGCTGAAGTCGGGTCGCCCGCCCAATTAGGCTTGGCGGTTGCACCCCGGCTCAAGATGGTTTGGATAAACTCATGGCAATATTTAAGGCAGAGTACCGTGCAAATTTTTCGGATACCGATGCCGCGGGCATTATCCATTTCTCGACGATATTCTTTTGGGTCGAAGCCACCGAGGAGGCCTTGTATCGCCAACTTAAATTACCATTTCTTAAATCCGACGGAAATAAGTTAATGGGCTTTCCTCGCGTGCGGGTGGAGTGCGATTACCTCGCCGCTATATATCGCGAAGACTTAGTGGTGATTGAATTATCGCCCCGTGAGTTAGGTGATAAAAAAATTATTTGGAACTTTAAGGCTAAGGTCGGAGAAAAGGAAGTAGCCAATGGTGCACTAACGACAGTCTACGCGTGGCGCGAAGGGCAGGGTCCCATGTCTGCAGCACTTGTGCCGTTAGAAACCAAAACGACGTTTGAAAATTTCTTTAAGGCGTAACGGGTGTGATGAGTGATTCAGGTGTGATTCATAATTTTAGTCATCAGGCACTGGGCACCCGATTTTGGATTCGTATTGCGGATGAAGACTTTGCCTTTGCGGAACGTGCCGCAGAATCAGTCTTCTTTACCCTCGATCGATTAGACTCAGATTTAAACGGGGTGGGTTCGGGTGGAGCCGTTGCGCTGATTAATCAACTGCCTGCAGGTGAAATGATTGCGGTCAGCGAAGACTTTTGTACCCTCTGGAAATTCGCCGAAGCCTTTAAAAAAGAAACTGCTGGGGCTTTTGATGTATCGGCCGGAACTCTCTTCCGCTATTGGACCGAGCGCGGCTCCGATGAATTTAATCCCGATGATGCTATTTGGGAAAAAACTTTTCAGGATTATAAAACAGGAAAATTTTCTCTAGAAGGCAATGAACTCACACGCCAACAGGGCGGAAGCGTGATAGACTTCAGCGGAATTATTCACGGGTATGCCTGCGATCGCATGGCGGAAATGTTAGAAAGTAATTGGGGAATTCACCGGGCGATTTTGGGTGCGGGAAATAATGTAGTGTTAGCGTTGGATCCTCCAGGAGAGGCCCGCGGTTGGCGTGTGGGGCTGGGTCGCACCCTCGAGCTTAAGTTATGTCGTACCGCACTCGCGAGTAAGTCCAATAACTCCCTGAAGTCCTGCTTGGTGAATCCACTTTCAGGTCTCACCGCGTCATTAAGTTCAGACGCTATTCGTGCTATGGCAAACACGGCATTAGAGGCCGAGGCATTGACGACCGTTGGAGTCTTACTGTCCGAATCCGAAATCAAAAATTTACTCACGCGGGTTACTACCCGTGGACTCTGGCTGCCGGGCGGTGAGTGTCTCGGAATGTTTAAGAATCTCGACTTAACCAATCGAAACTAGCGCTTACTGATTAATCATTTTCTCAATATCCAGCTGTAGCTTTTCGCGATTATTGGAGAAGAGATAAGTGTCAGAAGATACGCAATTTAGGGCCGAGATGAGAACGTCGCGCGGAGGGCGACGAGTGTCCATGAGTCGACGGATATAGACTTCGACGTCGTTTGCGATTTCAGGGTGCTCAATCTTCAGTTTCACAATCTGTAACAGTAACGGCTGATTATTCTCATTCATTAAGTGTGCTTGAATGAGCATATTATTCGCCTCTACGAATCGCTTAGCCTGAATTAATTTTTTACCTGTGGCAATTAAGAGTTGAGGTGGAACACGACGATTTTCCAGTAGGCGTGTTAAATTGATTAAGCCAATTTCCGGCTGATCATCAGCGAAGTAAGCGATACACTTTAAAGCATCGAGGGCGATTTTGGTATCAGCCAACCATTGTTCGCGTTCGATTTGGGATAAGAGTTCATCGATAAGCAAAATCGCTTCGTGGGGGCGATTGGCATTAATCAGACATTCCGCATGCGTGAGCGCGAATTTGGTACGACTAGGAAAACGACTTTGTTCTGCTAAGGTGAGTAATCGAGCGGTGAGTTTGGCATCGAAATTATCATTCCCATACTGTGCTAACTCGAGCATCGCTTGTTCGCTTTTGCCGTATTTTTTCACTATTTTTTCAATTTCACTATTACGTTTCTCTGCGTTTTCTGGGCCAGTCATTAAGTGAAGCGACTGAATGTAGGGGCTGAAGTTCTCTGGATTGCTGATAATAATTAAGTCTAAGCAATCGCGAGCTTCTTTAAGGTTACCCATGTCCTTAAGCCAGCGTGCCTTAATTTCCAAGAGTCTCATTACTCCGGGATAGTTTTTAATGGCAGTATTAAGCAGTTTAATCGCTTCGGGTTTTTCGCCCAATTCATACATTAACTGACAGCGTAATAAGAACCCTTCCGGGTTAGTTTCTAGGGTGTAATCACGAATTAATTTAGAGGCTTCGTTATAATTACCGCGAAAAAAGTTAGCCTGCGCTTCCGCGAGTTTGAGGTCTTCTCGGATGACTGGGCTGAGATTTTTATTAGGTAGGTACTTTTTAGCGGTGTTGATGACTCGGGTATCTTGGTCGAGCATGAAGCAACGCGTCAGGTAGTTTTTGAAAATTTCTGGATCATTGAGGCCGTAATCGAGCGAATTTTCTAAAATTTGAAAGGCGTCAATCGAACGACCAAATGCAAAGTATAAGTCAGCACAGAGTTTTTGAGCTTCGGCGTTTTTCGGCGAGAGACTGGCTCCTGTACCGATGTATTTAGCAAATTCCCCAAAGTCACCTCGTTCTAACGCCGCTTTCGCTACACTGATGAAATATTCACCTTTATGATTTAAATGAGCGACTTTTCCGTGGTCTTTCGTGGGGTCGTAATCGATAATTTTCCGGCGATTCCGAATGCCAACCTCTTCAGGCGTGAGAAAGAAATTAATTGTCGAGTCGATGGTTGAATCGTAATAAAACAAATAAATATCAGCCCGACGTGTGGTCGTAATTCCGTTCATGTAACGCTCTCGGAAATACATAAATTCCGAAGCCATAAGCCAAATGCCAAAAAGTAAAAAAGGCACAATTCCTAAGATTCGTCTGAC